>Ga0070735_10000963_pt1 | contig 28851 bp, 29 predicted proteins | sample Coa_R1_FD_66443 | JGI IMG/M metagenome (GOLD analysis project Ga0070735, IMG submission 66443) | Surface soil microbial communities from Centralia Pennsylvania, which are recovering from an underground coalmine fire - Coalmine... | ecosystem: Environmental > Terrestrial > Soil > Unclassified ...
CCGCTCGTGTGGCCCAGCAGTTCCTCGACCTCGCCGTGGACGTGCGCGAAGAACTTGCGCACCTCGTGGCGCTGGTGGGGCCCGAGCGTCCCGGTTCGCCCGAGATGGTCGACGAAGAAGCGGTAACCCTTGTCGGTGGGGATGCGCCCGGCGCTGGTGTGGGGCTGCACCAGGTATCCCTCGCGTTCTAGCGCCGCCATCTCCGAGCGCACCGTCGCGGACGAGACGTCGACCCCCGGCGATCCGGTGACATGGCCCGATCCGACGGGTTGCGCGCTGTCGATGTACTCCGACACCACCGCGTTCAAGATGGCGGTCTTGCGCTCGTCGAGCTCGGGCTCTGCCTCCGCCGTCGACGGTTGTTCTGGGGATTCCCGGACAGCGGCCGCTCCCGAGCCGCGCGCCGACCCGGCGCGACGCGCCGTGGTGGCGTCGCGCCCACCCGCGCGTGGGCGGCGTGGGGGCCGGTTCGCGTCCGTCGCCATTTCTGGCACTCGAGTCTACCGAGTGCTACCGCGTCCGACCCGGCGATCCACCGCCGGCCCCGGGTTCGTCATGGGAACCGGCGGCCGCCCATCGGGCGCACCACCAGGGTTTCAGTCCTCCAACCGCAGAGCGGAGATGAAGGCCTCCTGGGGCACCTCGACCCTCCCGATGGCCTTCATCTTCTTCTTTCCTTCTTTCTGCCGCTCGAGGAGTTTTCGCTTGCGGGTGATGTCCCCCCCGTAGCACTTGGCCAGCACGTCCTTGCGCTTCGCCTTGACCGTCTCGCGCGCCACGATCCGGCCTCCCACCGCGGCCTGGATGGGCACGTCGAAGAGCTGACGGGGGATCAGCTCGCGGAGCTTCTCGGTCATGCGGCGGCCGTACGCGTCCGCTTGCGACCGGTGCACCACCGTGCTGAACGCGTCGACGGGCACATGGTTGATGAGGAGGTCCACTTTGACGAGGTTGGCCGTCTGGTACCCGTCGGGCTCGTAGTCGAGGCTTGCGTACCCCCGCGTCCGGCTCTTCAACTGGTCGAAGAAGTCCACGACGACCTCCGCCAACGGGATGCGGTAGACGAGCTCCAGCCTCTCGGGTGACAGGTACTCCATGTGGTCGAGCTCTCCCCGGCGCGCCTGGCACAGCTCCATCACGGTCCCGATGTACTCCGAGGGCACGAGAACAGTGGCGCGCAGCATCGGCTCGTCCACCTCCTCCAGGCGGCTGGCGTCGGGCAGCTGGCTCGGGTTGTCGACGCGCAGCTCTTCGCCGTCGGTCAGGTGGGCGACGTAGGCCACCGAGGGCGCGGTGGCGATGAGCGACAGGTCGAACTCGCGCTCGAGTCGCTCACGCACGATCTCCATATGTAAGAGGCCCAGGAAACCGCAGCGGAATCCGAAGCCGAGCGCCCCCGACGACTCCGGTTCGAAGGTGAAGCTCGAGTCGTTCAGCCGGAGCTTCTCGAGCGCTTCGCGCAACGCGGGCAGCTCGTCGCCTTCGATCGGGTACAGCCCGCAGAACACCATCGGCTTCGGATCTCGGTAACCGGCCAGCGCCTCGGCTGCGGGCCGCGCCGCATCGGTCACCGTCTCGCCGGAACGAGCCTGTCCCACGTCTTTGATCCCGGCGATGAGGTAGCCCACCTCCCCCGGCCCGAGCTCGTTCACGGGAACGGGTTCGGGGCTTCTGACTCCGATCTCCTCCACTTCCTCGGTCGAGCCCGCCTGCATCAGGCGGATGCGCGCCCGCGCCTTCAGCACACCGTCCACGACGCGCACCGAGCTCACCACCCCTCGGTACTGGTCGTAGGAAGAGTCGAAGATGAGCGCCCGCAGCGGCGCGTCGACATCACCGCTGGGGGCGGGGACCCGCTCCACCACCCGGTCGAGGAGTTCCCCGACCCCGTGGCCGGTCTTGGCCGAGATGAGGACGATGGAATCGGCGGGGATCCCGAGGACCCGTTCGATCTCGGCGGCGTACTTTTCGGGTTCGGCGGCGGGCAGGTCGATCTTGTTGAGGGCCGCCACGATCTCGAGGTCGTGTTCCATGGCCTGGTAACAGGTCGCCAGGGTCTGGGCCTGGATCCCCTGCGAGGCGTCCACGAGCAGGACGGCCCCCTCGCACGCGGCCAGCGACCGGCTGACCTCGTACCCGAAGTCGACGTGTCCCGGCGTGTCGATCAGGTGGAGGACGTGGTCCTTGTAGCGGACGCGGACGTTCTGGGCCTTGATCGTGATGCCCCGCTCGCGCTCCAAGTCCATGGAGTCGAGGTACTGCTCGCGCATGAGACGGGGGTCCACCGCGTCGGTGAGCTCCAAGATGCGGTCCGACAGGGTGGATTTGCCGTGATCGACGTGGCTGATGATCGAGAAATTCCGGATCCGGTCGCGTTCGAGCACGGCCCCCGGAGCGTACCGGCGCGCTCGGTCGCTATGGACGGGGCGGCCCGGGTTCGGCCGCCTGGTACGCTCGTCGGCTGCACCAGCGAGACCTCACACCGGGACTGACGTGGCCAACATCCGCAGCCAGATCAAGCGCAACCGACAGAACGAACGCAGGCGACTGCGCAACAAGGCGGTTCGATCCGAGATGCGCACGCGCTCCAAGACGGCGGTGGCACTGGCCGAGGCCGGCCAGGATGACAGCCCCGAGGCGCTCAGGCTCGCGGTGAAGCGGATCGACACGGCGGCGGCTCGTGGCGTGATCCACAAGAACCAAGCCGCCAACCGAAAGTCCCGGCTCATGCGCCGGGTGGCGGCCGCCCAAGAGTCCTGAGTCTCAGGCAGGCTGGCGGCCCGACCGGCCTTGCCGCCGGGACGCGGCCTGACGGGGGCTCGCCAGGCGGGTGAGGCGGCCGACGAGCACCTGGAGAACCGTCTCGTCGGGCAGTCCGGAGAGACCCCGGATGTCGAGGTCGGCTTCGGCGAGCAACGTGATCGCCCTGCCGATGCGCGCCGGACCGAGCTTCCTGGACTGCTCGATGGCCTTCTTCGCCGGGTACACGCTGCGCATCCCGAGGTACCGGGCGGCTTCGTCGGGTGTCGTCACCCCGGAGCCGTCGAGCCTGAGCATCGCCTGATAGTGGCGGTGCAAGAGGCCCAGAATGGCGAGCGGGTGCCAGCGCACCGCGCCGGACATGCGCTCGAGCGCCGCGAGTGCTTCCGCGGTGTATCCGGCGTCGATGGCGTCGGTGAGCGTCCAGGGCGCCACGGTCCCCGCCTCACCGAGGAAGGGCTCGAGGCGCTCGACGTCGATGGCCGCGCCTTCACCGAAGGCTCCCGCGAGCATGTCCAGAACCCCGTGGAGGCGACTGACGTCCTCGCCGAGGTGCTCGCCGAGCCGCGCCGCGGCGCGGGCGTCGAGCCGCACCGGAGCACTCTGGAACTGCTCACGCAGCCAGTCGGTCCGGGCACGTCCGCTTCCCACCGCGGCGTCCACCGTTCCGCCGACGCGGTCGACCGCCTTGACGAGCGTGGCAGGCACCGTCCCGCCCCCCGCCACGAGCACGAGGAAGACATCTGGGAGCGGATCGGCCAGGCACGCGGCGATGCGCTCGGCCTCCGATGGGTTCAATCTGCCCGCGTCTCTCACGACGACGATGCGCCGGTCGGCCAGGAACGGCGGCGTGGTCAACGCGTCGACGACCATGCCGATGTCGAGCTCCTCGCTGCCGGGACCACCCATCTCCTCGACGACCATCGCCACGTCGTTGTCACCGGCGAGGCGTCGGATCACGTCGCGCGCTTCTTGGCCGATGAGCGACGCGTCCTCGCCGCGTACGAAGTACGCGCGGGGCGCGCTTGCCCCTTCGGTGCCCCGGCGCGCGGTCATGTCAGGCCGCCTCCAGCACGGCTGCGATGGCATCGCACACCTGGCGGGTCCCGGCCACGTCGTGGGCGCGCACCAGCCGGCACCCCAGCGAAACGCCGACGGCCGCGGCCGCGAGCGAGGCGTCACCGCGCTCGTCGATGCCCAAGCCGAGTTCCACCCCCAGGAACGGCTTGTTCGACGCCGACAGCAACAGCGGGTAACCGAGGCTGGCCAGCCTGGCCGAGGCGCGCAACAAGACGAGGGACTGCCGAGCGGTCTTTCCGAGGTCCAGGCCGGCGTCGACCACAATGCGGTCGGCGCCGATACCGACGGCGCGCGCCCGGTTCGCCCGCTCTTGCAGAAAGGTCGCCACGGCTGCCACCACGTCGTCGTAGTGAGGGTCGGGATCAGGGACGCGGGGAACCGTCCGGATGTGTGTCGCCACGACCGCCGCGCCGGCCCGGTGGGCAGCTTCGAGGTAGTGGGGATCGGCGAACCCACTGATGTCGTTGCCCACGACCGCCCCGGCGCAGTACGCCTCCCGGGCCACTGATGCGCGCCACGTGTCGACCGACAAGGGGACGTCGAAGCGCGCATGCAGCGCTTCGACGGCAGGGACGACGCGGTCGATCTCCTCGGCCTCGGTCACCTCCGGCCCCGGCCCCGCTTTCACCCCGCCGACGTCGAGCACGTCCGCGCCGTCTGCGACGAGTGCCTCGGCGCGCCGCAGGAGAGCGTCGAGCTCGAACGTGGCACCTCGGTCGAAGAACGAATCGGGTGTCCGGTTGAGCACGCCGACGACCAACGATCGGGTCGTCAGGTCGAATGACCGGGTGCCGAGTTGCAGCTTCACCGACCCGAAACTAGGCGCGGGGTGCCACGAACCCGCCACGATCCGTGCGTCCCGGATCTCCCTCGCCGCTCAGAACAGGCGGGCGGCGAGCTCCTTGCGATAGCGCGCCGTGCGCGGGTCGTCCGGACCGAGCGTCACGAGGAGGTCCAGGAATTCCTGGCGCGCTCCCTCGTCCTCCTTCACCTTGGTGAGCAGGTCGTCGAGGAGCCCGTCCACTCCGTCGGCCGGGACGGCGACCTCCTGGGAGGCGAGCCGAGCCTCAGCGGCGAGCTGACGGGACTCGGCGGTCTCGGGGATGCGCGCCAGCAGTTCCAGCGCCTCGCCAGGCTCGCCCCGATCGAGCAGGATCCGGGCCAGGCCCACCACCGCCATGGGGTGGTCGGCCTGCAGCTCGAGGGCCCGTCGAAGCGAGAGCTCGTCGCCCGCGGCGACGAGGAGGTCCGCCTCGGAGGGCTGGGGGGCGAGGCGCTCGACGAACGCGGTCACCTGCGGCTCGGGGAGAGCGCCGATGAACCCGTCGACCACCTGGCGCCCGCTCAGCGCGTACACCGCCGGGATCGACTGCACCTGGAACGTGGCGGAGATGCGGGGGTTCTCGTCGACGTTGACCTTGACGAGCTCGACCTTTCCGCCCGTCGCCTCGACCACCTTTTCCAGGATCGGTCCCAACGTGCGGCACGGACCGCACCAGGGCGCCCACAGGTCGACCACCACCGGCACACGGTCAGACAGTTCGAGCACATCGGTTTCGAAGGTGGCATCGGTGACGTCGAGCACCTTCGAGACGATACCGGTTGAGCCCGCAGGCCATGCCTTCGCAAGCGGTTCGGCGGGTAGCGTGCTGCCGTGGTGGCGGCCAGTGTGTCGGGCAGTGACGTCGAGGGCATCGATGCCGACGCCGTCGGGCGGTGGCTGGAGAAGGAGATCCCGGGCAGTCGCCCCCCGTTCTCGTTCGCGCTGATCGCCGGCGGTCGCTCCAATCTGACCTATCGCGTCACCGACGCAGCTGGACGCGTCCACGCTCTGCGGCGCCCACCGCTGAGCCACGTGCTGCCCACCGCCCACGACATGGCACGCGAGTACCGCGTCATCTCCGCACTGGGCCCGACCGCGGTGCCGGTCCCGCAGACCTTCGGGCTCTGTCTCGACACCGACGTAAACGACGCCCCGTTCTACGTCATGGAATTCGTGGACGGCCTGATCCTGCGCGACGCCCAGGCAGCCGAGCAGGGCCTGGACATGGCCGCTCGGCACCGCACGGGGCTCGCCCTGGCCGAGACACTCGCCGCTCTCCATGCCGTCGACGTGGACGCTGTCGGCCTCGGCGACTTCGCCAAGCGAGAGGGTTACATCAGCAGACAACTGCGGCGCTGGCACGAGCAGTTCCGCAACTCACAGGTCGAGGGGTTGGACACGGCCACCGTGGTGAACGCGGTCCACGACCGGTTGGCGGCGACCATCCCCGCGCAGCGGGGCGCGGCGATCGTCCACGGCGACTTCAGGCTCGACAACACCGTCCTGGCACCAGACGGCAGCGTCAGAGCCGTCCTCGATTGGGAGATCTGCACACTGGGTGATCCGCTCGCGGACATGGGCTTGCTCATGGTCTATTGGACCGAACCCGGCGACGACGCCGCCCTCGTGGGGCTCACGCCGACCACAGCGCCTGGCTTCGTCACCCGGCAGGAGATCCAAGACGCCTACGCGTCGGCGTCGGGCCGGGACCTGGAGCACCTCGGCTATTACACGGCCTTCGGGTACTGGAAGCTCGCCTGCATCGTGCAAGGCGTCTACGCGCGCTACGCCGGCGGGGCCGCGGCCGGAGACCGGTCCAGCGTCGACGGCTTTGCCCGCAGCGTCGTCACCCTGGCCGAGATGGCCTCGCGGGCGCTCGACGCCTGATCGCCGGACGCTGCGTTGGCGCTGCACGAACGACACCTCCAGCGACCGCTCGACCGCCCGGCGCTCGTCGTGGCCCTCGAAGGTTGGGTGGACGCCGGGCTGGGCGCCGACGGCGCCATCACGGCACTGCTGTCGGCATCGGCCTCCGAGCTCGTCGCCACCTTCGACGGCGAGTCGCTCATCGACCAGCGCGCCCGTCGTCCCGTGGCGCACATCGCCCAAGGCGTCAACGAGGGCCTCACGTGGCCGGTCATCCAGATGCGTGTCGGATCGGATCGAGCCGGGAACGAGGTGTGCTTCCTCGTGGGGCCGGAGCCCGACTTCCGTTGGCCCTCCTTCGTCTCCGAGACGACGGGGCTCATCCGGGAGTTGGGCATCCGCATGGTCGTCGGGCTGGGCGCGTTCCCCGCACCAGCGCCGCACACGCGCCCGGTACGCCTCGCGGCCACCGCTCCTCGGGCGTCCGCCGACTTGGTCGCCCAGGTGGGCGTGGTGCAGGGACAGATCGACGTCCCCTCGGGAGTGTGGGGGGCGCTCGAGATCGCCCTTGGGGAGGCCGACGTCCCGACGGTCGGGCTCTGGGCCCGAGTCCCCCACTACGTCGCGGGCATGGCATTCCCTTCGGCGAGTGCCGCGCTGTTGGACGGCCTGTCGGCGATTGCGGGTCTCTCGTTCGACTCCACCGACCTGCACACGGCCGCCGACGCGACATTGCAACAGATCGACGATCTCATCGCCAAGAGTGACGAGCACACGTCGATGGTCCGCCAGCTCGAGCGGGCCGTCGATGCGGCCGAGGGCAATCCGCTCGACATCGGTCGCATGCCGACGGGCGAGGAGTTGGCCGTCGAGCTCGAGCGTTACCTGCGCGACGAGCGACCGGAAGGGGGTAGCCCCGAGACCGGCTGACGGTGATCGGTAGGCGACCTCACGAACTGCCAGAGCCGTCGCCGACGGCCAGCAGCGCGGACGCAGGCGCGATGACGGCCGGACCGGAGCTCCGCGCCCGGGCCGCCAGCCACGCGCCCAGGACGAGCAGGACCACGAAGAGGACCACGACGAACGCGAGAGCTACCCAACGGGACGCACTGCGCTGCACCTCCGCCCGGGGCCGGGCCGCCAGCCACGCCAGGTCCACCGGGTCCAACTGGGACGGGCGCGGCCGTGTCCCGTTGCCCGAGGGGGCGTCGGTGTCGAGATCGTCGTCGCCTGACCACGGTGCGGGGACCGGAGGGTGGTCCATCTCCTTGGTGTCGGACGCGCGAGGCCTCGACTTCAGGATTTTGCCAGGACGCCCCGTGAAAAACGACGCCGGGTAGGGTGCTCGGATGCTCGTCGACGGTGGCCTCGGTCTCGACCCCAGCGACGCCGTCGAGACCGCCCGTCGGGCGGAGGCCGACGGCTTCGACGGGCTCTGGTGCGCCGAGACTTCCCACGACCCGTTCCTTCCGTTGTTGCTCGCTGCCGAGCACACCGAGCGCATCCAGCTCGGCACGGGCATCGCCGTCGCCTTCGCGCGCAATCCCATGAGCACGGCCGTCCTGGCCAACGACCTCCACCGTTACTCCCAAGGTCGGTTCATGCTGGGACTCGGCTCCCAGATCAAGCCCCATATCGAGAAGCGGTACGCCATGCCCTGGTCGCGCCCCGCCGCCCGCATGCGCGAATTCGTCATGGCGATGCGCGCCATCTGGACGGCGTGGCAGGAGCGGTCCAAGCTCGCGTTTCGGGGGGACTTCTACACCCACACGCTCATGACCCCGATGTTCGACCCGGGGCCGAACCCCTACGGCACGCCCCGGGTGTTCGTCGCCGCCGTGGGTGAGCGCATGACCGAGGTGGCGGGCGAGGTGGCCGACGGCCTGCTCGCTCACGGTTTCACGACCGAGCGGTACATGCGCGAGAGGAGCATCCCCGCACTCGAGCGAGGCCTCGCTCGTGGGGGACGCACACGCTCGGACTTCGAGGTCTCCTATCCCGCGATGGTCATCACCGGGACCAACGAGGACGAGATGCGAGCCGCGGAGGTCGCCGTCAAGGCCCAGCTGTCGTTCTACGCGTCCACGCCCGCGTACCGCCCGGTGCTCGACATCCACGGCTGGGGAGACCTCTTCGGCGAGCTCAACGCATTGTCCAAGAAAGGCCAGTGGGGACAGATGGCGGAGCTCATCCACGACGACATGCTGGACGCCTTCGCGGTGCGCGGAGAGCCGGAGGAGATCCCGCGCAAGGTCATCGACCGCTATGGCGACCTCGTCACCCGGGTCAGCGTGTACGCGCCGTACCGGATCTCCCGTGAGCGCTGGTCGAAGGTGCTGGAGGGATTCCGAGCCGGTTGAGCCGGCCGGGTGCGTATCAGATGACGACGTTCACCAGACGCGGCGGGCGTGCGATCACGCGGGCGGGTGGGCGCCCGTCGAGCTCGCCGGTGACCCGAGGGGACCCGAGCGCCCGAGCGACGGCCTCGTCCTCGGAGATGTCGGCGGGGACCTCGATCCGGTCCCGAACCTTGCCGTTCACCTGCACGACCATGGTGACCGTCTCCTCGCGGGCGAGCGAAGGGTCGTAGCCCGGCCACGGCTGGGCGTGGATGAGCTCGCCGTCGCCGTGCCGCCGCTCCCACGCCTCGGCGGTCATGTGCGGAGCAATGGGTGCGAGCAGCAGCAGCAAGGCATCGGCGGCGGCCCCGTAGGTGGCGGCGTGGGGCCCGCCCACGGCGTCGCGCGCGTACTGCTGCATGGCATTGGCCAGCTCCATGCACTTCGCCACGGCGGTGTTGAACGACCACCGTTCGATGTCCTCGCTCACCTTGGCGATGGTGCGGTGCGTCGTCCGCGCCAGCTCGATGTCGACGTCGGTGGCGTCGCCGTGACGTGCCTCGCTCTCCAGGCCCTCGACGGTGAGGCGCCACACCCGGTCGAGGTACCGCCGCGCGCCCTCGATGGCCCGATCGGTCTGGTCGGTCCAGTCCATGTGGTCACCGGGTGGCCCGACGAACACGTGGAACAGCCGCAGGGCATCCGCGCCGACGGTCTCGAAGTAGCGGGCGGGGGTGATGAGGTTCCCTTTGGACTTGGACATCTTCTTCCGGTCCATGCGGATCAGGCCCTGGGTGAACAACCTGCTGAACGGCTCCCGCGGCAATCCCGGTGCGAGCCCCATGTCGATCAGCGCCTTGGTGTAGAAGCGGGCGTACATGAGGTGGAGGATGGCGTGTTCGATGCCCCCGATGTACTGGTCCACGGGCATGAAATGTCGCACCGGCTCGGGGTCGAACGGCCGGTCGTCTGACCACGGGTCGCAGTAGCGCAGGAAGTACCAGGACGAGTCGACGAAGGTGTCCATGGTGTCGGTCTCGCGGCGCGCCGGGCCACCGCACTTCGGGCAGGTGGTGTGCAGGAAACCCGCATGGTGCGCCAGCGGTGACTGCCCCGTAGGAAGGAATTCGACGTCGTCCGGCGCGAGCACGGGCAGCGCGTCCTCGGGCAGCGGCTGCATACCGTCGACATCGCAGTAGACGACGGGGATCGGGCAGCCCCAGAAGCGCTGCCGGGAGACGAGCCAGTCCCGCAGGCGATAGTTGACGGTCCGCACCCCGATGCCCCGCTCTTCGAGCCAGTCGGCTGCCCGATCGATCGCCGCGGGGACATCCAGGCCGTCGAGGAATGCGGAGTTGATCTTCAGTCCCTCGCCCGTCCACGGACCGTCTCCGAACCCCTCGGGCGGGCGGGTTGTGCGGACGATCTGCAGGTTGTGCGCCCGGGCGAACTCCCAGTCGCGCTCGTCCTCAGCGGGGACCCCCATGATGGCGCCGGTCCCGTAGCGCATGAGCACGTAGTCCGCCACGTACACCGGGACCGGCTGCTGATTGAAGGGATTCACCACGTAGCCGCCGGTGAAGGCGCCGCGCTTGGCGAATGCCTCACCCTCCTCCGAGGTCCGGTCCAGTTCGGACTTCCGTGCCGCCGAGGCACGCAGCTCCTCCACGACCGCGCGTTGGGCGTCGCTCGTGAGCGCATCCACCAATGGATGTTCCGGTGCGAGCACCGCGTAGGTCATGCCGAAGCTCGTGTCGGGCCGCGTCGTGAACACCCGCAACGACAGCGAGTCGTGACCCGCCACGGCGAGGTCGAACTCGACGCCGTAGGAGCGGCCGATCCAGTTGCGTTGCATGGTCTTCACGCGCTCGGGCCAGTCCAGGGCGTCAAGCGCCTCGAGCAACTCGTCGGCATAGGTGGTGATGCGGAAGAACCACTGCTCGAGGTCCCGCTGAACGACGACGTCGCCCGATCGCTCGCACGTCCCATCGGACAACACCTGCTCGTTCGCCAGCACGGTCTGGCAGCCGGGACACCAGTTGACGGGCGCCTCCGCCCTATAGGCCAGGCCTGCCTCGAGCAACCGCAAGAAGATGGACTGGTTCCACCGGATGTACGAGGGGTCGTGGCTGTGAACCTCCCGGCGCCAGTCGTAGACCGCGCCGAGAGCGACCACGCTGGCCTTGAACTCGGCAATGCGCGCCTCGGTGAAGGTGCGGGGATGTTCGCCCGTGCGGATGGCGGCATTCTCGGCAGGCAAGCCGAAGGAGTCGAACCCGAAGGGCGACAGCACGGCGAAGCCCTTCATCGTCCGATGTCGCACCAGCAGGTCGCCGAACGTGTAGTTCCGAATGTGACCCTGGTGCGCAGGCCCGCTCGGGTACGGGTACATACACAGGACGTACTGCGTCGGCCGAGGGTCGTCCGCGTCAACCTCGTAGAGGCGCTCCTCGGCCCAGCGGCGCTGCCACTTCGCCTCGACCTCTTGCACCTCGTATGCCCTCGGCATTGGTGAATTGTACGGAAGACGGAGGTCACCTCGTGGTCGTCGGGCCACCGTGGAGGCGCGGGAACGGACTGGTAGCCTGCGAGGTTGCCCCGGGGGCGTAGCTCAGTTGGTAGAGCGCTTGACTGGCAGTCAAGAGGTTCGTGGGTTCGAGTCCCATCGCCTCCACCGGAAGCCCCAGCTCGGACCGATACCCGGGACGAATCGCCCTCGCGGCTCCGTCCTCGAAGGAGCCATTATCGGAGTCCAGCTCGCTCGCGGAGCCACTTTCTCGCCACCCCCCCTTGCGCCTCCTGGAAGGCACGCAGAGTTGGGAGACCCGGTGGCGCGGGCAAAGTGGGGGAGTAGGTGAAGAACCCGGCGAGAGCGGCAATCACCGCGTTCGCTTCGCCCGGGTCCACACGTCTATGGCGCGAGCGCATGAGCAGCTGCTCGGGCTCCGGACCGCCTTCGAGAGTTACGCTCGGAGCCCAGAAGATCAGGTCGAACAGGGGCGGCCCTCTCGAGGCATGGGGCCAATCCACGAAGACGACCGACGACTCGGTCATCAACACGTTGTCGGAGCGAATGTCGCCATGAACGAGCGCGTCACCGACGGCTGCCTCTGTCCATCGAGCTTCCAGGTCGGCGAGGGCATTCAGGTTCCGTCGTGTCCAATCATCCAGTGACGACGGCGTCTTGACCTCGCCAGACATCGTGCGCCAGCCACGGAACATGGCGTCGAAGTACTCGGCAGTCGACTCGAGGTCTTGGACGGGGCACGGCGTCAGCACTTCGTGCATCGCGATGAGGCCGTCGATCACCCGTTGCAGCTCCTCCTCGCTCCATGGAACCGTCGGCAGACGACCGGGGATGGCTTCATAAACGTGGACGACCCAGCTGCCGTCGTCGTCGTACGCGATGAATCGAGGTAGGTGGCGCGATTTCGGGAGCGCGGCGACGATCTTGGCTTCTCGACGATGCATCTGCGGAGACTCTGCGTTCGATTCGTCGCTCACCGCCTTGACGAACATGCGACGGCCATCGGCCAGGCTCAGCAAGGTGCAACAACCCGGCGAAAAGCCGCCACCGACGTCGACAGCCCGGAGGATGTCTGATCCCAGAGATCTCGCAACGCGTTGCTTCACGTCGGCCGGAGTCGACTTCCAGGGAAGATGAATGCCGGCAGGCCGCTCCATGCGCTCAGTATGTCCGCGTCGGATTCACACGGGGACGGTGTGATTGGCTGGACTGATGACCGACATCTGGGCCAGCTTGGCTGACCAATTCGCGGACGAGGCATACGCCTCGGTCAAGGGGTTGGTGCGCACCTACGTCATGCACCAGCAGCTGATCGAGCACCTGCCCGCGCCTCCCGCGTCCGTGCTCGACGTCGGTGGGGGCGCGGGCCATCAGTCGTTTCCGCTGGCCCAAGCCGGGTACGACGTGACGCTCCTCGATCCGTCTTCAGCAATGTTGGACAAGGCCCGACAGCGCCTTCAGCGGTTGCCCGCGGAAGCCCAGCGCCGGGTGGCGCTCGTGGAGGCCGAAGGTGAAGATGCCGCCGAGGCCGTCGGTGGTGAACGGTTCGCCGCCGTCTTGTGTCACGGCGTCATCGGATACCTGGAGCATCCGGAGCCGCTGGTCGACCAGCTGTGCCGGTGCGTTGCTCCCGGGGGTCTGATCTCGGTCATGGCGGGCAATGCCAACGCCTCGGCGGTGCGCCCGGCTCTCGAGCGGCGGTGGGACGATGCGCTGGCGGCGTTCGACGCCCGGGCCGAGATCGGGGTGCTGGGCCTGCCCACTCGAGCCGACACCGTGGAGGAACTCAGCGACCTCCTGCGGACGCGCGGCGTGGAGCCGGTGTCTTGGTACGGCGTTTGGCTGTTCGTCGACTGGCTCGAATTGAGCGGCGTCAAGCTGGACCCGAGCGACACACGGCAGGTGTCCCAAGCGGCAGCGGTCGAACTCGAAGCCGGCCGACGAGACCCTTATCGTCAACTGAGCCGCATCTTTCATCTCGTAGGCCGCAACGGCCCGAGCTGACGGTCACAGCTGCAGCCATGCACGCAGGCGACGTACGTCTCGGTATCGCCGACCATCTCGGCTGGGCCGTCGTGGTGACGGCGGCAGCCGGCCACGAGGTCGTGGACCGTCGGCGGATCGAGCTCATCGAGCCCGGTCTTCCGGCCGCTCCCATCCATCACGAGGGCGGCCCATACGCCCTCCACCGTTCGGGCGCGCCGCTCGATGACCGCTCTCTGGCGACGTTGGTGGCAGAGGTCCGCGCCTCGGTCGTTCGGGCTACGTCGGCGGGGCTCGACGACATGGAACGGGCGTTGTCCGGTCCGATCGCGTCGATGTCCCTCCGGGCCTGGCCCACCGACTTCCCCGGCGACGTCGCCGTCCAACGTCGGGTGCCTTACGAGAGTCGCGCCGATCCGATCATGTACCGCCAGGTGCTTGCCGAGCAGGCGCACCAGCGCGGCTGGGCGGTGCACTTTTACGACGCCAAGGGAGTCGTGAGCGAGGCGACGCGCGCCCTCGGTCCCAACGCTCGCGAGGTACTGACCCATGCACGGGCGAGGTTGGGCCCGCCGTGGTCGAAGGACCACCACAGGGCCCTGGCCGCGACGATTGTGGCCGCGCGGCGAACGGCTTAGGCTTCCGGCGTGGCTCCGCGCGACGGGGGGGCGTCTGCTAACACCTACCGCGACCGTTGGATCTCCCTCACCGCCACGGAGCTACAGATCCGCGGTTACTACTTCCCTTGGGGGACGAAGCACATCGCGTACCGGCAGATCAGGGGCGTGCGCCGCGTGGAAATGGGTCTCCTGACCGGAAAGGGTCGAATCTGGGGCACGGCCAGCCCTGGATACTGGGCTTCGTTCGACCCCCGTCGACCCACAAAGAGCGTCGGGCTGGTCCTCGACCTCGGAAAGCGCGTCAAGCCGTTCATCACTCCCGATGACCCCGAAATGGTGGAACGCCTGGTGCGCGAGCGTGCTGGGCTCGGGTCCGGCTCCGCCGGGGGGCGCCGACAGATCATCTGAGGTCGCCCATGACGATGACCCCGCTGGTGGACGAGCAGACATGACGAGGGCCGGCCGATCCGTGAGGCCCGTCCAGCTCGCATTCGGCGCGCTGGCCGCCTTGTCGGTGGTCGCGTTGACGACCACGACTTCGTCGGCGGCGACCGGTGCCCGTGCTCATGTCCCGCGCCATCACCACAACCACCACCACGGAGGCCACCACAAGGGCCACCGGCGTCACCACCGAGCTCGGACGATGGCGTTGACGACTGGATCCTCGGCGTCGTCGCCGTCAGGGTCGGGAGCGACCAATGCGACAACGTCGCCAGGCTCGGGTTCTGCGAGCCCCGGGTCCATGGCTTTCACCGGCCTCGGGGGTGGCTTCCGGACGACCGTGCTTGTCGGTGCCGCGTCGCTGCTGACCGGTGTCGCCCTGCTGGGTGCCGCGCGGATCCCGGTCTTGAGGCGACGCCTCGCCGCCCTGGGCAGGAAGCGGAGACGTCGGATCGCGCGAGCGTGATCCACGAAGAGCCACGTCGGCGCAGTGCGGCGATTCCGACCGGGCATCTTGTTACGCTCGGTGTGCGTCTCTCGGGCCGCGTGTGGAGCCGTGGGGGTTAGTCTTCCGAGCACGCCCACGAGGGGGGAGCATGGCCGAGCGGGACGTCGCCAGCATCGTCTGGCACGAGACGGACCATCACATCGACCTGACCTTTGTCGAAGGTGATGTGAAGGGGTTCGTGGGCAGCGACAGCTATGCCGCCGAACTGGCGAAGATGGCCGGCTTGCACCGCATTCCCGGACCTCAAGGCACGCTCCGCTGGGTTCGGGACTCCGACCTGTGGTACGGCGAGCTCCCGATGTCGTCGTAGTCCGGGGCCGATCGCGCCTCCGGGCGCTCATTGCGCACACGCCGAGCACGGCCAGCTGCGACGCTTGTCGAGTGCCGGATCGCCAGTTCGCCGACGCTGAGCTTGCGGGGCTGTACGACCTCTTCCATCCACCCGCGAGTCGACGGGACTTCGCCTTCTATCTGCCACTGGTGATGGCGGCCGCGCGGGTGCTGGACGTCGGATGCGGCACCGGCGCGTTGCTGCGCGCAGCCCGAGCCGCGGGTCACGCCGGACGGTTGTGCGGCGTCGATCCCGCGTCGGGGATGCTCGAGGTGGCCAGGAGACAGCCCGACGTCGAGTGGCGGCGCGGTGACGTTTCGACCCCGTCGTGGGACGGCGAATTCGACCTCGTCGTCATGACCGGTCACGCGTTCCAAGTCCTGGTCGACGACGAGGAGATCCTCTCTTCGCTGACAGCGATCCGTCGGGCACTGGCCGGCTCGGGCCGTTTCGTCTTCGAGACCCGGAACCCCCTGATGCGGGAGTGGGAGACCTGGACCGCCGACCGCGTCTTCGAAGTCGTCACCGCAGCCGGAGTGGTGACGATGAGGCACCAGGTCGACAGGCCAGTCGGAGACGGCGTGGTGTCGTTCACGACCACCTTCGACAGCCCGGCCTGGAGTCATGCCGAGCTGAGCCGCAGCACCCTGCGGTTTCTCGACAATCACGCACTCACGACGTTCCTGACAGAAGCAGGACTGGTGATCGACCGACAGTTCGGGGACTGGGACGGTCAACCCCTCTCCGACAACCAACCGGAGATCATCACCGTGGCGCGACGGCCCTGACCGACGCTCTCCCGGTTCGACCTCTGGCCCCGTTCGGTACCGTGCATGAAATGAGCCTGGGAAGAGTCGGGGTGTGGTGGAGCGGGGCGTGGCGAGTCGAAGGTGACGAGTCCCTCGATGTCGCGGCCGAACTCGAGGATCTCGGATTCGGTGCGATCTGGTCGAGCGGCGGATTCAACCCGGGACTCTCCACGCGATTCGGTCGCCTCCTCGCCGCCACCCGTGACATCGCCGTGGTGAGCGGAATAGTCAACATCTGGCGCGCGACGCCGCAGGACATCGCCGCGGCGGTGGCCCAGCTCGAGGAGAAACATCCCGGGCGCTTCCTGCTCGGCGTCGGAGCCAGTCACGGGCCACTCGTCGACAATTATTCCCGGCCTTACAGCCACATGGTCGAGTACCTCGATGCGCTCGACGCCGCTCGACCCCCCGTACCTGACGACCGGCGGGTCCTGGCCGCTCTCGGTCCGCGCATGCTTGCGTTGGCGCGCGAACGATCAGCCGGCGCCCACCCCTACTTCGTTCCCGTCGAGCACACCTCGTGGGCCCGCGGCGTCCTCGGTGACGGCCCTCTCCTGGCGCCCGAAGTCACCGCGATCGTGGACAGCGACCCCGGGCAGGCCCGGCAACTGGCGCGGACGTTCACGGCGGGTTACCTGACCTTGCCGAACTACGCCGAGAACCTCCGCCGGTTGGGGTTCGACGACGCCGAGGTCTCGAGAGGCGGCAGCGACCGCCTCGTCGATGCCGTGGTGGCGTGGGGCGATGTCGACGCCATCGTTCGCCGGGTGCACGAGCACGTCGCCGCGGGAGCGGACCACGTCTGTGTACAAGTCGTGTCGCACGAAGCCGGCTTCCCGATGGACGCCTATCGACGGCTTGCGCCCGCGCTCCTGGCCGGTACCTGACTGCCGGTCAGCCGAGCACCCCAAGGGGCGCGTCGACCAGTCGGATTCAGAGATATCCGGTCCGGCCGTCGATCTCCTCGCGCATCAGGTCGAGGTGGCCGGCGTGGCGAGCAGTCTCCTCGATCATGTGGACGAGCACCCATCGGACGGTGACCTTGCCGACGAGACGGCTCTCACGCACACCCACCTGGTCAAGCGATGGGACGGCGTCCATCACCACACGGGCGTGTTCTGCCTCGGATCGGTAGAAGGCCAGGATCGATTCGGCCGTCTCGGAGTGGTCGACGCGGAATTGGACGGCATTGTCGCCGTCGACGCGTGGGGGCGGTGCGACATCCTCGCCGGCGACCACGTAGCGGAACCAGTTGTACTCCACCCACCCGAGGTGCTTGACGACGCCGAGCGGGCTCAACCCGGACGCCGTGAGCTGGCGTGCCCCGTCGGAGAGCGACAATCCCTCGACCTTGTGTTCCACGACCGCCCGGTACCAGTCCAGGTAACCGGTGAGCAGTTCGCGCTCTCCGCTCAGACCCCCGAAGTTCTGTTCCGGCACGGACCACAGCCTACTGACGTTGTGTTCAACAGGACCGGACGAGGACGAGGGCCTTCAAGAGCGCGCCCCATTCATATGCGATGTCGAAAACGATTCGTGAACCCCGATCGTCGACGGGCACCATCCGCATCGGGACCGCCGTGCACCGCTTGAACAACAGGCGTGCCCGTGTCGACTGGGTCTTCTCAGGGACGACGATGATGGAACGCCAGCGTCGTCGGTGGACGAGCCTCGCGACGTACTCGGCCTCGCCCCGGGTGTCCAGGGGGTTGGCTCGGAAGCAGATCACCTCGACGCGACCGGGGGACCGGGGGCACGGCACCGGGCGAATCCCGCCGAGCGAGATCACCGCGACCGGGGCGTAGCCCTCGCGGGCGAGTTCGAGCGCTTGGTGCGCTCGTCGTTGGCCGGGATCACCACCCAGCGCGACCACGGCATCCGCCTTGGCGGGCCCGTCAGTGGCAGGCCAGACGAAGAGGCGAGCGGTCGCACCGAGAAAGACGACGACGAGCAGGACGACGACCGTCCTGATTCGGTGACGCGCCATCACTCGAAATGGACGCACGTCCGTCAAGCTACCCAGACGATCCGAGAGGCCATCAACTGGCGATGGCCGCCGCGTGGACCGACGGGGGACAGCCACGCACCGGCTATCGGAATCCCAGGGCCGGTGGCAGACTCTGCCCGCGGGTGCACCGCGGGGAACGACAGGGAGACAAGGGAGCAGTCATGGAGCGGGTACGTCTCGGGATCGTCGGGGTCGGCAACATCAGTGAGTTGAACGTGCCCGGCTATCTAGAGCACCCCAGATGCGACGTCCTGGCCCTGTGCGACTCGAACGTCGATCGTGCGAAGGCTCTCGCCACGGCGTGGGAGGTGCCGCGGGTGTACGGCTCCTTGACCGACCTGCTCGCCGACGACGAGGTCGACGCGGTTGAGATCCTCACGCCCACATTCCTCCATGCCGATCACGTCGTCGCCGCCGCGGCCGCCGGCAAGCACATCTCCTGCCAGAAGCCGCTCGCGACGACGGTCGCCGATGCCAGGCGAATGATCGACGCGTGCGCACAGGCGGCCGTCACGTTCCGGGTCACGGAGAACTGCTGCTACTACCCTCCCCTCGAGCGGGCCAAGCAGCTGATCGCGGACGGTGCCATCGGCACACCCACGGTGATCAGGATCAAGACGGTGGTCGGGGACACCGAGTCCGAATTCCAGTCACGACAGGATCCTGAGGGCTATATCTGGCGGTTCGACGCCCGGAGCCCGGGCGGACACCTCTTCGACGATGTCATGCACAAGTACGCCATGGCGCTCTGGCTCGTCGACGAGGAGATCACGAGCGTGCAGGCGGTGGTGCGGAAGGGACGACTGTTCTTCGAAGCGCCCATGGTTGCCCTGTTCGAGTACGCGCGCGAGGACCTCCTGGGGATGATGGAGGTCTCGCACGCGCCAGGGATGTTCATCCCGAGCGATTGGTACGGCGCGGACGAGTTCTTCGAGATCCAGGGGACCGCCGGTTTCATCTGGGTCACCCGACTGTCGGGACGACTGCACGAACTGCCCGCCCTGGTGGTCGTGAGCGGTCGTGACCGGGCCGAGTTCACCGACATCGAGCACCGGTACGAGCTCAGCTTCCGCCGATCCGCGGCCGGCTTCGTCGACGGCCTCCTCGCTGGTTCGCCAGTCGACCTCGCGCCCGACACGGCCCTCAGGGCGCTGCAACTCGCCTTCGCGGTGTATCAATCCTCGAACGAGCACCGGCCGGTCGACCCGAACACCATCGAAGGTTCGGTGTCCCCTCCGTGGTGGCCGAAGACCGCTCAAGAACTCTTGGATGACGTCGTGGCACTCGGCCTCATGCCGGAAGGCATGTCGGCTGCCGAGCCCGACACCTTCATGAGCATGGGCTTGGGTGGAGGGGACGACTCGTAGCGTCACGTCCGCGCCGTGCCCGCTCCGGCCAGAATTCGTGGACACATGGTGAAGACGACCGACATCGCCTATGAAGTCGACGGTACGACCATGGTCGGTCGTATGGCCGTCCCCGACTCCGATGGTCCGCACCCCGCGGTGCTCATCGCGCACGAAGGGCCTGGCCTCGACGACCACCAACGCGCCAGGGCGGTTCAACTCGCGGAGCTCGGCTACGTCGCCTTCGCCCTCGACTACCACGGGGGCGGGCAGGTGATTCCGGACCGGGACGACATGATGACGCGCCTGGGTGCCCTGTCCGAGGATCCCGATCGCCTGCGAGCCATCGCCCTCGCCGGCCTCGACATCCTTGTGGCCGAGCCCGCGGCCGACGCATCGAGGATCGCCGCCATCGGCTACTGCTTCGGGGGTGCGGTCGTCATGGAGCTGGCGCGCACGGGAGCGGACCTGAAGGCGGTCGTCGGGTTCCACCCGGGGCTCGGAAGCTCGCGGCCGGAGGATTCCCGGAACATCAAAGCGAAGGTCCTGATGTGCATCGGCGCCGACGACCCGCTCATCCCGGTCAACCAGCGCTTGGCCTTCGAGGACGAGATGCGCACCGCGGGTGTCGACTGGCAGGTGAACGTGTACGGCGGCGCCGTTCACAGCTTTACGCACCCGCGTGCCGACGTCGTGGGGATCCCGTATCTCAAGTACGACGCAACGGCAGACCAGCGGTCATGGCAGGCGATGATGGGCCTTTTCAGTGAGGTCTTGGCCTGACAACACCGTGACCAGCTCGTGGGATGGGACCCGCTGTCACTTTCAACGGCTTTTGCACTACTGTGTTGGAACACAGTCCCTGTCCCCCACTCTCCGGTCGACGTCGCGTTTGTCTACGTGCATGGGCCTTGTCAGGAGGAAGTTTCTTGCCACGCGACACTGCGGCCCGACAACGGGTCACCGCGTACCTTCTCAGCAATGGGCCTGTACATGACAGTTCCGGTCGGGCCACGTCGATCCTCAAAGAAGCGGTCGGTTATCAAGGTGGCGATGCCGGTTTCAGCCAGCTCGTCATGTCCATGGAGAAAGCCGGCGAACTGCGCAGAGAGATCCGTGGTCGCAGGACCTACCGAATTTCGGCCGTGGCCAACGCCGGGGGCGCAGCCCGTCCGTCACCCTCGCCATCGGATACCGACGCCATCGATTACGACGAGCTCGCTACGACGCTCCTCACCCGTGTGGCGCAGGTCCTGTCCTCGGGCCAACGATCCGACGAGCCCGCCACGTGGGCGCGCCGCCGGATCGAGCAGCTCGAAGCCCGCGTCGACGAATTGCAGCGGGACCTCGCCCGGGCGAAGGCGGAGGCCAAGACCAATGCCGACGAGCGCGAAGAGCTGCGCGGCCGCCTCGAGGCGGCCAGTCACAATCTGAGCCTGCTCACCGAGCGGGTCGACTCCGAGCGGCGCCCCGCTCCCGGGCGAGCCGCCGAACGCCTCGGACGCGACGAGCAGGCCCTGCTCTACGAGCTTCGAGGCGGGCCCAACAACCGACCGGGGCGCGCCGGCTGACGGAACGTCTCCACGTCCCTCGCCCAGACGTCCGGCGAGAAGGCTGTCAGCGCGATCGCAACCCCGGCTCGACGGCGTCGAGAAAACGATGGGGCGATTCGAGCATCGGATAGTGACCGACGTCGGTCAGCCGGGTCAGCGCCGCATCCGGTCTCGCCTCGTGAAGCCGGGACGCCATGTCGGGTACGGCGATGGGATCGTCGGAGCCCCACACGATGGCCAGGGGCGAGGGGTGGTCCTCGATGGCCCCGGTGTAGCGCTCCTGGTATCGGCGCCTCTCCTCGATGTACCGGATCGTCCTCGGCAGCAGGAGCTGACCGTCGTGGTGCGAGACGAGCTCCCACGCGGCGGTCAGCTCGTCGGCGTCGACGGCCGAACGAGGACTGAACGTCGCCGCCAGGCTGGCCCCGAAGGCCGACTCCCCCAGGTCGAAGGAGTCGTCGAGACGCTTGTCGGGCAGGCCCAGCAAGAGTTGCTGGCCGGTGCTCAAGTGGGCCATTTCGATGTAGATGCTGCCGTTCGTGATCACGCGCCGGACGATGTCGACCGGCCACGCGCCCTCGCTCTGCCGGGCGAGCAACTCGCCGCCGACGGTGTCACCCATGTCGTGGGTGAGCAACGTCAGCGTCGACAGCCCCACGTCGGCGACGAAGGCCTGCACCACGTCGGCCTGGCGAGCGAGCGTGTACCGCATGTCGGGCTTTTCCGAGAGCCCGTAGCCCAGCATGTCGAGGAGGAGCACCCGGCGCGTCGTCGCGAGGGCGTCCACCACGAGGTGGAAGTCGAACGAGCAGGTCGGAAACCCGTGGAGGATCAGAACGGGCGCGTCGTCTTCACCGCCCGTGGGGGCGATGTCGATCGTGAAGACGGCGAAGCCGAGCAGGTCCCGATAGCGTCCCCGTCGCTCCCAATCGGCGACGGCGGCACTCCGAAATGCTGCGGGCACCGAGTCCAGGGGTGCGACGCCGCCTCGAGGCGTCAGCCCGCGGCGCGCGCGCCCGCGAAGCCGCCGATCATGGAGAGGATCGAGGGCGATAGCGGGACGGCGCCAGTCGGCGCGGTGATCGACACCGGCTGGTCGATGTTGGTCAGCTGGAGGCTGATGGACAGCGAAGGCAGCGTCACGGACAACGCGGTCAGCTGACCCTGCCCGTTGTCCCACACGTCGACTGGGACTCCACCGTGGCGCGCCCTGCCAACGCCCCGGGGCAGGCCGAGGGCCCGGCTCACCTTGCTCGACGACGAACGGATCTGCGTGCCCGTGACGGGCTCGCCCCCGATCGAGGTCGAACCCAAGCTCGTCCCCCGGTGCCGGCCGAGCGCACTGACGACGGATTGCCCGTTTCCACACCAGGCCGCCAGACGCGGGAACACGCTGTTCACCACGGTGTCGAGCGATGACGGCAGGGCGACGGACACCCACGGCGCGCCGCCCACGAACCCCGACAACGCAGGCGGGACCGACGCGTACGCGGTACCCCCCACGAGGACCAGCTGCACGTCTGACCCGGCGAGCCCGGGGATCGGGATCGCCGTCGGCAACGTCACGTTCGCCGTCGCGGCGTCGTTGATGAAGTCGACCTGGCCGTTCGCCGCCAATGACCACCCTTGGGTGGCTTGACCCGACCCGGACACCGCCAAGACGTAGCTCGCCGACGCGCACGGCGGCGAGGACGCGCTCGACTGCCGACCGGACTGGGCGCTCGACGCCTCCGGCACGACCGTCGGACCGATCACCGCCGCGAACAACAAGCCCCCCAGGGCGACGAGGCCGGTTCGGCCCCGCACGAGCTTGCGCATGACACCCCCCTGCTCCCGCGGTCGAGAGCCCCGCCTTCGGCTCCCACCGGGCACCCTATCCCCTCGTCGCGAACGGCAACGGGCCACCGTCGGGTCGGCGGCGGACAGTTGCTCGAAGGCAGGCGCGCCTCGACGTGTTGTTGTTGACTGTCTCGTCGTGGCGTCGGCGGACACCTCCAAGGACGCGTTCGGACACGCCCTGGTCGACTGGGCGAAGGGCGGCACCACCCCCGAGGTCTACGAGCGCGACGACGGATCCATCGACATCGGGGCGGGCCCTGACCTGTTCCTGGCGGGGTTCCGCCGGTGGCCCGCGGCCGAACGGCAGGCTGTGCGCTATGCCCGCGGCAGGGTGCTCGACGTGGGATGTGGTGGCGGCAGAGTGGCCAGGCACCTCCAGGACCGGGGCCTCGACGTGACCGCCCTGGACGCGTCGCCGCTCGCCATCCGTGTCGCCAGATCTCGTGGCGTGCACCGGACGCGTTGCGCCCGCCTCGAGGAGACCGAGTCGTCGATATCGGCTTTCGACACGGTGGTCCTGTTCGGCAACAACGCCGGCATCTTCGGCACTCCGGTCCGTGTTCGTGAAGGGCTGGCCCGCTGGGCAACCGAGATGCCGCCGGGCGCCCGGGTGCTGGCCGAGTCGACCAGCCCCTACGGCGGAGGTGTCCCCACTGTCGACGCCGAACACCTGCGTCAGGACCGGAAGCAGGGGAGGTCGCCGGGCCAGCTCCGCTTGCGGGTCCGATACCGCCAATGGGCGACGGAGTGGTTCGACTGGCTCTTCTTCTCCGAGACCGAATTCCGTCGGGTCGTGCGGGGAACGGGGTGGGACGTCGTCGCGGTGCTGGCATCGGAGGCATCGGAGCCCTTCGTGGCAGTCCTCGAAAAGCATTGATCCAAATGGTGCGTCACACGCCTGCATGACAAGGTTCCGGACCGAAGACCACGCAGGAGCGAACAGGAGGACAGAGCCATGCCGGAGCCGATCGACGTCGTCACGAACTTCTGCGCAGCGTGGTCGAAGCTCGACCTCGACGACATGATGCGGTACTTCTCCGAAGACGCGGTGTACCACAACATCCCGGTCGATCCGGTCCGGGGGCGGGACGACATCCGGACCACCATCGCCACCTTTACGACGGGCTGGGACCGCGTGGACTTCGACATCCGCAACATCGTGGCCGACGGCCGGTTCGTGATGACCGAGCGAGTCGACCGGTTCTGCTCGGCCGAGCGCGTGGTGGAGCTGCCGGTGATGGGGGTCTTCGAGGTGGACGACGGCCTCATCACCGCCTGGCGCGACTACTTCGACATCAACCAGTTCATGAACCAGCTGACGGGCTGAGCGTCAACCGGGCGGCTTCGCGGCCGCCCGGGCGGCAGCGAGGGCATCCTGGGCGCGTACGCGTGCTCGCTCGGCTTTGGCGAGGGAGTCGGCCGCCTTGTCGAGTTGCCGGCCGGCGACGCCGAGTTCCCGGGTGGCGCGCTGGTGGGAGACCTGCGCCTCACGGTGGCGCCGGCGTGCGTCGCCGAGCGCGGCATCGGCCTTCTCCAACACGGCGCGCGCTCGCCGCACCTCAGCCTCGGACCGAGCACGGGCTCGTTTCGCGGCCGGGGGCGTGCCCGGGTGAGCGCGTCGCCCCGACGCCGCCGGCGCCTCCTCGACTCGGGTGCGTCCGTGGGCAGCTCGCTTCGATGGCTGGCCGAGCGCGACGTCTCCGAATCCGACATGGCTCATGGAGTCCTCGAGGCGGCCGGCACGCAAGGCCCGCCCGGCCCCTTCGTCGGCCACGGCGGCTTCCAACGTGTCCGCCAGCTGTCGCCGAGCCCCGGCCGCGAGCGGGTGGCCCGCGGCGCGCGCCTGGTCGGATCCCACTGCCACGAGTCGCTGCACGAGATCGCGCCGGTGGGCGGAGAGCGCCCGGATGTCGTCGCCGCTCCCCTGTCGTTGGGCGCGGCGCAGTCGGCTGCCGACGTGGAGCAACTCCTCGACCGCAGATGGTTCGCTCCGCACGACGAGGTTGGCCGCCCACGCCGCGGCCGACGGGCGCGACAGGCTGCGGAGGGCATCGGCGCCCTGCCGGTCTCCAGCGGCGCGCAATTCCCGGACTCGAGCGTTGCGCGCCTCGACGAAACGGTCGGGCTCGAGCCCGTAGAGCTCGTCGACCATCTCATCGAAGGTCACACGTCCATGCTGGCATCCCCGGCGGGACGGCACGTTGAGTATCGTCACCGCCGCGGCAGAAGGGGGCAGCTGTGGGGCGTCGCCGGAATTGGGTCCGTATCGCCGTCGTCCCGACCGCATTGGCTCTGGCCGCAGCGGCGTGCACGAACTCTCCGACATCGGTGTCGAGTGGCGGCAACGGCGCTCCGGGCGTGACGGGCAACTCGATCACGGTCGGCAGCCTCGCCAATGTGACCGGGCCGCTGTCTGCGGACTTCGCTCCCATCACGAGTGGCGTGCAGGCGTACTTCGACATGGTGAACGCGGCGGGAGGCGTCGCCGGCCGCAAGCTGGTTCTTCGCTACCAGCAGGACGACCAAGGCAGTCCGAGCATCGACCTCACGGTCGCCCAGACGCTCGTGGAACAGGACCACGTCTTCGCCGTCGTCGGGGTGGGAACGCCGTTCTTCGGCAGCGCCCGCTACCTGGCCGCACACGGGGTACCCACGTTCGGGTACCAGGTCTCCGCCGACTGGCAAGACGGCCCGAGCCTGTTCGGGGCCTACGGGTCGCTCCTCGACTACTCGGCAGGGGAACCAGGTTTCGCGTACTTCGCCAAGCGCGTGGAGGCACAGTCCGTGGGGGTGGTCGCGTACGGCGTGGCCCAATCGGCGGCAGCCTGTCGCGCCGTCGCCGACGCGATGCAACGCTTCGGTGTCTTCGTGGGGTTCGAGGACGTCAACTTCCTGTTCGGGTCCGACCCCACCGCCGATGTCCTGCAGATGAAGGCCCATCATGTCGACACGGTCTTCTCGTGTCTCGACGTCACCGGCAACGTGGCGTTCACGCGGGCGATGGCGCAGAACGGGTTGTCGGTGCGTCAGCTGTGGCTCAACGGCTACGACCGTAGCACCCTGCAGCAGTACGCGCCGCTCATGAGCGGCGTCTATATGGGCCTCCAACACGTCCCGTTCGAGGCGGTTGCCGAATTCCCCGGCCGCTACCCGGGCATGGAGCGATACCTGAACGAGATGCAGCGTTATGAGCCGGCGTCGACCTACGACGAGGTGGCGTTCGACGGGTGGGTGTCAGCTGCGCTGTTCGTCTCCGGGCTGCGGGCGGTCGGGCGTCACCTGACCCAGGCGCGGCTGGTACGTGCCGTCAACGACGAGCGGGCGTTCACCGGCGACGGCGTGATCACGCCCGTCGACTGGACCCAGGCGCACTCCACGGCGATACCGCCGTTCTGTTCGACGTCGGTGGTCGTGGAGGGCGACCGGTTCGTCCCTGTGGTGCAACCCGACGGCAGCGTCTACGTGTGCTTCGACAGCAACAGTGTCGTGCCCGTGCCGCCCAAGCCGGGGACGCCGGGCACCTGACATCGGCGGTCACTGACCGTTCCAGCAAGACTTGGGGGGCGAGAAGATCGGCGCCGTCGTGACCGGCAGCCCGGGCGGAGGGTCGACGATCACCGTCGGGTTGCCCGGATCACGAATCGAGTTCCCGCGCGTCCAGGTCCGCTCGCAACGAAGCAGGGCGCGGCGTTCGGGACGGTGGCGGCTGTTGGCGTCTCCTCCTGCCCACATGTCGAGCCGGTACTTCTGCAGGTGGTTCCAGTCCCGGTCGCACTCCGAGCACTCGTCCTCGTGGATGAAGTACCGCTTCATGTAGGGGACGTAGATCACCTGGCACCACCCCAGCTCGTTGACGTCGGTGGCGAAGGTGACGGGGTCCGCGTACGTGCCCGTGCCGCCGGCGGCCGAATGGAGGCACGGGTGGGCGATCCCCGGGCCGGGTGGAGAATTGTCCACCCAGCCATACAGCGTCATGAACGCCTGGACCTGTGTCGACGGTGCGGCACGACGCCCCGCAGTGGCACCGGCGTCCCCGGACGGGAAAGCGGCCGTGACGATCACCGCGATGGCCCCCACGACGGCGAAGGCCGACCCCGAACTCCGCCACGCACGCATCCTCGACTGGTCGCCCCTCATGTCGTTGCGTCTCCGCTTGTGCTGTTCGGTGCGCTGCGGCCGGCCCTGACCACGACGACCGTACTGGATCGATCTCGCCGGCGAGTTGTCTGTCGCCGTTGTCGGGGCGGTTGTCGGGGCGGTTGTCGGGGCGGTTGTCGGGGCGGTTGCCGAGGCGGTGCCGAGGTTTGACGGGCCTGTCTATCGAGCAGAAGGTTCCGGTGTCCCATGAGGTCGGGCAAGCTGGAGTGATGGACGAGCGGACAGAAGACGCTCGGGCCGGCGCGTCGGGGCTCCCCCGCCGGTTCCGCCGCAGCGCGATGTCGAACTACGCGCTGACGGCGGTGCTCATGGCGGTGGCGCTCGTCACCACGCCCATCCTGACCAAGCATCTCGGGCCCCAGCGCTACGGCATCTGGGTCTTCGTGGGCTCGGCCGTCGCCTACGTCCAGCTCCTCGACCTCGGCTTCGGCGGCGCCGTGGTGGCCGCGGTGGCCCGGTTGTCGGCGGCGGACGACGACGTCACCTTGGCGCGCACGCTCAATTCCGCCTTCTTCCTCCTCACGATCCTCGGGCTCGTGGCCCTGGCGATCACCGGTATCGCCGCGACGTTGCTGCCCCTGGCACTGCACGTCGACCATGCGCTCGCCAACACGACGCGGGTGCTCCTCCTGCTCCTCGGGCTCGACATGGCGTTGTCGATCCCCCTGGACACCTTCGGGTGCGGGCTCGTGGCACTGCAGCGCTTCGACCTGTTGAACGCAACGCTGATCGGGGTCGCCGCGGGGCAGGCCGTGGCGTGGGTCGTCGTGCTCGGAACCGGCGGTGGCCTCATCCAACTGGGTGTCGTCACCGTCGCCATCAGCCTCGTGGGCCAGGCCGTGCGCTACGCGCTCCTGCGGCGCATGGTGCCGGACCTCGTCATCTCCCTCGCCCGCGTCGACCGGAAGGTCGTGCGGACCTTGGTATCGCCGGCCGGCTGGTTCGCGCTGGGCGACACGATCGAAGGACTCCGTGACTACGCCAGCGTCCTCGTGCTCGGCCTCGTCCGGAACGTCTCGACGGCGGGCATCTTCGCCATCGGGGAGAAGCTCGCGACACTCGGCACGAAGCTGGGCACACCGCTGATCGACCCGTTCTTCCCGCACGCGTCGGAGCTCGTCGGCCGTGGCGACGACGACGGTCTCAGCGCGGCTGCGCACACGGGTAACCGGCTCACGGCGGGCGCCACCATTCCGTGCTGCCTCGTGGTGGCCGTCCTCGCCCGACCCGCCCTGCTCGCGTGGGTGGGCCCCACGTACGAGCGGGCGACCGCAGCGGTGGTCATCCTGGCCGCGGCGTTCGGGCTTCGTTCGCTCGGCACTGCCCCGGCCCGGATCCTGAGCGGCGCCGGCGGTCAGCGGATGCTGGCCCTGGTGGGCATGATCGAGGTGGGGACCCAGGTGGCGCTCACAGCCGCCTTCGGAATCGCCTTCGGCCTGGTCGGGGTGGCCGTGGCGATCCTGACGTCCGTCGTGGGTATCGAGCTCGTCGTGCGGTTGCCGATGGTCGCCCGCCGGCTGCGCACCAGCCCCTTCGAGCTCGTCCGGCCCGTATTGCGCGCCCACGTGCCCGCGCTCGTGATGTCGGGAGTGGTCGGCTGGTTTGCGATCCGGGCGACCACCCTCAGCTTCGTCCGGACACACGGTCGGGTCGCCGACGTGGGGATCGTGGCCGTCGCCGGCCTGGCGATGCTCCTCGTGTACGCGGCGTCCTTCGCCTTCACCGGCCTCGACACGACGACCCGCAGGCGCCTGGTCCTCCGACTGCGCCGCGCCCGGGCGACGCGACCGTCGGGCGACGCCGCGCACGACGAGCATGCGAACGACGGCGCGCCTCCGACGGTGGGGGCCGTCGGCCCGA
>Ga0070735_10000964_pt1 | contig 28848 bp, 22 predicted proteins | sample Coa_R1_FD_66443 | JGI IMG/M metagenome (GOLD analysis project Ga0070735, IMG submission 66443) | Surface soil microbial communities from Centralia Pennsylvania, which are recovering from an underground coalmine fire - Coalmine... | ecosystem: Environmental > Terrestrial > Soil > Unclassified ...
AAACGCGGGGTGCGTAGAACGGACACGACTCGGCGGCCGGGCACCCGTCGGTGCATCGCTCGGTAGCGCCGGGCGGCGCCTGCTCGGGACGGAAGTGCGAGAGCGAGCCGAACGAATGCAGGCGACGGACGGGATTGTCCGCCGTCATCCAGACGATCAGGTCGAGGTCATGGCAGCACTTCGCCAGGATCATCGGCGAGGAGATGGCCGCGTTGCGCCAGTTGCCCCGCACGTAGCTGTGCGCCATGTGCCAGTAGGCGACGTTCTCACGGTGCTCGATGGTCACGATCTCGCCCAGACGGCCGGAGCTGACGATCGCGTGCAGCGTCGCGAAGAACGGCGCGTAGCGCAGCACGTGGCAGACCATCAGGAGCCGGCCGGTGCTCTCGGCGGCTCGCACCATGGCAAGGCACTCCGAGGCGGTCGGAGCCATCGGCTTCTCCAGCAGCACGTCGTAGCCGGCTTCAAGCGCGGCAACTGCCGGCGCGACGTGCAGCCGGTCGAGCGTGGCGCAGACCAGGGCCGGCGCCAGCCGGCCCTCAGCCAGCAGCTCTTCCCAGGTGGCGAAACAGCGCGCTGCCGGCAGTCCATGCTGGCGCGCGAAACGAGCGCGTCGCTCGGGATTGGGCTCGGCGACCGCGACGAAGCGCAGGGTTTCCGGGTGCTGGAGCGCCGTGGCGCCATAGGCCAGTGTGCCGCGCGCCCCGGCGCCGACGAGGACGGCCTCTATCGGTGTGGGAGACACGACCCCGATCGTAGCAGGTCTGCCGCGGGCCTCGCTCCGATGAGAGGGGAGCCGGTGCCTCCCGCCGGATGGGTGGCAGTTTCCCGCGCACGATACAGTAGGGAGCCATGCTTCTCGCCTTTCGCGCGCTGGGGCGGGGCGCCCGCCAGCTGTCGCGCCACGCCATACCGCTCCTGTTCGCGAATATCTGCGCATTGCTGATCTCGGCTCCGATTCTCCTCATCGTGGTAATCGTGCCGCGGCAGGATGTCGCGGCGTCACGGCTGCTCTTCGCCCTGCTCATCGCCGTTCTTCCCAACCCCGCCGTCGCCGGTGTGCACTACATGCTCCGGCAGTACCTCGCGGACGACCCGTACGCCGGCTTCGGCGAGATGTGGGCCGGCCTGAGACGGTACTTCCTTCCGGCGCTCCTCCTCTGGCTGGCGGCGCTACCGGTGAGCGCGATCATCCTCGCGAACCTCCTGTTCTACGCGCACCTCCACCTCGCAGCGGTATCCTTCCTGGAGGCGCTCTGGATCGGTATTCTGGTCGTCTGGCTGGGCATCCACCTGTACGTCTACCCGCTTCTCATGGAGCAGGAGGATATGCGGCCGCTGACGGTGTACCGCAACGCCACGGTCATCACCTTCGCGCGCCCGCTCTTTACCGGGTTGGTACTCCTCGTCTGGCTGCTGCTGCTCGCCCTGTTCGCGCTGGCCGTGGTACCGCTGACCTTGATCGGGCTGAGCGCCGGCGCGGCTATCCAGGAGAGCGCCCTCTCACTGCTGCTACCGCTCTTCCGGAAACAGCCGGCCGAAACCTGAGTCGAGATCCCGCCCCGTAGTCCGGCGCGGCCCACTCCCGCCGTGCCGCGCGGGTGGGCGCCGGTGTCAGGCAAGCACCGCCAGCACCTTCTCGATCCCGGCAGGATCGTCCGTGTTGAGGGCAGTAACCTCTGGCGCAATCTGGCGCATCAGGCCGGTCAGCACTTTGCCCGGGCCGACCTCAACAAACGTGTCGAAGCCGTCCGCCACCAGGCGGCGAACCGAATCGGTCCAGCGCACCGGCGAATCCAGCTGGGTGATGAGATTGGCCCGGACCTCACCGGCAGTGCGCTCGTAGCCCGCGGTGACGTTGGCCACCACCAGTATCCCCGGCTCCGCGATTGCCACATGCTCCAGGAACGGCGCGAAGTCGGCGGCAAGCGGTGCCATGAGGCTGCAGTGGAACGGTGCGCTGACGTTGAGCGGAACGACGCGGCGAGCGCCGCGTTCCCGGCAGAGCTCCATGGCACGCTGCACCGCGGGCGTCTCACCGGAGATGACGCTCTGCAGCGGCGAGTTGTAATTTGCGACCTCAGCCACCCCTTCGATCGAGGGGTCGGAGCAGGCCGCCTCGACGTCTTCAGGGGCGAGCCCCAGCACCGCTGCCATCATGCCGCCGGTGCGAGCCGCGATCGCCGCCATCAGCTCACCCCGCTTGCGGGTCAGCCGCAGGCCGTCGGCGAAGTCGATGGCTCCAGCCGCGACCAGCGCCGTGTACTCACCCAGGCTGTGTCCGGCAACCGCCTCCGGCTCGAGACCCCGCTCCCGCAGCACCGCGTCGATTGCCGCGCTGACCAGGAAGATCGCAGGCTGCTGGTTCTCGGTCTTGACCAGCTCCTCGTCCGGCCCCTCGTGACAGAGGCGCGCGAGCGGATAGCCCAGAATCTCGTCAGCATGCGCGAAGTACCCGTCGCCCAGCGCCGGAAACGCCGCGCCCAGCTCCTTCCCCATACCGGTTCGCTGCGAGCCCTGGCCGGGAAAGAGGAAGGCGACCTTCGTCACAGCCGTTCGCGCTGTCCCTTACCCGGTTACGACGATCGAGCCGTGCATGAACTGGTGGTATTTGCAGTAGTAGGGGAAGTTTCCGGTGCGGGATGGGGTGTAGCTCCAGGTCGCGCCACCCTTGTTGATGTCGAACGAGTCGAAAACGTCGGTGTTCGAGGTCACGGTATGTGTCACATCGCTGACGTTCGTGAAGTTGATCGTCTGGCCGACGTGGACGCGGATCGTCTTGGGGACGTAGATACCGATGAGCTGCGCCTGCGAGGCCGGAGCGTTCTCGATCTTCACCGTCACCGCCGGATACGCGCTCTTGGCAACCACTTTGTTGATGTGGTGATATGGCCCGGTGAAGACGATGACGGCCATAACGCCCACGATCAAAACGGCGATGATCCAGGCGGCAATCTCGGCGCGGCTAAAGTGCATGGGTGCGCCTCCTAATGGATGCTCTCGATGTCGCCGGGCAGAGCTCGGCGGGCGTCATACTCGGCGCGGACGACGGTCTTGAGATTGCCGCGCGGGTTCCAGTCGGCGGAGATCTCGGCACGGGTGGGACGTATGGCCGCGACGAAGTCGTCGAGGATCTGGTTGGTCACCGCCTCGTGGAAGCCGTACTCATCCCGGAACCGGTTCAGGTACAACTTGAACGACTTCAGCTCGCAGATGAATGCATCCGGCACGTACGTCAATTGAACCGTGGCGAAGTCAGGATAGCCGGTGCGCGGGCACTTGCAGGTGAACTCGGGATAGGTCAGATCGACCTGATACTCCCGCTGCGGCGCCGGGTTCGGCACCGCCTCCAGCTCGGCGGCCGCGATCTCGGCTTCGCCCCGTCGCTGCGTCTCGGCGATCAATCGTGTCTCCTGGAGAAGGTCGGCCCCTCTGCCTTCCAGCTTACCGAATCTGCCGTTGGTTCGGTTGTGCGCTGGGGCCAACCGCACAGGCATGCCTCAGCTAGCCGGCACCAGCTGCCGGTAGCGCTCCAGCAGCGCCCGATCGCCGTGCACCTCGAGCGCATCGGCCGGAATCCGGCCCCACAGCCAGAGGAATAGCTGCTCGGCCGTGCCGCGGATCGCGACATCACCCTTGGCGTGCTCGCGCGCCACCGTGACGTCGTCGCCCTCGAAGCGCACCAGCCACTCGCCCTCCCCATCGGTCCGGTGAAAGTGGTAGGTCTCCCCGGTCCCGGCTGCCGGGCTTCCCCAGCGTCGCGCCGCCGCGATCTGCACCGCGAAGTGCTGGTCGACGCCGTCGCGGGCAATCGCCTCGTCAATCGGGCTGGTCGCCGCGAGGTGCCCGGCCATCACCTGCGCGTTCTCGGCGTCCCAACGGTGCACCGTGATCTCCATCGCCTGGTTGCGCATGTGGGTGATCGCCCGGTTGTCGCCCGACCAATGCCAGATGGCCTCCTCTGCTCCGACGTCCTCGAACGCGGTAATCAGTTCTTCCGCGCCCCGCTCGAACCATGCCACCAATCCGTCGGGGATCGCCTCCAGATCGGGCGTGCCGGCGTCGACACCGTCCAGCCAGGGAAGGAGACCGGGACACGAGGCGAAGGCACCTTCACCCAGTTGTTGTTGCTCCTGCGCCCGTCGCACGACATGGAGCGCCCAGAAGCGGTGAACCTCGCCGACGTGGGCCACCAGCGTGGCGACGTACCAACCGGGGCAGGTCGGCACCGGCGCCCGTAGATCCAGCCGCGCCGCCCTCACCAGCAGAGGACTGTTCTCGCGCAGCGCCGCGATGTACCGATCCCTGGACAGCCCCACCGTTTCAGCCATGAGCATCACCTCGCTTGAGCTCCGTTCGAGCCCCTCCGGAACCGCCTTCGTGGCCGGTCGGGACCACAAAGGTGTGGTTGCTCGTACTAGAACGGGCGACCTATGATATCAGCGTCTCGGTTCCAGGAGGCGGCAGAATCTCGTCGGATCCTCGTCGCGGTCGCGAGGAGCCGGAGACGGTGGTGATTCTTCTGCCACACGGACGTGACCAGTCCATGCGTTGCCACCCGCTTCTACCCCATGGCTGGCTTCCCCGCGGGCCATTCGACGACTACCCCTGCAGGTAGGGAAATGCGCGCTACACGGGCGAACCGTATAGCGAGTGTAGAGGAACTGTCGCTGGCCACCGATACCGTCGTACCACAGACTGTGCAGTAGCGGTACGAACCGTGAATCGGCGCAGCGGGGCCGTGTACGCCGGCCCCGTGATAGCACTGGGAGGTGCCAGGGGAAGCGACCGCCCATTGCACAACCTACCTTTGTCGCGGAAGGGTCCGGCACCCCTGCCGTACCGCACCGCAGTGGATCAGGAATCGGAATGAAAGGGAGAGATCGATGACTTCGATGATGCGGAGACGAATCATGGCGACACTCGGCCTGAACATACGGACCGGAGGACGAGCTCTGGCGGTGGGAGTGGCAGCCACCCTGACATTGCTCGCTCCTTCCCCACTCCATGCGGCGACTCATCCTTCCGTGAACGCCTACTGCCCCTCAAATGCGAATACCACAAACGACACATGCTACGGGAACGGCGCCCTCGCCAGTGAGCCGTCCGACGAGCTCAACAGCGCTTTTGGTGCCAACGCCTTGCAATCCAACACCACCGGCTCGAACAACGTGGCTGCCGGTTTAAATGCGCTTTCCGCTAACACCACCGGTGTGGACAACGTGGCTACCGGCTCCGGCGCACTCGGAAGCAACGTCACAGGCGCATATAACACGGCGACTGGCCACATAGCGTTGAGAGCCAATACGGTGGGCGCATACAACACGGGTCTCGGCTTTTCGTCGCTGGCTAACATCACCACAGGGATAGAAAACACGGCTACTGGCGCGCTAGCGCTTGCCTACAGCACGGCCAGTGACAATACGGCTTCGGGAGCCCTGGCCCTCTATTCGGATGGCACGGGCGCTGCGAACGCGGCCTTTGGAGCATATGCGCTCCACGACAACTCCTCCGGAACCAACAACACTGTGGTAGGGTATTACGCTGGCGTGACGGCGAATGGCGCCAACACAAACACCACCGGTTCCAACAATACCTTCCTCGGCTATGAGTCCGGTCCGGGCACGAGCACGCAGTTGAACAATGCCACGGCGATCGGGGCGAACGCGCTCGTGAGCGAGAGCAATGCGCTCGTGCTCGGCGCGGCCGGCACAAACGTCGGAATCGGCAACACCACGCCACAGAGTCTGCTCCAGATCGGAGCGCCCTCGGGCAGCTACGGGAGCTACCTCCAGGTCCCGCTCGTGGCCAGCAGCGCTCTACCACCGGCGGGTGACTGCAACAGCACGACTGCGGCCGGCCGCCTCGTCGTCCAGGACAAGGGCGGGAAGCTGACCCTGTGGGGCTGCTCCGCCACTACCGGGAAGTGGGCGATCGTCAAGTAGCCGCCCGGAACCCTGATGTCAGTCACCCCGAGTCCTGGGGTGATAGATAAACGAGACCTCCTGAGCGACCATCGGAGTTGAGAGACACCGACGGGAGCCAGGAGGTCTCGATCTGTACGATGCAGCGGACCTGGCGCCTCGATCAGTAGCGTCATCGAACAGGAAAGCGGAGCCGGGATGCCCCGACTCCGCTCTATCGATGTCCTCAGCTCTGAGCCTGCTCTGGCCATCTATCCCCGGTCATCCAACGGTTGCCTCTCGGAACCTTCGGGATGGCTCATGGTCGCGAGAAGAGAGTCAGAACGCGACTCAGGCACAGCTGACGACACGCACCCGATCCATGTCGACATACGTCATCAGCCGGCGGTTGAAGAGCGACCGCGAGATATCGATCGTCTTGCCCACCGTAAGGTCCTGCCAGGTGCCGAGGCGATCACCGCAGAGGATGACGCGTACGTTCCCGCCGCGAATGGCGTGGATGATGCCCTGGACCGGGCCGTTGGCATCGGACTGGAGAACGTCGAGGGTCAGCCGGATGCCGGCGTGGGCGGTAATGAAGTCCTGGCTATCGGTGAACGCTCCCTGCACGTCGGTGTCCTGCACGGCACGCGTCGGGTTGAGCAGGTACCCGGCGTCGGTAAGAACGCCCCAGGCATTGATACGATCGCCGTCGCGAAGGCTACGAATTGCAATCCGTCCCCAGTACCGGGCATGGATAGTCGTGCCGCGGCTCAACTCGAGCAGGACCAGCCGGCCCTCCTCGGTACAGATCACGAGTCCACGCCGTTCCATGACCGCCTGGTTGACGGTCGCGGCATCGCGGTCCCGACATGCCGCGGGGAGATTGCCCTCACCGTTGATGGGCTTGGCGACCAGCACGCCACTGACCGTGGGCCGAGCGGCATCGATGCCGGGCGGCGGGGTGGTCGGCTGAAGCTCGGACGCGCCCGCGGGTCGAACACCTCCCGGTCCGGACAGGAGCACGCCTGCGAAGAGCGCGCAGGAGATGACACGTAGGGCCTTGACCATGATGAACTGCCTCCTTCTCTCCAACTGAAGGGCTTGACATCGTGGCAGCGCTGCCTTCAGTTCTCATGCTAGAGAGCAGTTCTTTCCTGCCACCGAACCCTCGCTTACAGGTTCGTGAACAGTTGATGAACCACCGCTCGGGCCGGTCGCCCATTCCACCCGAATGTGGAGGAACTGTTGCCGGCGCTCGTCACCATGCTGTCGCAGACAGCACGGTAGCGGACCGGAACAATGTAGATCGAGCCCATTCGAACACGGCCGCACGACGCCACGCCCGTTGCGCACCAGTTCGATGGGGGCGATAGGAGAGAGGAGGAGACGATGAGAGTCACGGCGTCGCACCGCTGGAACGGTGGCTACCGAATCCCGGAAGCGATCTCCAGGGCGCTCTCTTCGAGTGCACACTCCACCGCTTCCTCCAGACTCATCATCTGGCCATGGCCCCACGCAGCGGCAAAGCGTTCCGCAACCAGTGCCTTCCTCGTCCTGGCTGTCGTGCCCTCGTCCTCGGACCGCAGACTCGGCGGGAGGGGAATGCCGAGCTTCGCCCGCAGCGCCGCCTCGGCCCCTTTCAAGCGTGCTGCCCGCTCCGCCTGGCCGGTCGCCACGGCGATGGCCGCCCTGCCGGTGAGGCCGTTCAGCGTCGTATAGAGGTAGCCCAGATCGCGGGACAGCTGCAAACTCTCCGCCAGGTGGTGTCGTGCGCGGTCGAGCTGCCCCCTGGCTGTAGCGGCAAGGCCCAGCACCAGGAGGGAGTAGGCAAGCGACCGGCGGACACCCAGCGGCTCGGCTAGCATGACCGCCTCCCCGCAGTCACGCTCCGCCTCAGCGAGATTGCCCTCGTGGTAGGCGAGACGCCCCAGTAGGGAGAGCTCCAGCGCCAGCCGATCCGGCTCACCGCGGGTGCGCGCCTCGGCTACCGCCTCCTCGAGTCGCACCCGCGCCCCCTCAAGATCGCCTCGCTCCATCGCAATCGCCCCCAGCATGCCCAACCGGCCGGCGTACAGACCACGATCGTCCAGGGCACGCGAAAGCGGCTCGCTCTCCTCCAGGCGGCGACTGGCAAGCGTGTAGTCCGCCTGCCAGTAGGCCACAAGGGCGAGATAGCTGAGAGTCTCGACCGTTGCACGCACCTCGCCCAGCTCCCGGAACAGCTCCGTGGCGCGCTCCAGCGCCGCGGTGGCGCGGCCAAGCTCTCCTCGATTGATGAGCAGCGAGCCAAGCACCAGAAGCGCCGGGGCCCGCAACGCCGTGTCCCCTGCTTCGGCTGCCAGTCCTGCTTCCAGCCAGTACTCCCCCTCGCGCCAGTACCCCTGTGCGTTCCAGAACCGCCCGAGCGCCGAGGCGAGGCGCAGCTCGTCGGCAGCCGCGCCCCGATCCAGCAGGAACCGCAGCGCTGTCCGCAGATTGTCCATGGTGCCCTCCAGCCGGGCCCGCCACTCCGCCTCCCGCGGCCCTCGCAGCCCGTTCCCGCCCTCCTGCGCCAGTCGCATGAAGTGTTCGGCGTGGGTGGCGTGGATCGTCTCGACCTCACCCGTCTCCGCCAGCTTCTCGGTCGCGAACTCACGCACCGTCTCGAGCATGGCGAACGTCGGGACATCGCTCGCCCCCTGCCGGAGCAGGCTCTTGTCGACCAGCGAGGTCAGACCATCCAGCACGTTGAGTCCGCCTCTCCCGCAAACCGCTTCGGCGTCGTCGAGCGTGCAGCCACCGGCGAAGACGGAGAGACGGCCAAAAAGGGTTCGCTCCTCCGCCGAGAGGAGGGAGTAGCTCCAGTCAATGGCGCTACGCAGCGTCTGCTGCCGCGCGGGTAGATCGGCCGGCCCGCCGGTCAGGAGGGCCAACCGGCTCGATAATCGACCGAGGAGGGCCGGCGGAGGGAGGGTCTTGATGCGTGGCGCCGCCAGCTCGAGTGCCAGCGGCAGACCATCCAGGCGCCGGCAGATTGCCACCACCGCCGAGACGTTCTCCGCCGTCAGATGAAACCCGGGGCTCGCTGCCCGGGCTCGCTCGACAAAGAGCCGAACCGCGGCAACTTCCCGGGCTTGGTACGGGGTCACCTCATGGCTGGCCGGCGGCAGGCGCAGGGGATCTACCGGATACTCCTGCTCGCCACGAATTCCCAGAGGTGACCGGCTGGTTGCCAGGATCGTCAGATCCTGACATGCTGCAAGCAGCGCTGCAACACTGTTCGCGGCACTGAGGACGTGTTCGCAGTTATCCAGCAGGATCAACACGTGTTGATCGTGCAGGGCGCGTCGCAGCACATCCAGAATCGGCTCCCCTCCGTTGTGAGACACGCCCAGTGTCCTGGCAATGGTGGGAAGCACGAGCTGCGGATCGTTCAGTGGGGCCAGAGACACGAACACCGCGTTGGCTATAGGCCGGCCGGTGGACGCGATGTGGAGCGCCAGCCGGGTCTTGCCAACTCCGCCCGGTCCCGTGAGGGTCAGCAGTCGTGTCGTACCGAGCAGATCCGTCACCGCTGCGATATCTCCCTCTCGCCCCAGCAGTGGGGTGAGTGGACAGGGGATCGAGATCGGGTCCGGCGCGGCAGTAATCGGGCCGGTTGTGGCTCGGTTGGACTCCCGTATCATAGCGCGGCCACGCCGTGGCACGGCCGCCAGCAACGCCAATCGCGCCTCGTCGGAAAGTTGCAGTGCCTCCGCCAGCGCCCGCACCGTCGAAGGGAACGGATGCCTCCGCTCCCCCCGCTCGAGTGCGCCGATTGCCTGGGCAGTCAGTCCTGCCCGCTCGGCCAGCGCTTCCTGCGACAGACCGGCTGCTTCCCGGTACCGTCGAAGCGCCTCACCAAACGGGCACGACGAACTGCCGGCAGTTGTGTGCACCTTTCCTCTCCGTCTGTCTGCCTGATTGCGCTCATCGTATCAACGTTGTGTGCAAACTGTCCAAACTCGATCCAGGGCAGCCGGCACCGTGACGAACCGGCCGGCAGATCGATCAATTCGCGAGGAATGTCTGTTGGGCGGCCAGCAGCCGTTCCATCGCCCACACCGAGGCGGGGATGTCGCCGGTGGTCTCCAGTGAGTGATCGGCTCCATCCACCACTACTGCTGACGTGGGGTGAGCTCAGCGCCGAGCTCGAATCCAACGGCGAGGCGTGAGTGGCGGTCTCGCCCACCCCGCCGCCCGGCAACACGCCGATCAGACAGCTGCGGCGGCGTCTGGCTGTAGCCTGGCGCGCTCCTTTGAGAACCGCTACAGCCGTCCGCTCAGCTGGTGCAGCTTGCCCTCGCTCTTGATGGCCGGGGCGTGGATCATGCGCACCCGATGCAGATCGCGCACAGTGCGCGCCCCCAGCACCGACATGGCGGTACGGATGGCGCCGGCCAGGTTCTGAGTCCCGTTGTTCACGCTCGCCGGTCCATACAGAATCTGCTGAAGCGACCCCGTGGTGCCGACGTTGATGCGGGTGCCGCGCGGCAGAGTGCCGTGGAAGCTTGCCATGCCCCAGTTGAAGCCCAGGCCCGGCGCCTCGCGAGACTGCGCGAGCGGCGCGCCCAGCATCACCGCGTCGGCTCCGGCCGCAAGCGCTTTCACCATGTCGCCGCTGGTCCGCATGCCGCCGTCGGCTATCACTGCCACGTATCGCCCGCTCGCTCGCTCGAACTCGTCGCGCGCCGCTGCGACCTCGAGCGTGGCGCTGATCTGCGGCATTCCGATCCCCAGCACTTCCCGGCTCGTGCACTCCGCCCCCGGACCAACACCCACCAGAATGGCGGCCGCGCCCGCTTCCATCAGCGCCAGCGCCGGCTCGGCGGCGACGGTATTGCCCATGACCACCGGTACCGGACGCATTCGATCGCAGAACGCGGCCAGGTCGAGGCTGCGGCCGGAGGCCGACTGATGCCGTGCCGAGGTCACCGTCGACTGAACGACGACAGCGTCCGCCCCCTCCTCAAGAGCAGCGCCCAGCAACCGCTCCGCGTTGAGCGGCGTGGCCGAGACCGCGACGCGGGCGCCAGCTTCCTTTAGAGAGCGGACCGCCCGGCGGGCGAAGCGTTCCTCGACGGGCGCCTCGTACAGCCGCTGCAGGAGGACCGGCGCTTCATCCGGCGCCGCCCGTGCGATCTCGCGGTAGAGTTCAGCCGGATCCTGGTAGCGGCCATGCAGTCCCTCCAGATTGAGCACGGCCAGACCGCCCTGCCGGTGAAACTCGGCCGCAAAGCGCGGATCGACCACGCCGTCCATGGCAGCGGCCAGGATAGGTAGATCAAACGCCAACCGATGACTACCTACCGCCAGCTCCCAGCAGAGATCGCAGAGCTCCGGGTCGAGCGTCTCCAGGTGGGGCACCAGGGCCACGTCGTCGAAGCCGTAGCTCGGAGGCAACATCCGCGGTGCGGCGAGTGGGGTCTCGGTGTGATCGGTGGACGTGGCGAGAAACGTCTCAAGCATGAGCACCTCCAGAATCGAGAATGAGCTGCACGGCTTGCCGCAGCAGGTGATGTTCGACTGGCTTGATCCGCCGGTAGAGAGCCGCTTCGTCCTCGCCGGCATGGATCGGAACGATCTGGGAAAGCACCACCGGCCCTGCATCCACCTCCGGCGTGACGTGGTGCACGGAGACACCGGTGACCGGCAGACCCAGCTCGACGGCAGCACGGACGGCATGCGCTCCACGCAGCACGGGAAGCGCCGCTATCCCCGCAATTGCGACGGTCTCTCCGCGGCCGCCGGGCGGCAGCAGCGCCGGATGCACGTTGATCAGCGGACACGGACACCGCTCGAGGAAGCCGGCGGAGAGGATGAGCATCCAGCCGGCCAGCACGACGAGATTGGGCTGCAGCGACGCCAGCAGCGTGAGCAGCGACTCTTCCAGCTGCCGGCGGCACGCGGGATCGCGCCGATCGGCCAGCGGCAGGGCGATGGCCGGCACGCCGGCGGCACGTGCCCGCTCCAGCGCGCGAGCCACGGGATTGTGACTGACCACCGCGACGATCTCGGCATTCACGTCGCCACCGGCGCAGGCGTCGAGCAGCGCCTGCGCATTGCTGCCATCTCCCGAGGCAAGCACGACGATGCGGCGTGCCGCCGCATCCCGTGGACCGCTGCCATTCCCGCTCCGTGGACGCGAACTTCCATGGTCGCGTCCGTTCTTGAGCGCCTCGAGATCATCGTTCGCCTCCACCGGATAATCGGCGTCCATATCAGGAACTGGCCCCTCAGCGGTTCCGAGACACGCTTTCAGCCTCCGTGACTTCGGCCTCCCAATGTCAGACCTGAGCTGCATCCCCTCAAAGCGAACCGGCGCGGCATAGGCGCGCGCTGCAGCCGCCTCAACAGTCGTATCGAGGCCCACGACGGTAAGGACCCGGCCGCCGCTGGTAACGACGCGCCGATCGCGGGTGGCGGCATCGAGTACCGTGCCGGCGTGAAACACCAGCACGCCCTCAGGAATATCCTTCAGCCCGTCGATCGGCGTCCCGACCCGCGGGCTGTCGGGGTACCCGGGCGCCGCCAGCACCACGCCTACCGCTGCCCCCGCCGCGTGGATGGCTGGAGGAACGCCGGGCAGATCGCCCCGGGCCACCGCCTCGAGCCAGGGGAGGATATCTCCCTCCAGCACGGGCAGGATCACCTGGGCCTCGGGATCGCCCAGCCGGCAGTTGTACTCGAGGACGCGCGGCCCGTCCTTCGTTAGCATCACTCCGGCGTACAGCACGCCACGATAGGGTGTGCCCAGCTCTGCCAGCAGGCGCACCACCGGCTCGATCGCCAGTGCGACGAGCTCGTCGCGCTGCGTCTCGTCAAACCAGGGAACCGGCGCGTATGCGCCCATCCCACCGGTGTTGGGACCGGTATCGCCGTCGCCGAGACGCTTGTGGTCCTGCGTGAGCGGCAGCGCGATCGCTCGCCGTCCGTCCACGAGCGCCAGCAGCGAAATCTCCGGCCCCTTCAGGCCCTCTTCGATCACGACTCGTTCTCCGGCCGGCCCGTGCGCGCCGGCAACCATGATCGACTCGATGGCGGCCCGCGCTTCGGCAATATCAGCACAGAGGACGACACCCTTCCCGCCGGCCAGCCCGTCCGCCTTGACCGCCAGCGGGTACCGCGCCTCCTGCAGGTACCGGAAAGCGGATTGTGCGTCGTCGCAGACACGGTAGCCGGCGGTGGGAACGCCGGCGCGGCGCATCAGATCCTTGGCGAACGCCTTGCTCCATTCGATTCGGGCCGCGGCGGCACGCGGCCCGACCACCGCGCAGCCTGCTTCCTCCAGGCGGTCGGCAAGCCCCAGCGCCAGAGGAGCCTCGGGGCCGACTACCGTCAGACCGACCGACCGCTCGGTCACGAACCGGGTGAGTCCGGCGACATCGGTGGCGGCGATCGGTACGTTCTCGGCGATAGCTGCCGTTCCCGCGTTGCCCGGCGCGACATACAGATGGCTGAGTTCGGGGGACCGGCACAGTTTCCAGGCGAGCGCATGCTCTCTGCCGCCCGAGCCGACGACCAGCACCGTGGTCATGCGGGAACCTCGGCACGCGGCCGGGATTCGGCCTCGGCCGATACCCCGGCCGGCAAAGGATAGCGGCCGGTGAAACAGGCCAGGCAGGTATCATCCGCGGTTCCACGGATAGCTCGCAGCAGCCCAGCGACACTGACGTAGTGCAGCGTGTCGGCCCCGACGTGTTGCGCCGTCTCCTCCTCGCCCAGGCGATTGGCGATCAGCTCCTCGCGCGTCGGCATATCGACGCCCAGATAGCAGGGGTGCCGGAGCGGCGGCGCCGCTACCCGCACGTGGATCTCGGCGGCGCCGGCATCCCGCAGCAGCTGCACGATCGGCCGCAGGGTGTTGCCGCGCACGATACTGTCGTCCACCAGCGCGATCCGCTTGCCGTGCAGCGGCAGCGCGCCAAACTTCATGCGAATCAGCCGCTCTCGCTCCGCCTGCGCCGGCTGGATGAAGGTGCGGCCGATATAGCGATTCTTGATCAAGCCCTCGCCGAACGGAATGCCGGTCGACGTCGCGTAGCCGAGCGCCGCACTGGTCCCCGAGTCCGGCACGCCGACGACGAGATCGGCCTCAGCCGGATGCTCCCGCCCCAACTCCTCGCCGATCGCCCGGCGCACGGCATGGACTGCCCGCCCCCCGATGACGGTGTCGGGCCGTGCAATGTAGATGTACTCGAAGGCACAGAAGGCGCGTCGCATGCCGTCCTCGGCGGGCAGCGCGCCCATGGGGTGCGGCCCGGTGGCCTCGATCGCCAGCAGCTCGCCGGGCTGCAGGTCGCGCACCACCCGTCCCCCGAGCAGCGAGAGGGCGCAGGATTCGGAGGCCAGCGCCCAACCGTCGGGCAGCCGTCCCAGACAGAGGGGGCGATTCCCCAGTGGGTCGCGCACGCCGATCAGCCGACACCCGGCGGCATCGGCGGCCAGAATGACGAGCGAGTACGAGCCGCGCGCCAGTGCCGCCACCCAGCGTATCCGCTCGCCCCAGTCGGATCCGGGCGCGACAACCAGCAGCCGGACCAGCAGCTCGCTGTCCGAGCTCGACTCCGGCGTGATTCCGTAGCGGCCGCGGAGCAGGGAGCGCAACACGGGCGCGTTGAGGATATTGCCGTTGTGCGCCAGCACCACCGGACCAAGCGGTGTCTCCGCCCGAAATGGTCCGGCGTTGACGTGAGTTGAGGTTCCACAGGTGGAGTAGCGGTTGTGTCCGACCGCCTGGCTCCCGGGGAGCGGCGGCACGCCGGCAAATACTTGCTCGACCAGCCCCATGCCCTTGTGGAGGTGGACCGTGCCCGCCGCAAAGCTCGCCACTCCCGCGCTCTCCTGGCCGCGGTGCTGCAGCGCCTGCAGTCCCAGCACGGCACGCGCCCCGGCATCCGGCGCGTACACGCCGATCACACCGCACTCGTCGCGAATTTTTGGTGCGCCGGTCGCGACCGGATCCGCCCACAACGCCGTGGGGTCGAGTGGCTCGCTCACGGCCGGACGGCCTGCCGGGCATCGCGATCGGCGGCTGCATCCATAACGCGCCGCCGCTCCTCCTCCTGGGTTGAGGCAATCCGGGACGCCAGGTCCGGACAGGCGAGGGCAAGAATCTTGGCCGCCGCCAGCGCCGCGTTCTCCGGCTCCAGTACCACCAGCGGTGCAACTCCACGTGGCATGCGGAGCGAGGAGAGAATGTCCATACCGCCGAAGGCATCGCTCACCGGAGGACAGGCGATCACCGGCGCGATGACCTGCGCGTCGGTGAACCCGGAAAGCGCGTTCGATCTCCCCGCCACGGTGATGTAGACGTGGGCTTCCGCCTGAGCTTCCCGCTCCCGCAGCAGCGCGAGGAGATACTCCGGGGTCTTATGCGCGGAGGCGACACAAACGTCGCTCTCCAGCCCGTAACGCTCGAGCCCCCGTACGATGCGGTCCGCCCACTCGCGGTCGGCCGGCGAGCCGAGAATGATGACGACCGGAGCGTGGCCCTGCCCGGCGTGCTCCATTACCTACACCGCCCCGGCGAACCGCTCGGTTCGCTCCGCCACCTCGACGTAGCGCCGCCGCACATCTTCCAGGGCGTCGGCATCGCGCCTGGCCAGGTCGCGGTAAACCTGCTTGTCGAGCATCTGCTCGCGCCGGCCGCCCGGCCAGAGACGCCAGGAGTCATTGTCGATGACATCGGCCACTACCAGCGCTCCATCCGCGGTGCGCCCAAACTCGATCTTCAGGTCGACCAGCTGAATGTCCTGGCTATCCCAGGCTTCCTCCAGACGGAGGAACACCTGTTCGGTCATCGCCAGCGCCTGTGCCACTTCCGCCTCGCTGCAGAGGCCCATCGCCACCGCCTCGTCGGCGCTGATCTGCGGGTCATGTTGGGCATCGTCCTTGAGAAACAGCTCCAGCACCAGTGGATCGAAGCGGGTGCCCTCGGCGACACCGGTGCGCCGCACGTAGGAGCCGGTCGCCAGCCGCCGGGCGACCCACTCGATGGGGATCATCTCGACCCGCCGCACCAGCATGGTTCGCTCGTCGAGTGTATCGACGTAGTGCGTGTCGATGTCCTGCCGCTGCAGATACCGAAACACTGCCGAGGTGGTCCGGCAGCTCAGCTCTCCCTTGCCCGCGATGACGTCGCGCCGCGCGCCGTCTCCAGCCGTGATCGCATCCTTGTGAACCATGTAGGCGAGCTCGGCATGGGGCAGCCGGCGATCGTCGCCGGCGGGCACGGCGTAGATGATCTTCGTCTTGCCCTCGGCGAGCCTGGGACCAACCGCACTCTCAGTGATCGTCACGAATCATCACCCTCCTTGCTGACTCGTCGTTTTGCGTGATCTCGCCCAGAACGTGGCAGCCGCCGGGCAGCCGCTCCGTGGCGAGAGACTGAATCGAACGGTCGCACACCGCGACCAGACCAATCCCCATGTTGAAGACGCGGCGCATCTCGCCGCTGTCGATCCCCGCGCTCTCCAGAAGAGCGAACAGCGGCGGCGGCGGCGGCAGTGACACCGTCGCCTGCAGCCCGGTGGGCACGATGCGCTCCAGGTTGCCATCGATCCCGCCGCCGGTGATGTGGGCGAGGCCATGCACCGCATCGGTGGCGAGCAGCGTCCCAATGTCCTGCAGGTAGCAGCGGTGCGGCTCGAGCAGCGCCTCCCCCAGCGTCCGTCCCAGCGCCGGCTCGTAGCGCCGGTAATCAGCCTCCGAGAACACTCGCTGGACGAGCGAGTACCCGTTGGTATGCAAACCGGATGACTCCAGCCCGAGCAGGACATCGCCGGCTCGAATTGCGCTACCGTCAACGATTGCGCTCCGCTCCGCCACGCCGACGATCGCGCCCGCCATGTCGAAGCTGCCTTCCCCATACACCAGCGGCATCTCCGCCGTCTCGCCGCCGGCGAGCGCGATGCCGAGCACGGAGCAGGCGTCGGCGATGGATGCTACGATCCGCTCGACACGCGGCGCCTCCAGCCGGTGAAACGCCAGGTAGTCGAGGAAGAGCAACGGCCGGGCGCCGTGGACCGCGATATCGTTGACGCAGTGATGGACCAGGTCCTCGCCCAACCCGCCGGGGCGATCGAGCAGTGCCGCCAGGCGCACCTTGGTCCCGACACCGTCGATCGAGGAGATCAGGACCGGCTCGTCGTACTCCCTGAGCTCCGGCACCGGCAGGAAGCCGCCGAAGAGCCCGGTGCCCAATCGCGCCGCGAGGCGGCCGGCGATGCGCTCGGCGACCGCCAGATCCACTCCGGCCTCGCGATAGGACAGTGTCATAGAGACCCCGCATGGCGAATCGCGTTGCGAAAGATCATCAGGCCATCCGGAACGCCTCCACGGCCGCGCGCCGCGGCGTGGCGCGGATGGTGATAGGGGGTGACGTAGCGCTCCGGATGCGGCATCAAGCCCAGCACGGTACCGGCCTCGTTACAGACTCCGGCAATGTCGTCAGTCGAGCCGTTGGGGTTGTCGATGTAGCGCAGTGGAGAGCGTCCCAGGAGCCCGCACCGATTCTCCCGCGGTACGACGACCCGTCCCTCACCGTGCGCGACCGGCAGCTCCAGCTCGTCGAGCCCGTCCAGAAAGATCCCAACCGGCTCCGTCACCCGAAGCCGGACCCAGCGGCACTCGAATCTTCCCGCTGCGTTCGCCACCAGCGAAACCGGTCCCAGCAGGCCCAGCCGCGCCAGGATCTGGAAGCCGTTGCAGATCCCCAGCACCGGCCGGCCATCGGCGATGAAACGCCGCAGATCATCCAGAAAGCGGTGCCGCAGCACGGCGGCGAGCATGGCCCCGGCGCCCAGATGGTCGCCGTAGGAGAAGCCGCCGGGCAGCACCAGCATCCCGGAATCGCCCAGCCGGCGCTCGCCGCGCAGCAGCTGGTTCAGATGAACGATCTCGGTCTCGGCGCCGGCCAGCCGGCAGGCTTCCGCCGTCTCCGGATCGCAGTTCACGCCGGCCGCCGCCAGAATCATGGCACGTGGCTTCTTCGCCAACCGCCGCCGGGTCACGTGTTCCGCCGCAGCTTCGTTCGCCGTCGGGGCATCTCCCTGTGGGTGCCCTCCTCGGTCCAACGCACCGGGCCGCCAGGTATCGGTCGCGCCCGAGGAGGAACCCTTGAAGGCTCCGCTGATCTCGGCGACGGTGAGATCGATCACCGACGTGCGCCGGTACCGCACGATGCACCGATCGTGCGCGGCGGTCGTGCCGACCCGGGCACAGGGCAGGCCGACGAAGAGTCGCTCGAACGCCGCGGTGTCCTCCGGCGCCACCTCCACCAGGAACCGGCCGGCCGACTCGGCAAAGAGCAGCGCCTCGGCGGCCTCGGTCGTGGCCGGCATGGTTGCGATGTCGATCTCCGCGCCAATGCATCCGGCAAGGACCATCTCGGCGGCGGCAACCGCCAGGCCGCCTTCCGACAGATCGTGGCAGCTGCGAACCAGACCGCTGCCGGCCGCGCGGGTGACCCGCCGCATGATGCGGCGCGACCGCTTCGGGTCAGCTCGCGGAACCGTGCCCGCGGGAACGCCAGATGCACGATCGAGCCTCGCCAGATAGTGCGAGCCGCCCAGCTCATCGCCAGTCTCGCCCAGAAGATAGAGCTCGCTGCCCGGCGCCTTCAGTTCCATCGTCACGCTCTGCCGGACATCGCGCACCGGACCGACAGCAGTGATGAGGAGCGTACCGGGAATGGAGTGGGAAGCGCCGGCCACGATACTGACGTTGCGCAGACTATCTTTGCCCGATACAAAGGGAACACCGTAGGCCAGCGCGGCGTCGCGGCAGCCCTGAGCGGCGCGCGCCAGCCTGCCCAGCTCGTCCGCATCGTCGACGTTGCCCCAGCAAAAGTTGTCGAGCAGCGCGGCGCGGTCGATCGCTCCACCCACCGCGACCAGATTGCGCAGCGCCTCGTCGATCACGAGGAAAGCCATCGCGTACGGGTCGAGCTGGCCGTACAGCGGGTTGATGCCGTGCGCGACGGCCACCCCGCGCCAGGTGGGGCCGGGCTGCAGGACCGCGGCGTCGGATGGTCCGCCCCGGGAGGTCAGCGGCTTGACAATCGTTCTCGCGCCGACCTCGTGGTCGTAGCGTCGGATGACGCTCTCCTTGCTGGCGATGTTGGGATGCCCGAGCAGCGCCAGCAGCGCGGCGTTGGCGTCGCCCGGGGCGCCTGCCCGGTACGGTATCGGGGCCCTGTCGGTCCAGCGGGCCGGAAGAGTCTTCTGTGGCCGCCCACCGTGGAGAAACGACATGCCGAGGTCGGCCACGACGCGGCCCTCGTACGTCAGTCGGAGCACGCCATCCTTCCGGAAGCGCCCAAGCTCGGTCTCCTCCACGTCGTGCGCCGCACACAGCTCATGCAGGCGTGGCAGCGATGCGGCCGGTACCGCGAGCACCATCCGCTCCTGCGCCTCGGAGAGCCAGATCTCCCAGGGCGTCAACCCCTCGTATTTCAGGGGGACGCGCGCCAGCTCGACCTCCACACCCAGCCGCTCGCCCATCTCGCCGATGGCGGAGCACAGGCCACCGGCGCCACAGTCCGTGAGGGCATGGTAGAGGCGCTCGTCGCGCAGTTGGGGGAGGACATCACGGAGTAGCTTCTCGGTGATCGGCGCGCCGATCTGGACGGTGCTGGAGCGCGCTCCGTCCGGATGGCGCTCCCGATCGAGCGACTCGGACGACATCGTCGCGCCGTGCAGTCCGTCGCGGCCGGTGTGCCCTCCCAGCAGCACCACGACATCGCCGGGCCGTGGCTCGCGGGGATGACTGCCCCGCGGCGCGATTCCCAGCGTGCCGCAGAAGACAAGCGGATTGGCAGTGTAGCCAGGATGGAAGAGAACGGCCCCGCCAATCGTCGGGATGCCCATGTTATTGCCGTAATCGGCAATCCCGCGCACCACGTCGCGGTAGGTCCGGCCCGGATGGAATGTGCCGGCCGGCAGTGTGCCGGCGTCCAGGTCGAGCGGCCCGAAACAGAGGACATCGGTGTTGGCGATCGGCTCCGCCGACACTGCCAGGATGTCGCGAATCACCCCGCCCACCCCGGTGTGGGCCCCACCGTAGGGCTCGAGCGCCGAGGGATGATTGTGGGTCTCGACCTTGATCGCCAGATCCCGGTCCCGGTCGAAGGCAATGACGCCGGCGTTGTCCACGAAGGCCGACCGCACGTGACGCCGGTTGAGAGCCGCGGTGGGAGCGACGAAGCACTCGGCAAGGAGACCGCGAATCGTGGAGCGCTGCCCGTTGCAGTCGAGCTCGATCGCGGCCTTGAAGGTCTTGTGCGAGCAATGTTCCGACCAGGCAAGGGCGATCGACTGCAGCTCCACATCAGTCACCCGCCGGTCGAGGATGGCGAAGTGGCGCTGGATGGCCTGCATCTCGTCGCGATCGAGCGCCAACGAAAAACGCCGGCTGACGGCGAGCAGCTCATCATCTCCGGCGTTGCGCAGCTCGATGCTCTGGACCGGCCCCAGGGCCGGCGGGAACTCATTGGAGGCAGAAACCTCCGGCTGGTCATGCCAGCGAAAGCGATGGATGAGAGGATTGCCGAGCAGCCGCTCCACGGCCGGACGGAGTGACGATTCCACCGGCCCGGTGAATCGATAACGCAGGCCGGCGCGGCACTGCACTCCCGGCGCGCCGGCATGGGTCAGCGCCAGCGCCGCCATCTCGCCCTCGGCATCGGTAACCCCGGGCCGGCAGAACACATCAACCGTGTCCACTCCAACCGTAGTAGAGGGCTTTAGCCCGGTCGCGCCATCCACCGCGAAACTATCCCGGCACACGACGCCGCCACGCTCGACCAACTGCTCGGTCTGCGGATCGAACAGCACCCGGAGCTGTTCATTGGTAAGGAGCATTCCGCTGGTCTCGAGAACCAGCATGCGGCTCTGCTCCGTCAGCTGCAGGCCGAGTCTTTCCAGGTCATGCAGGAAAGGGGGCACGGGCGACCACGGCGCGCGAATCTCAATCGCGAGATCCTGGCTGGTTACCGGCTGGTCGAGTACGAGCACCCAATCCTCTAGGTCGAAATGCAAAGGCCCGGGCGGTAGATTCAACGAGAAAACCTACCGTCCGGGCTTTTGTCCCCAGGGTGTGGATGGTACGGAACCACCTCGCATCGCTCGGTCCAGACCGCCGTGGCGCGGAACCCTAGATGCGCTTTCCTCGTAGCCTGTGACGGTTTACGGCCGCCTGGTAGAGACTCCCGAGCCATATTCTCGGGCTTATACGAGCGATATTCGATTGCTCAATTGTACCAGAGCCAGAGCACAAGATGCAGTGTCTGCGCCGCGTCCTGCTACTACATGTTGGCCGGTGCCGTTCGAGCTGCCTTCAGCGCCAGCGTCCACCAGACAAGATCGTCCAGCATCCGTGTGGCCGATGCCTCGAAGAATTCCGCGTTCTGCATGCGACCGTTCTCATCGAACAGGCGTGGCGCGAACTGCAACACTACCGATCCCCGGACCGGGGCCATCTGTAGCTCGATTGCCACCAGCCGTAGCTGCTCGACGGCACGCACTCCGCCCGACCAGCCACCGTAGCTGACAAATGCCACCGGCTTCCGTACCCACTCGGCGTAGAGCGCATCCAGCGCGCTCTTGAGCACGGCAGGGTAGCCGTGGTTGTACTCCGGAGTGATGACGACGAATCCATCGGCCTTGCGCACGAGCTCTGACCAGGAGCGGATGGGCTCCTCGTAGTCCTCCGGGGTGGTGAGAGAGGCCGGCTTAGCACGGTCATAGTACGCGAAGGGCCACGAGCGGAGATCGGCAAGTTCGGCAGTGCTGTCAGACCGCGCCTCGAGGATCGGCATGAGCCAGCGAGCCACCGTGTCCCCGAAGCGCGCCGTGCGAGTACTGGCCAGGATGACCAGAAGGTGTGGAAGTCCGGAGGGGCGCGTCATCGTAAGGCAGTATGCCATTAATTGCCGTTCGAGCTGCGCGCGTCGTTCGTGCGAAACTCTTCTTTCGGAGGTCCAGCATGACAACCTACGTCGCTCTGCTGCGCGGCATCAATGTCGGCGGGCACACCGTGAAGATGGATGTCCTGCGCGGACTGTTCGCGGAGCTCGGGCTCCAGGCCGTGCGTTCCTACATCCAGACCGGCAATGTCTTCTTCCGGAGCGATGAACCGGATACCCAGGCGCTGCGTCGCAGGATCGAGCAGCACCTGGGCTCGGTGCTGGGCTACGAGGTGGCGACCTGCCTGCGCACCGTCGAGCAGATGGAAGCGCTGCTGACCCGCGATCCGTTCCGCGAGGTGATGGTGACACCCGAGATCCGCCTCGCCGTCAATTTCCTCGCCGAGCCGACAGCAGTCACGCTTCCCATCCCGTATTCGACGCCGGACGGAGCCTATGAGGTCGTCGACATGACTCCAACCGAGCTGTTCGTGGTGTGGCGCCTGCAGAACGGCCGAACCGGACGCTCGTACGGTGCCCTGGAAAAGCAGGTCGGAGTACCGAGCACGACGCGCTTCTGGCACACCACGGCAAAGATTCTGGCAGCCGTCAGGGCCTCATAGGCTGCTACTGTAAACCATGGAAGAGCTTCCCCCGCACGTCGTCATCAATCGCGCCGTGTGGACGGCTGCAAATGCGGCACATACAGATCGTACCGCCCGGTCGTCCTGGCAGCAGGATTCTATTGACTGGGGCGTGTGGCATAGCCCTGAAGCCGAGCTGCGGGTCTTACCCGAGGTTCAGGACCGCGACGTCATCGAGCTGGGCTGCGGCACTGCCTACTTCGGCGCCTGGCTCAAGAAGCGCGGTGCCCGCCGCGTCGTCGGCATCGACATCACGCCCGCCCAGCTGGAAACCGCCCGGCGCATGAATGAAGAGTTCGGACTGGGTCTGGAGCTCATTGAAGCCAACGCAGAGCAGGTCCCGCTGGATGGAAACCAGTTCGATCTGGCGATCTCGGAATACGGCGCTTCGATCTGGGCCGATCCGAACCTGTGGATTCCGGAGGCGGCGCGGCTACTGCGTCCTGGCGGCGAGCTGGTGTTCCTGCGCAATTCGACGCTGTCGATGCTCTGTGCACCGGACACCGGATCGGTGACAACCACGCTGCAGCGGCCGCTCCGGGCATTGCGGCGTATCGAGTGGGCGGATGACGATCCGGGCGTGGAGTTCCATCCCGGTACAGGAGAGATGTTCCGCATCCTGCGGCAGGCGGGCTTCGAGGTGCTCGACCTGATCGAGCTGTTTGCTCCGGAGGACGCCACCCAGCATCCCTACTACGACTACGTCCCGGTGGAGTGGGCGAGACAGTGGCCGCCCGAGGAGATCTGGAAGGCAAGGAAGCTTCGAGCCACGACCGACCATTGAGCAGCGCTTTATGGATTTTCAGGACGTAGTACGCACGCGCCGCATGGTGCGGGCCTTTACCGACAGGCCGGTCCCACGCGACGTCGTGGCGCGGATCCTCGGCAATGCGCGGCGCGGGCCTTCTTCGGGATTCGCGCAGGGCTTCGAATTTCTGGTCTTCGATGGTCCGGAACAGACAGCTCGTTTCTGGGGCTACCTCCGCTCTCGAGGTGAAGACGATTCGGACGAGTTGCCCGTCATGGCGGCGCCTCTGATTGTCGTGCCGGTCGCGAATGCCGACGCCTATGTTCGCCGGTATCTGGAGCCCGACAAGGTGCATGTTGGCCGGACGTCTGCCGACGACTGGCCGGCGCCATACTGGTTCACCGACACCGCTTTCGCCGCCATGCTCATCTTGCTCACTGCAGTGGATGCCGGACTGGGCGCCTACTACTTCTCGCTTGGACCGACGAGCCGTGAGATTCCCGGGTTCAAAACGGCTTTCGGGATTCCCGAGCCGTTCCACCCAATCGGCGCTATTGCCATTGGCTACCCGGCGCCGGATCGTCCCTCCCCCTCCCTACGGCGCGGCCGTCGTCCTCCCGAGGATGTCTTGCACTTCGGCGAGTGGTAAGCGGTGAGCGACCGGGCGCGGCCCGGGTCTATACTGAAGTCGCTAGAAAGAGACGGCTTCATGGCGTTTAACGCGATGACCCGGGTGCAGCCTCCCCGTTAGGTCGCACCCCGTGACCAGAATCGCTGCGTAAGGCACCACCCGGACAGGCGGCCCGGCTGTTTTCGCCTGCCCGCGATCTGGGTCGCCACCAAGCCGACTCCAGACGACCTCGACGGCGCCTGACCGGTCTGGCGCTGCGCTCTATCTGCCTGCCCTCGTGGTCCTCCAGCCCTTCTTCCTGTTCGACACAGCGAAGAACGGAAGAAGGGAAATGGAGACGATACGAGGAAAGCACACTGTCGAGATGACCTATGCCGAGTTCCGGGCGCTGGCCTGTGGCCATACCGGGATCTCGATCGATGTCGGCACCGGTGACGGCCGTTTCGTTCTGGCCACGGCGTTGGCCAACCCGGCCCTGCTCGCCGTCGGCGTGGATGCCTGCCGTGAGAACCTCATCGTGACCTCGCGTAGGGCTCCGCGCAATGCGCTCTACGTGATCGCGAACGCGCTCGATCTGCCCGGCGAGCTGCGGCAGGCTGCCGCCGCACTGACCATCAACTTCCCCTGGGGAAGCCTCCTCCGCGGTCTGATAGAGGGCGAGGCACTGCCGTCCGGCCTGCGCGCCGTGGCACGCCCCCAGGCGACGCTCGAGATCCGGCTGAACGCCGGCGCGCTACTGGAAGAAGGATTGGCGCTCGCTGCCGGCACCGCGGCTATCACCGCGACACTCGAGAACGCGGGCTTTCGAGTTGGGCGCAGCGCCCAGCTCGATCCCTCTGCGTTGCTGCGGTGTCCGTCGACCTGGGCAAAGCGATTGGCCTTTGGCCGCGATCCGCGTGGCACGTACCTACCGGCCATTGCCCCGGAAATGGGCATGTGCGGCTGCGATCCGTCTCCTGTCCGGAAACCCACGATCCAATCTCGAGGGGCCGGGACGTGCCGTCTCGGGTCACGCCAGCGCCGCGGTCGGCGAGACATCCACCTCATCACGTGAAGAGACGACGGAGAGCTGTGGAGGCGCTGTAACGGCGAGGCGATCGGCAATGGTGCGCAGAAAGGCATCGACGACCGCTCCGTCCCACTGCCGCCCGCGGCCTTCGCGCAGGATAGCGGCAGCCCGATCCGGAGACATACCACGTCGATACGGGCGATCGCTGGTCATGGCGTCGAAGGAGTCCGCCACCGCAATCACCCGGGCTCCGAACGGGATCTCCGTGCCACGCAAGCGATGCGGGTACCCTTCGCCATCCCACCGCTCATGGTGATGCAGGACGATCGCCGCCCCACGACTGAAATCAGAATGGCGGCGGAGGAACTCGTCACCTTTCTCCGGGTGGCTATCCATGATGGCCCGCTCGTCACCGTTCAGCTGCCCATCCTTGAGGAGGATGGCGTCGGGAATGCCGATCTTGCCGATGTCGTGGACCCGGGCAGCGGTGATGATCAGCTCGACGTCCGGACCGTGCAGTGCCATCTCTTGCAGGATTGCACGCACATACTCAGTGACCCGCCGGGAATGTCCCCCGGTGTATGGATCACGAAGGTCCACGGCGTCGGCCATGTGCTCGAGCAGCGTCGCGGTGCTGACCTGCATCTCCTTGTTGCGCTTGCCGGCCACGTAGACCAGAGCAATGGGCAGGACGAGGAGCGCCAGTGACCACATCGCGTGAAGGGCCGCCTCGACGCCCAGAATGCCTAACAGGTAGAGCGCTGCTTCGAACGCGGCGGCTTCACGTACAAAGCCACGAATTACGGTCAGCAGACGCTCTCCAGTTATGGGGTACATCAGGGCGGGGAGGGTCAGAGCGTCTCCCAGCCACAGCACGCCGGCCGCCGCCACGATCCCCGCCTCCCGAGCCGTCGTGCCCGGCGCGCCGACATGCGCCACCAGACTTGCGCCCAGCGCGCAGACCGTACCACGTCCGACCTGCGTCGCGATGTCGGTGAGGTACGTTCCGCGCTCCCGGCGCACCCGCAGCTCGCCCAGGCAGATAGACAGAAACACCAGCGCGCACGCTGCGGGAACCGGAACCAGCACGACCAGGAGATAGACCAGAACCGTCGTGATCTGAGTCTTGGTGTTCTGCCTGACGTGGACGGTAATCGGGTAGCAGACCACCAGCGCGAGCGCAAGCAGCCCGCCCAGCGTGCCATACCCGAGGGGATCAGAGTGCACGGCGGCAGAACCGGAGATAAGCCAGCTCGCGGCCATGCTCCCCAGAGCGGCGGCCAGCGCGATACTGGCAAGGATGGGCTGCGGCCATTGGCGCCGAAGTGTGGTCATCCCGCCGGGATTTCCTCTATGTCAGGTGCAGATGGCTATTCGAGAGTGTCACCAGCGGATCGGTGCGACAGCCGGCGGTCGCATCTGCTCTCCCCAGCGGCCACACTGCCACCAGCGTTGCACAGAGCACAGTGCCACAAGCAAAGACCGCTCGGCGCCGAAACCCATCTTTCATGTCCCTTCCCTCTCGTCTCGTCGATCTATTCCCCTCTCGTTGTCAATACTCTACACTCCGGCCTGCGCCACGTCTACGAGTCCATGTTGCGTTTTGGTTACAGATCGTGTGTGACGCCACGTTCCTGCCGCGGCTCGTCGATGCCGTCGTGCGCGATGGTCGTGCCATGGCGCACGCCTCCTTCTGCCCCTTCCATACTGAAGGGAGAGCTCTCGCATGTCCCTCGCAGACAACCTCGTGCTGCGCTACCGGCCGGCGGCAACTATCGGCCGGCTCGATCCCGGGGCGTTTGCCGTGGTCATGGCAAGCGGCATCGTTTCGATCGCCGCCGAGCAGCAGGGGATGCATGCCGTCGCCGTGGTGCTCTTCTGGGCTGCTCCTCACCTACGCCTTCTTCGCCATCGTCATGGTGCGGGCCGACAAGCCCGGGCTGGACGTGGGGCTGGACGCCACCTGGCTGCTGGCCGTGGTTGCGACCCAGGCGGTTGCCTATCTCGGCGCGGTGATCGCGCCCCGTATCGCGCCGGCCGACGGCCGGTTCCTCTTCGCCATGCTCTGTCTCTGGTTCACCGGCTGCATGCTCTACATCGTGCTCATCTCGTTGATCTTCTACCGGCTGGTCTTCTTCCCGGTGACGGCCGAGGCGCTGGCCGCACCCTACTGGATCAACATTGGGGCGGTGGCGATTACCACGCTGGCCGGAGCGCAGCTCACGCTCCTCGCGCCACGCTGGCCTTTCCTGGCGACTATCACTCACTTCCTGAAAGGCTTCACGCTGTTCTTCTGGGCGGCTGGTCTCTGGTGGATCCCCTTACTCCTCGTACTGGGGTTCTGGCGCTACGTCATTCAGCGCTACCCCGCCCACTACGACCTCCAGTACTGGAGCATGGTCTTCCCGCTCGGTATGTACACCGCCTGTACCTACCAGCTGGCGCAGGCCACCAGCCTGGGGTTCCTGTTCACCATCCCCCGCTACGCCGTCTACGTCGCCCTCTTTGCCTGGGTCTTGACCTTCGCCGGCCTGTTGCGTTCGCTGGCCCGCGGTACCACGGCGCTCAACCGCCGGAATGTCCCGAGCAACCCACGGGTGGCGGGGTAGCTGCATCCCGGGTTCCGCGGTCACGGCCACAGGCTACCTCTCGGACCTTGCGCTCCAGGAACCTGCGCTCCGCTCCATTCGCGGTCAATTCGGCCGCCCGCCGGTACGCCGCTGCGGCGCCGGCGAGATTGCCGCTGCGGTGCAAGAGCTCACCGCGCGTCGCATGCCAGAGACGATACGATCGCATCACCGGCACCGCGCCCAGGCGGTCGACCTCTGCCAGCCCTGCCTCTGCTCCTTCCACCATCGCCAGCGCCACCGCCCGGTTGAGCTCGACCACCGGTGAGGGGTTCAAGAGCACCAGACGATCGTAGTCGGCCAGGATGCGATCCCAGGGGGTTTCCCCGTAGCTCGCTGCACAGGCGTGACAGGCGGCGATGCCCGCCTGTACGTGGTAGAGCGTTAGCTCATCGCCGCAAGCGGACCGCTCCAGCTCGCTCATGCCGGCGCCGATCATTGCCCGGTCCCATTGTTCCCGATCCTGCTCCTCTAGCAGCAGCAGCTCGCCACCAGCATCGGTTCGGGCCGGGAGCCGCGCTGCCTCCAGGAGCATCAGTGCCAGTAGCGCATGCACCTTCGGACGGTCTCCAATGGGATGCTCGGCAAGCAATGCCGTCAGCCGGATTGACTCGGCAATCAGCTCGTGCCGGATCAACTCCTCGCCGAGATGCGCTTCGTACCCTTCGCTGAAGAGTCCGTACAGAACATCCAGCACGGCTTCCAGGCGGCCCTCCAGCTCGCACGCCTCGGGCAGAACGAACGGCAGCTTGTGGCGCCGGATGCTCCGCTTCACGCGCACCAAGCGCTGGGCGATCGTACGCTCGGGTACCAGAAAGGCGCCTGCGATCTCGCCCACCGTGAAGCCGCCTACCGTCTTCAGCGTCAACGCGACCTGCGCATCGTGCGCAATCGCCGGGTGACAGCACATGAAGATCATGCGCAATTGATCATCGCGCACCCCATGATCGAGCACCTCGGGCTGAATCGCGCCGCTGAGCTCCCGCTCCAGCTCTCCCGCCAGCAGCTCCCGACGATCGCGCAGACTTCGCTCCCGCCGCAACGCGTCGAGCGCGGCATTTCTGGCCACCTGCATGATCCAGGCGGCGGGATTGTCGGGCACACCGTGGTAGGTCCAGCTGCGCAGCGCCTTGATGAGCGCCTCTTGCACCACATCTTCGGCCAGCTGAAGGTGCTGCGGTCCAAAGATGCGGGTCAGGGTCGAGACCACCTGCCCCGCACTCCGGCGGAACAGGTGGTCCACGAGCCGATGCGTGTCTTCCGCTTGGCTCGCCCCGCTATCCCCGGCGAGGGCGACCGCGACCGGAATCTCAGGCATCCGCTCCCCGGGCCGCGGCTCCGCCCGAGTGATCGACACA
>Ga0070735_10000965_pt1 | contig 28822 bp, 21 predicted proteins | sample Coa_R1_FD_66443 | JGI IMG/M metagenome (GOLD analysis project Ga0070735, IMG submission 66443) | Surface soil microbial communities from Centralia Pennsylvania, which are recovering from an underground coalmine fire - Coalmine... | ecosystem: Environmental > Terrestrial > Soil > Unclassified ...
CTGAGAAAGCGCTGGCGCGCGGCGCCAAGCCTGGCGATTCTCATGGTGTTGGCCGGCCTGCCGCTGCCGTTCAGATCAGCAGCCACCATACAGGTGGGGCACGCGGGATCCTGGCTGCCCCGCCCTCTCGAAGCAAAGGTCAAGCTGAGCGGGCACGCGATACGGATCTCGATTACGCGCGCGGGGATCTACCGTCTCACTTACGACGATCTAGTCCGCGATGGGGTCGACCCAACGGGCACTTTGGTGAGGACGCTGGGGCTTGAAAGCAGCGGTCGGGGGGTTCCGATACGGGTTGTAGCAAAGGGGCCCGTGTTTGCGTCCGGCGACTCGATCGAGTTCTTCGGCCACCCGGTCAACAACACTTACACGAGCGTGAACAATTACGTCCTTTCGGACGCAGTATCCCAGCCGAGGCGCGTGACGCTAGTCGCGGCTCAGCGCGCGATCAAACCGGAGACCACTGTAACGAGCTCGTACATCGATGCAACACGAACTTGGATGACACGGTACACGCAAGGCCCTGCATATTCCATTGACAGTCAGTGGCCATCGACAGGGGACCCGCACTGGTACGAAGCAGACCTTGTCGTCGGGCGCGGGGACCTGCCGCGAAGCACCTCGTTTACCGTTATGCTGCGCCTTCAAGGTCTCAATAGAAGTCGCGATGCCCAGTGCGCGCTGACGGTGCCAGTCGTGGGCCTAGCACGGATCGCTACCGTAAGCGAGCCGAGGCATCAGCTTGCAGTAGTCCTGCACGCTGCCAACGGGCAAACGCACGAGCTGCCTGACGGCATCCTCGTCTGGTCCAGTGCTCGCGGCATTGGTGCCAGCGTTACGCTTCACTCGTCCTTCCCGTGCTCTTGGGCTAGTCGCAGTGGGCAACGAGTTCCGCGTCTCGAGCTCAGCTCGCGGCTCGAGTCGGGGAACAGTGAGGACGAGCTCCTTGTACGGTACGTACGCGTCGACTATCCACGCGACCTATGTGCCAGCGACAGCCACATAATGTGGCAGGCAGGCTATGCGACGGGATACCGTGTGGGAGGATTCACGTCGGCACACCTAAGTGTGTGGCGGGTGCTGGGATCCGAAGTCGATCAGTACGCGGGCCTGCGCGTGATCAGGTTCGGGAAGGGCGGGTGTAGGCCCGGATATGCCACTTCGTTCGCAGACCGCGAACCAGTGGCAGCGCGATTCGTCGCAACGACCAGCTTCATGCGCCCGGCTTCCGTTGCGCCCATAAATGATGCGCCAAAACTCGAGCTGTCGGGGTCAGCGCGTTACCTCATTATTACGAGTCAGGAATTCGTCCGGGCCGTCGAACCGCTTGTGCGCTTTCACGAAGGGAGGGGCCTTACCGTTCGAGTGGCCTCAACCCAGAGCATCTATGACCAACTCGCGGCCGGGCAGGTCGATCCTGATGCTATTCGCGAATATGTGTCATGGGCACATGCTTACCTGGGAACAGCGTACGTCCTCCTCGTGGGCACCGACACGTACGACTACCACAATCACTACCGATGTCCCGCGAGTGGCCTCTGTACAGAGGCTAACCCCGATAACACGAGTGTGGTGCCAACTCTCTATGAGCGTGCCTCGGACGGTCAAATCCTCGCCTCCGACAATCTCTATGCCGTACCGGAGGACAGTAGTAACGACGCGCCGGACGTAGCTATAGGGCGACTTCCCGTGGTCAACCCAGGCCAGTTGTCACTACAAATCCGCAAGACTCTGCAGTACTCCGAGCAACGCCGTCCGTATCTCCTCCGCGCAGCGTTCGCTGCTGGATGGGGGCGCCGCCGGCTCGGCGACCCAGACTTCCGCCCCGTAAGCGACCTCATGAAGTCTGATCTACCACGCGGGTTCAAGGCGGCTACCTTTTACGAAGCCAACACGACTTCGCACAATCGAGTCAATCGACAGCGTTTCCTGAATGCGTTTAACGCGGGTCAGGGGCTCGTCAACTACGTGGGACATGGAAATGCAAGCCAGTGGAGCGTGTTTCCGCTCTTCACGAGCGGTGATGCACAGGGTCTCCGCAATGCTAACGAGTTGTCGGTGGTGCTGCAGTGGAGCTGCCGCGCGACCGACTTTGTCGAGGCTCGCTCACCCGATCTTGACGTGACCCTGCTCAACGATCAGGACCGTCTCGACCAACCAACGGGTGCCGTGTTGACCCTTGGGTCGACCGGGTATGACGCTGCCAATCCACAGGTACTCTTTGCAAGCGGGCTCAAGGATGCCAAAGGGACGGGAGTGTCCTTTTTTGACTTTCTGCGTGCGGGAACGCCCGTTGGCATCGCCATGATGGAAGCGAAGGACGAGCTGATACAGAGGTACGGAGGCAATCCCAGCTACCGCGATGTCGTGGAGTCTTACACGATCCTCGGAGACCCTGACGTATCGCTGGGTAGGTAATGCTCGGTTGCACGCTGCAGGGCTGAAGTGGCGTTGCTGCCTCACCTGCAAGAGGGGCAGACGCCAAGTATCTTGTGGACCACCGTGCGAAACCGTGGAGGAGACAGCTGCTGTTCGAACCCTTTTCCCACGAAGATTCCGCCGAGCAGTCTACGCTCCCTTTGGTTTGAGTCAGTCGCGTACAAGTCCCCTGTCGTGGGTAAATTCTCCGCGGGTGCTCATCGCCCGTGGCGGCAGCCGCCACGGGCGCGGCTCGCTCAGCTCGCCGCTAACATCGGGGTCTGCTCCACCTCCTTCTGGTCCAGGAGCGCCATGGACTCCGCGCTGAAGTAGCGCCGGCTCACTTGCCATTCGTCGTGCTGTTCGGCGAGTACTGCTCCGGCCAGGCGGATCAGTGCTGCTTCGTTGGGGAAGATGCCAACGACGTCGGTGCGCCGACCCAGCTCTCGGTTGAGTCGCTCCAATGGATTCGTTGACCATAGCTGGCGCCAGTGGGCGTGGGGAAAGCCGAGATAGGCCAGCACGTCCTCACGACTCTCGTCCATCAGCTCGGCCACCCGATCAAACCGTCCCCGGAAACTCTCGGTGACCCGCTCCCACTGCTCTCCGGTGCCAGCCGCATCCGGCTGGCTAAAGACCGTTCGGATCGTCGCGCCCACCATCTGCTGGGCGCTCTTCGGCACCAATGCCAGGGCGTTCCGAAGCCAATGCACCATCCGAACGCAATCCGAGAATTGCGAGCAACGATCGTCATTCCCTTTGTGTCCACGATCAGCCGGTACATCCCGAGGTCCCATCATGACGGACATCCGTGACGCCTGGGCCTCTCCCATCTGGCATCTCTGGGAGCAGGAGGGACCAGGAGATGCCACGGAGCCATCGTGCTGCAACCGACAGGTGGGCCATCCACTCGGTGTATGTGCGGACCCGGGATGGCCCACAGCGCGTGGAACAGGTCTATCGCCTGCTGGTTGGCGCGGCCGGGAGCAGACGGAATGGTGCGGAGAGGAGTGAGGGCGATGCAGGCAGCGATCTACGCGCGCGTCTCGACGGAGCGACAAGGGAGAGAGCAGACCATCGAGAGCCAACTGACGCTTCTCAAGGCGTGGGTGCGGGATCAGGGGCATGAGCTGTCCCCGGAGCATATCTACACCGACGAGGGCTACTCAGGCTCCCGCTTGGACCGGCCGGGCCTTGATCGCCTACGGGACGCGGTGCAGGACGCGGCCGTCGGGGTGATTGCGGTCCTCAGCCCGGATCGTCTGGCTCGCAAGTACGCTTACCAGGTGCTCCTGCTGGAGGAGTTTCGCCGGAATGGATGCGAGGTCGTCTTCCTCCAGCACCCCATCTCCGACGATCCCAACGACCAACTGCTGCTTCAGATCCAGGGAGCCATCGCGGGGTACGAGCGGGCGCTGCTGGGGGAGCGCTTCCGACGCGGCAAGCTGCAGAAAGCCCGAGCGGGACAGTACCTCGCTGGCACGGCGCCGTACGGCTACCGCTACATCCACAAGCAGGATGGTGTCCCCGGTCACCTCGTCATAGACGAGACCGAAGCCGAGTTCGTCCGGATGCTCTACCGCTGGCTCATTGAGGAGCAGCTGACCATCCGGCAGATCCTCAAGCGGCTCAACTTCGGCCCCTGGTACCCGCGCTCCGGCAAGCATCCCTGGTCGCCCTCGGTGGTGCACCGCATCCTCGCCGATCCGCTCTACACCGGGACCGCGTATACCAATCGCTATCGGTTCGTGCCGCCCAAGAAGCCGAGGACCCACGGACCACGGACGAGTGAGAACACCTGCCGGCAGCCGCGTCCCAAGGAGGAGTGGATCCCGATCCCGATTCCGGCCATCATCGATGCGGAGACGCACGAGCGGGCACAGGCGCAGCTTGCTCGGAACGCCCAGCTCTCCTTCCGCCACAACACCAAATACTCCTACCTCCTGCGCTGTCTGCTCACCTGCAAGACGTGTGGGTTAGCCATGTATGGGACGACCTACAAGGCGACGGCGAGTCAGCCGGAGCGCCGGTATTACGAATGCCATGGCAAGGACTGCATCCTGAGCGCCCGGACGGAGAAGTGTCCCCAGCGGCCGGCCAGAGGAGAGGAACTGGACGCAGCGGTCTGGGAACATGTCTGCTCGCTCCTCCGTGATCCTGAGCAGTTGGTGGCCCAGTTCGAGGCGTACTCCAAGGAGGTACAGGATGGGGCGGATTCAGAGCGGCAGGCGCTCCAGCGGCTCGAGGGGCAGCTGAAGCGGCTGGACCGGGAGGAACGACGGCTGATCGACGCCTACCAGTCCGAGGTGATCGACCTGGACGAGCTGCGAGAACGGCGCCAGGCGCTTGAGGAGCGTCGACAGACGCTGCGGCATCACCACGAGCAGGAACGCCAGCGACAGCGGCACGCCGCTCACGCGCAGGACGTGCTCGATGATCTCAGGAGCTTCTGCGACCGCATCCAGTCCCGCCTCACGAATGCGAGCTTCGAGGAGAAGCAGAGCATCTTGCAGCTCCTGATCGAGCGGATTATCGTAGGCGACGACACCCTGGAGATTCGACACGTGATCCCGTTACGCAACCCGGGACAGCCTCCCACCGGTCCGGCTCCCCCGAATTCCGGATTGCGTTCGGATGGTGTGCACCCGACACCGCTGCCAGCTTGCTCCGTGCAAGACGGCCGCAATGGCTGCCTTGAGCCCTTCGTGGGCGTCGCTCGTCACCAACCGGACACCGGAGAGTCCGCGCGCGACCAGGCTGCGCAGGAAGCTGAGCCAGAAGGCACCATTCTCGCTGGCACCGACATCCAGCCCCAGGACTTCCCGCTCGCCACGTGCGTTCACGCCGATGGCGATGACCAGTGCCATGCTGACCACCCGACCATCCTGCCTCACCTTGGGGAACGTGGCATCAAGCCAAATGTACGGGTAGGGTCCCTCGAGGCGACGATTCCGGAACCGCTCTACCTCGGCATCGAGCGTCTGGCAGAGCCGAGACACCTGGCTCTTGCTGATCCCGGTCATCCCCAGGGCCTGCACGAGATCGTCCACCCGCCGGGTACTCACACCATGGACATACGCTTCCTGCACCACGGCAACCAGCGCTTGTTCAGCGCGCTTCCTCGGCGGCAAGAGGCTCGGGAAGTAGCTGTTATCTCGCACCCGCGGCACACTGCGTTCGATCGTCCCCACCCGCGTGTCCCACGGTCGCTCTCTGGTTCCATTCCGGTGGCCTCGTCGCTCTCCGGTCCGCTCGTACCGCTCGGCGCCCAGATGCTGGCTCACCTCCAGCTCCATTACCTCCTGGGCGAGCAGGCGAACTCCTTCCCGGAGAAAGTCCGGATCCTGCAGCTCTGCCTTGCGCAAGAGCTCCTCCAATGCCATCCTTAGGTCGTCGGCCATCGTGTCCTCCATCGATTGGGTAGTGTCTCTCGATGAGAACCACACGGTGGCCGTTCAGTTCAGGTGGCCGAATTCCCCCACTCTATGGGATACCGTTGGCGAATTCGGGGTGATCGGAGGGAAGGACCGGGATGATACTGAGGACATCCCCATCCACTTCCTGGGAGGCTATGTTGTCCCTGCAACCCGAACCGATTGGCCCCGTTCCTGACGAGACAGCTCGCGTGGCTCACGCCTCGTTCCCGAAAGGGAATGTGTACGTGCAAATGCGTGACCTGCTCGGTCCCATCTACGACGACGAAAGCTTCGCCTCGCTCTTTGCTACCCGAGGTCGGCCAGCGGAAGCTCCCTGGCGACTGGCGCTGGTAACGGTCATGCAATTCAGTGAAGGGCTCTCCGACCGACAAGCGGCGGAAGCGGTGCGAGCGCGGATTGACTGGAAGTATGCCCTTGGTCTGGAGCTCACCGACCATGGCTTCGACTTCTCTGTCCTCTCGGAGTTCCGGTCGCGCCTCGTCCAGGGGGCGGCAGAACAGCTGCTGCTTGACCAATTGCTTGGAGCGTGTAAGGAGCGCGGCTATCTGAAGGCTCGGGGCCGTCAGCGCACCGACTCGACCCATGTGCTCGGTTTGTTACGCGTGCTCAATCGGCTCGAGTGCGTCGCGGAGACCCTACGTCATGCCTTGAATGCTGTAGCCGTGGTCGCACCGGAGTGGCTCCATGCCCACGTGCCGCTCGAATGGTTCGAGCGATACAGCCGACGCATTGAGGAGTACCGCCTCCCGCGAGGCAAGGAGGCACGACGCACCTATGCCGAGACGGTTGGAGCTGATGGCATGCGCCTCCTCTCTGCACTCTGGACGGAGACGGCGCCGGCCACGCTGTGCCTGCTCCCGGCAGTGGAGACCCTTCGTCGCATGTGGATCTCCCAGTACGTCGTCATGGAGGGCCAGATCCAGCTGCGTGATCCGAAGGACATGCCGCCAGCGGCTCAGCAACTCGAATCCCCGTACGAATTGGAGGCGCGCTACGGGGAGAAGCGTGGGGTGGACTGGATCGGCTACAAGACGCATCTCACCGAGACCTGCGACGACGAGCTGCCCCACGTGCTCACCCAGGTCGAGACCACTATCGCCACCGAGGCCGATATGGAGCAGCTGAGTTCCATTCAGGAAGGACTCGCCCACGTGGACCTCTTACCGGCCCAGCACCTGGTTGATGGCGGCTATGTCCGGGCGCGCGATCTGGTGCGGAGTCGCGCCGAGCACCAGGTGGATGTGGTGGGTCCGATCTCTGACGCGTATACCTGGCAAGCCAAAGCCAAGCAGGGCTACGACCTGAGCGCGTTTCAGATTGACTGGGAAGCACGACAGGTGCGGTGTCCGCAACTCCGGACGAGCACCTGCTGGAGTGAGGTAGCTGGCGGCCGCAAGATCCACGTCGCGTTCGCAGCCAAGGATTGTACTCCCTGTCCGGTTCGTCCCCTCTGCACGCGTGCAAAGACGACCCCTCGCTGCCTCACGTTTCGCCCACGCGAGGAGTACGAGGCGCTGCAGTGGGCCCGAGCGCGGCAAGCGACTCCGGAGTTCGCAGCTGTGTATGCCCAGCGAGCTGGAGTCGAGGGAACTATCTCCCAAGGGGTTCGGAGCATGGGATTGCGCAAGGCACGGTATCGTGGCTTGGCCAGGACCCACATGCAGGGCATCGCCACTGCTGCGGCCATCAATGTCAAGCGCCTGGCCAACTGGTTCGATGACGTCCCCCAGTCCAAGACGCGCTGCTCTCCCTTCGCTGCCCTCGCTCCTGTCGCTTGACGCCCCGAACGAATTTGCCAACGGTATCTCTATGGGACAGGACCTGAGTCGCACCTCGTAGCCGAGTGCTTCGACCCAGTGGACATGGTGGGGCAGAAGGCCGACGAGCCGCCCTGGTAAGGGTGAGAGCTCCGTCACTTTTTGAGCGCGAGCGCGTTGCAAACGGGGCTGAGTCTCCGATTTTGTTGGGCAGCCATGCCGTCTCGCGCACGTTACGTTCGCCCGGCAACCAGAGGCGGCTGATTGGCAGGAGGTCACGAAGACGCTGGTCCCCTGGCCGTTACTCCCAGACGATTGCCACCTTACCGGTTCGACCCGAGTCGAATGTCTCGTACGCCTCCCTGGCCTGGTCGAGCGAGTAGCGATGCGTGACCATCGCCTCGGGATGCAAATCCCAGCGCACCAGTAGCTCGACCAGGTCCTCCATCTGCGGCAGGCTGCAGACCCAGGAGCCATGCAGCGTCAGCTGCTTGTGGATCAGGAGCGGGCTCGGCTCGAACTCGACAGTTCCCCCTTCGCCCACGAAGACGACACGCCCCCACTCTCGCGCCGCGGCCAGGCAGAGCCGCCGTGCCGCGGCATTGCCCGAGCAATCGATCGCGACTTCAAAGCCCCGCCCACCCGTCCGCTCCAGCAGAGCGGCGAGCGCCCCGTCCGAGGGCGGGACACCGTCGTCGAAACCAAGCGCCCGGGCGAGCTCCAGGCGCTCGGCCACGGCCTCGACTCCGACCACACGGGCGCCCAGCGCCCGGCACAGCATCGCGGTGCCGAGGCCGACCGGTCCGAGCCCGGTGATCAGAACCACGTCGCGGCCGGATACCTGCGCCCGGAGACAGGCAGCAAAGGCGGTGCCCATGCCGCAGGCAACCATTGCTCCGTCGAGATACGTCAGCTCGTCGGGCAGGCGCACCAGCGTGTGCTGGTCGGCGACAACGTACGGAGCGTGCCCGCCGTCCCGCTGCCAGCCGTAGGCAGCCCGCTCCGGCGACGAGCAGCTGATCATCCAGCCGCCGCGGCAGTCATGACAGAGCCCACATCCCGCGATGTGGTACAGCACAACTCGATCACCCGGGGAGAACGCGCTGACACCCGGACCAATCTCCTCGACGACGCCGCACGGCTCGTGGCCCGCGATCACGCCCCGGTACGCTTCGGGTCCTGTTCCCTGGTCGACGGGCCGGTAGATGGCCCGCAGGTCGCTGCCGCACAACGACGATGCCTTCATGCGGACCAGGACCTGGCCATGGCCGGGCTCGGGCACGGGAAACTGTCGTATCTCCAGCCGGCGGTCTCCCGGCAGGACCACGCCCGGCATTGTCGGCATTACGATCCGATCCCCGCTTGCTCCGGCTGCATGATCTGCTCGATCGTCTGCCGAGTGTCCTCGTCCAGCTCCCAGTCCCCGGCCGGCAGGATCCCGGTGATGTGCGACGGCCGACGCACGCCGACGATTGCCGCGGTGAGCGCGGGGTTGGACAGAACCCAGGCGACGGCCAGCTGGGCAACGGTGTGGCCGGATCGGTCGGCAATCCGGCGCAGCTGGTCGACCCGTTCGAGATTGCGTCGCAGGCCCTCACCGGTGAAGTCCGGATTGTGGACGCGCCAGTCGCCGTCGTCGAATCGCTTGTCGGGTGTGTAGGTTCCGCCCAGCAGTCCGGAGTGCAGCGGGCTGTAGGCGACAACCCCCACGCCGTGCTCCCGGCAGTACGGCAGCAGCTCGCTCTCCACGCCGCGGGAGAACAGGTTGTATTGCGGCTGCAGCGAATCGACGTGCCGCACTGCGAGCGCCTGCTGCAGGAGGGGCAGATCGTAGTTCGAAACGCCGGTGTAGCGAACCTTGCCGGCCTGGACGAGATCGTCCAGCGCTCGCATCGTCTCCTCGACCGGCGTCCCCTCGCGGTCGGGCCAGTGTTGTTGGTAGAGGTCGATGTAGTCGGTACCGAGCCGCCGCAGGCTGGCATCACACTCGCGCATCACCGATTCATAGGAGGCGCGGTCGCTCAGATTGCCCTGGCTATCCCACACCGTTCCGAACTTCGTCGCGACGACGACCTCCGGGCGGCGGGGGCCGAGCGCCTTACCCAGAACCTCCTCTGAATGGCCCAGACCGTAGACCGCGGCGGTATCAAACCAGTTCACTCCGGCGTCGAGCGCGGTGTGGATGGAGCGAATCGATTCTTCGTCGTCCTGCGGTCCCCAGCTGCCGGCCCACCCGGCGCCGCCCATGGCCCAGCAGCCAAACCCGATCACGGTGAGCTCCGGGCCCTGCGAGCCCAGTCTTCTGGTGCGCATCATCACTCTCCTGATCAACACGAACGAGTCCGGCCGGAGGGCTCCGCGCCGGACCCCGGACTACAGACCGTCGAATCCACGCGCAATCACCTCGGGGCCGGCCGCGGAAAGCACGAACGTCTCTTCGGCCTTGGCGCCGCTGATCGACGGATTCCAGGCGAAGGCGTTGCCGGTCTGGATGGTCTCCCCGGCCGCCGGCTTTGCCACGGTCTCGCGCGTCGCGTACCCGGTACTACCTCCCTGGTGGTGGTAGCGCCACTCCCCGTCAAACCCTTCCTCGGCGTAGAGCGACCGGATGGTCTGGAACACCCCGGCGAGTGTTCGGCCGGGCCGGGTCTCCTCGGTGCGCAACCGGTACAGGATGGTTTCGCAGGCGCGCTGCCGCCGCCGCCACTCATCTCCCGGCTCGTCGAAGTGCACCCACCCGGTCAGGTTGGCGTACAGCCCGCCACGTTCCGCGCAGACCACCAGCATGACCTGCCGTTGCGCCGTCGCGCCCACCGTGACCGGATGCCGGTACCATTCGATCCGGCCGTCGGCGGCCGCCATCGCCACCGGACTGAACAGCCCGCGACGCCGGCAGGCACCTTCGAGCGCGGCCATCATCTCCCACTCCGTCATACCCGGGGCCAGCCGGCCGGCGGCCTCGCGGCACGCCGCCTCCGCGTCGCTCCCGAGCACCCGATAGCGCTCGACGGCGGCGGCATCGAGGACGCGCCGCAGGGCCTGCACGGAGCTCGAGACGTCGGCGGCGCCTGCCAGCGAGGCGTCGGCCCCCAGTCGATCACCGGCAATACTCCGGTACGGTGGCTCCTCGAACCAGGGGTACTCCACGACTTCGAAGCCGGGTGTTTGCTCGGTCCGCATGCGCTCGGCTTCGATACTGTCGGCCAGGATCAGATCGGCATCGCGCGTCACCACAACCGAGGCCACGCCGACCTCACTGGAATGGTCGACCCGGTTGTCGCCTCCGTCGGTGTACCAGGCGAAGTTGGGGAAGCGCCGCAGCACCACGGCGTCCAGCCGGTGGCGCTCGAGGATGCCGCGGACTGCGTCTCGCCTGACGGCGAGACAGGCAGCCCGATCAACCGGCGGCATCGCTTCTACTTCGTCGTGACGGTCACCGAGGCAGCCGCTCCATGCCAGATGATGGGATCGAGGTACATGACCCGCACGCCTCCCTGACTGTACCCTTCCGGGCCCTGCCAGGCGTGGTACACCATCCAGAGCTTGTTATCCGGGCCCTGCACCACCGAGCCGCCGCCGGGTCCCTTGACGGTATCGGTGCCTTGCAAGATTGGGTTGCCGCTATACGGCGTGAACGGCCCCAGCGGCGAAGCGGCGGTGGCATAGCCCATGGAATAGTTTCCGTTCCAATCGTTCCCCGAGAAGAACAGGTAGTACGTGCTCCCGTGCTTGATGGCGTACGGGCCTTCTACCGTCGAAAAATTGGCGCCGTGCTCCCATGGCTGGTCGATGCCGAACAGTACTTTGCGCGCTCCGCCGGCGTGGAGCAGATCGCTCTTCAGCGGTATCACCGAGATGTCGTGGGTGGGATTGTCAACCGACACGTAGAGATAGGCACGGTGGTTGCGGTCCACCAGGACCGCAGGATCAATGTACCCCTTCCCGTTTCGATCGCTACAGCCGATGACGTCTCTCGGCCGGAACGGTCCCGTCGGCTTCGGGCTCGTGGCGACGGCGATGCAGTGAGTCGACCCCGCCAGGCCGGTGTAGTAGGCGTAGTAGGTCTTGCCCGACCGGATCACGTCCGGCGCCCAGAGATCATTCGACGCCCAGCTCGGTGGAACCTTGAAGATATCGCCGACATACTTCCAGTGCACCAGGTCGGAGGAGTGGAGGATCGGGAAGTACCCGAGCTCCCACGAGGTCGTCGTGCCGTAGGCGTAGTACGACGTCTGGCTGTCCCTGAGCACCATCGGGTCCGGGAAGTCTTTGGCGAACACCGGATTGGAGTACCTGGGAACACGGGCTGCCTTGGCCCCGGCGTGAACCAGCGCGGTGGCCGAGGGAGCGATCAACAGACCCAGAACGACCAGCGAAGAGAGTAGCTGAAGGCGCGTGGGCAGAAGCATGGGCACACCCCATCCGAAATGAAGCGTCGATCGAAGGCGACAATGCGGCGCGCAAGTTCCGTGCCAATGGACAGGCACAATAGGGTATAGCTCGGACGTGGAGAAGGGGTTGGATGGTCGTGATCGACACACAGACAACTGTCAAGGCCAGTGACGGGCAACCGGCACCAGGAGCAGCGGCGGCTGAGGCGCCCCATCCCCGACCGCTGCTGGCGCGAGCGGGGTGGATCGATCTCTGCGGCGACTGGCAATTCGCCTATGGCGACGAGGTGGGCGACGTCGAGTGCTGGCGCTGTGATGAAGACGTTTTCCCGCGCTCGATTCGCGTTCCCTTTCCGCCGGAGAGCCCGGCCAGCGGCATCGGCGATCCCCACTTTCACCCCGTGGTGTGGTACCGCAGGACGATCGAGCTGCCGTCTGAGGCAGCGGACAAGCGGATCATCCTGCACTGTGGCGCCATCGACTACCGATCGACCATCTGGGTAAATGGGTCGCAGGTCGCCGAGCATGAGGGCGGTCAAACGCCGATCGCCGTCGACATCACGGCGATGCTGCGTCCTGACGGGCAGCAGTCGATCGTTATTCGCGCCGAGGACCAGCCGGGAGACCTCTCCCAGCCGCGGGGGAAACAGGATTGGCGCGAGCGTCCACACGGCATCTGGTACGAGCGCACCACCGGAATCTGGCAGCCGGTCTGGCTGGAGGTGGTGTCTGATGTTCACATCTCCGACGTTCGCTGGACGCCTGATCTGGACCGCGCCGTTCTGGGGGTGAGCGTCACGCTTAACCGGCTCAACTCCCGGCCGGTGCACGTTCGCGTCCACCTCGAGATGGCCGGAACGGTCCTTGCCGAGGACAGCTACCTGGTGGCGGGCAGCGCGCTCGATCGCGAGCTGGCGCTCGATCTCGGAAGCACCACGATGAGCCGGGATAGCGTGCTCTGGTCACCGGAAACGCCGAACCTGGTCGACGCGACCCTCACAGTGCTGGACGGTGAGGAGGTGATCGACGAAGTGCAAAGCTATGCCGGGCTGCGGAGTGTCGGCGTGGCGGGCGGGCGGTTCATGCTGAACGGCCGGCCGTACTATCTCCGGCTGGTGCTGGAGCAGGGCTACTGGCCGGAGACCCACCTGGCGGCGCCCGGCGACGACGCGCTGCGGCGCGAGGTCGAGCTTGCCAAGGAGCTGGGATTCAACGGGGTGCGGATCCACCAGAAGGTGGAAGACCCGCGCTACCTCTACTGGTGCGACCGGCTAGGTCTTATGGTGTGGGGCGAGATGGCCAACGCCTATGTGTACTCCAGGTCGAGCCTGCAGCGCCTGACGCGCGAGTGGATCGAGGTGCTCGACCGGGACTACAGTCACCCCTGCATCATCGCCTGGGTGCCGTTGAACGAGAGCTGGGGCGTACCCAATCTCCTGCACGACCCGGCCCAGCGTAGCTTCGTTCGCGCCATCTTCCACCTGACCAAGGCCATTGACCCGACGCGGCCGGTGATCGCCAATGACGGCTGGGAGTATCTCCTGGGCGACGTGTTCGGCATCCACGACTACACGTTCTCGGGCGATGTGATCCGCCAGCGCTACGGCAGCAGCGAGGCCATCGCGCGCACCCTCCGCGAGGTGCAACCGGCCTACCGCTTCGTCACGATCGGCGACCTGCAGTCGCCCGACATGCCGATCATGCTGACCGAGTTCGGAGGAATCAGCTACCACCCAGAGCCAAACGTGCCGTGGTACGGCTACGGGACCGTGGCCGGCCGCGCCTCCTACGAGGAAAAATACCGCGAGCTGGTGAACGCAGTTCTTGACTGCCCGACCCTGGCCGGCTTTTGCTACACGCAGCTGACGGACACCGGACAGGAGACCAACGGCCTGGTGACGGCGCAACGAGAGCCGAAGCTCGATCCATCGGTGATCCGGAACGTCAACAGCCGCCCGTCAGCGGCCGTGGCCGGCGACATCGTGCGTCACCTGCAGCGAACCTCGGGAACCAGCTTCGGCGGTGAGGCGCCGCCTATCGAGTCGCCGTGATCGCCTGGGACGCATCCTCGCCAGCCGTACTGGCGCGCACCACGAGCCGGAACGACGGCTGAACGAACCTCGGGCTGCCGGCGCGCGCGTCGATGCGCTGGAGCAGGAGCGCGACGGCGGAGCGTGCGATCTCACGCTTGTCGGGCGCGACCGTACTGAGCGAGGGCACGGCGAAACGCCCTTCCTCGGTATTGTCGAATCCCATGAGCGCGATGTCGTCGGGTATCCGGACTCGGTTGAGGAGCAGCGTCGTCATCGCCCCTAGCGCCAGAAGATCGTTGAAACAGAAGACGGCATCAGGGAGCCGGTCCAGAAGCAGCAGGCGCTCCATCGCAATTGCCCCGGCGGCTCGCATCGGTCCGCCGTCGGGAACATCCATCGGCACGACCAGCTCCGGGTCAGGCGGCAGCCCGGCCTCGTTCAGCGCTTCCTGATACCCACGCAGGCGGAGCAGGAGTACATCGTCGCTCGGGCCGGCAGGTCCGCCGATCGCGGCGATACGCCGGCGTCCGAGTGTCAGCAGGTGCTCGGTAGCCTGACGGGCCGCGGCAACGTTGTCGATCGCGACATGGTCGCACGGCACGTCGTAGAGCCGCTCGCCCAGGAGCACGAACGGGAGATCGGCCGAGCGGAGCTCGAGATCGGCCGCCTGCAGCGACACGGGGCTGAGAATGACGCCGTCGACGAGGTGAGGCCGCAATCCGTTCAGCGCCAGCGACTCCTGTGCCCAATCGCCGGCGGTGTGATCGATCAGGACGGTGTAGCCATGCTCCGCGGCCGCGGAGATCACCTCGGTGCAGAGCGACGTGAAGTAGGGGTTGGTGAGATCGGGTACGACCATGGCCAGAACCCGGACGCGTCCCTGGCGGAGCGCCCGTGCAGCCACGTTCGGTCGATAGTTGAGATCGGTGAGGGCGGCACGCACCCGCTCCGCGGTCCCGGGGCTGACGCGTGCCATCTGCCCATGCACGACGTTCGAGACGGTCTTGGCAGAAACGCCAGCCCGCACTGCCACATCCTTCAATGTTGTCGGCATGGGACGGCGAACCTCCTGCATCTCCCCACGGGATCCCGGTGATTGTATCCACCAGATTACCGCGTTTGACTGGACAATGCTAGAATCGAGGGTGTAGAGATTCAACGTTGAACCGCCCGGCGCGCCGGACGGCAACGTGCTTGCCGTGGGAAGAGTGTCAGGGCTACTTCCCTCGGCAGGCGCTACACACCCGGCAACACCCGGTCGACAGGGTGACAGAGTGACCGTCCGACGAAGGAGGTGCAAGCGGGCGACCTCAAGGATCTAGTCGCATGGTTCGTTCGAGTCGGTAGGATGTCAAGATTCAAATGGAGGGAAGAACGCTCATGTCACTGTCGCGAAACTCGCGAAGACGCTGGTCGATCGCAGTAACCCTGCTGGCCGGCGCCGCCATGGTGGCGGGCGGCAGCTTCTGGGCTACTGCCCACGCCGCACCGGCGCATGCGTCGGTCACGATTACCCTGTGGTCCGGCCTGAGTGGTCCGGATCAGACCGGGTTCAAAAAGATCATCGACGGCTTCAACTCGAGCCAGAGCTCGGTGGTCGTCAACTACGACCAGAACTCGTTCAACGGCTACGGCACGAAGCTCGCAACCGCGCTGTCCGCCGGCCAGGCGCCCAATATGTGGACGTTGGACGCGGCCGGATCGGCGACCTACATGTCGCAGGGGCAGATGACCCCGCTCGACAGCCTGATCGCAAAGTCCAAGATTCTCTCGCCCAGCAATTTTGCCAAGACCAACTGGAACGCGTACCGCTACAAGGGGAAGCAGCTCATGATTCCCCTGGACGTCGTCCCGTTGATGATGTACTACAACAAGGCGCTGCTCAAGAAAGCCGGCCTCAAGTCCCCGGTCGTCTCGGGCGGGCTGAGCAAGGTTGTTGCCGCCGCCAAGAAGATGACCAAGGGATCCTCGCAGTACGGCATGGTGATTCCCACCGATTGGCCGATGCAGTTCATGTGGCCAACCATGCTGGCCCAGTTCGGCGGCAAAGCCTACGACAGCAAGAGCAACAAGTCGCTCGTCAACTCCAAGGCGGCGGTCGATGCGCTCACCACGCTTCGCTCGCTGATCTACAAGTACCACCTCGGTCCGACCCAGTACGCCGTCGACCAGGACATCAAGATGCTGGCCAACGGATCGGCCGCCCAGATCTTCGACGGTAGCTGGCAGATCACGAACCCGACGCTGAACACGCTCGGAAAGAACTTCGGCGTCTCGGTGGTGCCTCAGTTCGGTCCGAGGAAGGCGGTGTTTATCGGCGACACGGGCTTCGCCCTGTACAAGAAGAACTCGACCGCCGAGAACAAGGCGGCGATCAAGTTCATCGAGTACTACGAGACGCACAGCATCGACATGGCCAGGGTTGGGGACGTTCCCGTCTACCAGCCGGTCATCAAGAGCGCGGCGTTCAAGAAGCTCGGCGGTGTGGTCCAGGCGGCCAAGGAGCTCAAGTACGGGGTCTACAATCCACCGATCCCCAACTACGACGATCACTGGCTCTACGATGATGCGCTGTGGCCCGTGCTGCGGGGACAGAGCAGCGACATCAAGGGCGATCTCACCAAAGCGGCGAACGCTATCACCAATCACCTGCAGAATGGTGGCGGCTAAACGCTGAGGTTCTGACCAGACGATAGGGCCGGGGCGCGCTTTTCCCCTGGTGGGAGGGCGCGCCCCGGATCCGCACCCGAGGAGTGGGACACGTTATGGATCAGGGATCGACGCCAGTTCACAACACTGGGGCCATAGAACGCAGGCCGTCTATCGCGCTGGCACCCGAGGCAGTCATACCGGTCGTCGGCGGCAGTCACAAGTCGTTCGCGGCACGCGCACGTGACTACGGAGGGTCGATGCTTTTCGTCCTTCCCTATTTCCTGTTCTTTGCCGCCTTCCTGCTGTGGCCGCTCGCCTATGCGCTCTGGGTCAGTCTGCGAACCTGGACGACCACCGGCGGTGACCAGGGCTTCACCGGGCTACGGCACTACTACAATCTGTTCTTCAACTGGAAGCTCGACGATACCGTGTACTTCTGGCAGAGCCTGGAGAACACGGGGTTCTTCGCGATCATTACGATTCCGCTGCTCGTCGTGCTGGCGCTCATCCTCGCCCTGCTACTCGCGCACGGTCCGCTCCGCACCTTCTTCCGTTCCGTCTTCTACGTGCCGGCAGTGCTCTCCGTCGCGGTCGCCATGACCGTCTGGTTGTGGATCCTTCAGAACGGGGGGGTGCTGGACAGCTACATCCACAACAGCATCCCCTGGCTGATCCAGCAGCCGTGGGCCTGGGTGTCGATCATCATCGCCACGCTCTGGTGGACGCCCGGATTCAACATGATCGTGCTGCTGGCCGGCCTGATGAACATTCCGAACGACTACTACGAGGCGGCCAGGATCGACGGCGCAAACGGCTTCCAGCAGCTTCTCTTTATCACCCTGCCCCTACTTCGCCCGGTGCTGGCGTTCGTGACGATCACGCAGATGATCGCCTCATTCGGTCTCTTTGGGCAGCCGCTGATTCTGACGCACGGCGGTCCCGGCGTGGGTGGCCCGACGCAATCGACGACGCCGGTCGCGCTGCAGATGTATAACGAGGCCTTCGGCACATCCCAGAATCTGGCGCTGGCCTGTGCCATGAGCTTCGTGCTCGGCCTCATTCTGGTCATTCTGGCAGTGGCGCAGATCCGGTTCTTCCGCGCCACCGAGATGTAGGAGGGAAACGGTGGAACAGGTTGCGAGGTGGACCTGGCAGCGGTATCTGCAGCTTGCCGCGCTCGTCGTGCTGGCGGCCTGGACCCTGTGGCCGCTGGCCTACATGTTCTCGACATCGTTGAAGTCGACGGCGGAAGTTACTCTCAACGTTGCAGGTCTGATCCCCCAGCACCCCACGCTGGGCAACTATTCGCAGATCTTGAGCGACAACCAGGATCCGATCGGCCGCTGGTTCTTCAACTCGGCGGTTGCGGTGGCCGGCGGCACGCTCCTGACGCTGCTCTGCGCGTCGCTTGCCGCCTACGGCCTCTCCCGGCTCGAGTGGCCCGGACGTGATTGGTTCTTCTACGCGATTCTGGCGGCAACGCTCATCCCCGGCATCACGTTCATCATCCCGATGTTCTCCGAGTTCGCCAAAGCCGGGTTGCTCAATACGTACTGGCCGATCATCCTGGTCTACCCGGCCGGCGCATTTGGTGTCTTCCTGCTCCGGCAGTTCTACCTGTCGATTCCACGCGAGATCGAGGAGGCGGCAATCATCGATGGCGCCGGCAAGTTCCGGCGCTGGTTTCAGATCATCCTGCCCATGACCAGGACACCGCTCGTCACTCTGACCATCCTTACCGCGGTCGGCATCTACAACGACTTTCTCTGGCCGTTGATCGTCATGCAGAGCAAGGACATGTACACGATCACCGTTGGCATCTACCTCGTCACCGCCGGAGCGTATGTCAACAACTACGGTCCGCTCATGGCGTTCTCCACCATCGCCGCGGTGCCGACGATCGTTCTCTTCATCCTGCTCCAGAGACACTTCGTGGCCTCGGCCGCGTTGAGCGGCGTCAAGGGATAGCCAACGCCGCGGATGCGGCGGGCGATCGGGAGGTACCGGTGGTGAAGCGCGCGCAGCACGGCCTGGCCGCCGCCGTGGCAATCGGGCTGACACTGTCGCTCGCCGCCTGCGGCACCGCCGGGAGTGCCGCCAGGCCGGTCACATTCACGAATCCCGTCTATGCCCATGACTTCCCCGACCCGTTCGTGCTGAAAGCCGGCGGGAGATACTATGCGTACGCCACCAACACCAACAGCGAGGACACTCCGTCGCTGGTGTCGCGCGATCTGGTGCACTGGACTGCCGGGAAGGACGTATTCCCTGTTCCGCCGCGCTGGCTCAGCTCCGACATCTGGGCGCCCGACGTCTACCACCGGCCGGACGGCAAGTACGTTCTGTACTACGCCGGTCGCGATATCACCGTCGGCCACGAGTGCCTCGGTCACGCGGTCGCCGGCTCGCCGGAAGGACCGTTCATCGACCAGAGCAGCACGCCGTTCGTCTGCCAGGCCGCCCTGGGCGGCGACATCGACCCGGCGCATTTCGTGGATAGCAACGGGCGGGTCTACCTGCTCTGGAAGAACGACGGTAACTGCTGCGGCGTGACCACCTATCTCTTCAGCCAGCGGCTCAGCACCGATGGACTCCATCTCCTCGGCAGGCCCGTGAAGCTGCTCAGCAACGACGCGAACTGGGAGGGAGACCTCATCGAAGCGCCGACCATGTGGAAGCAGGGCGGCAAGTACTACCTCTTCTTCTCGGCTAACAATTACGCCTCGTTCGACTACGCCGTCGGCTACGCCACCTGCGCCGGGCCGCAAGGGCCCTGCAAGGACGGCCCCGAGAACCCGATCCTGACGTCGAAGTGCAGGGCGGCAGGCCCCGGCGGGGAGACGATCATCACCGACGGCAAGGGGCAGACCTGGATGCTGTACCACGCGTGGCGCGCAAGCGCCGTCGACGATCCGACGGTTGGCCGCGAGCTATGGCTCGACCGGCTGGATTGGAAGGGCGGCAAGCCGGTCGTCGAAGGGCCAACCTGCAAGCCGGAAGCCGCCCCAGCGCCCTGAGCGGCCAGCGCGAGGATCCGGCGTCAGCGCGGTCTCAACCGGCCGCGCGCGCGTCTTCCGGCGTGCTGCCGAGCACGCCAACCTCCCGCTCGGCGTTGCCGGTGCAGGCCCGGAAACTGTCGACCAGCGGCGTCGAATGCCAGCGGCGTCCTTCGTCTCCCAGGCGGTAGAGGCCAAGCTCGAGGCGATAATCGCCGAGCGCCCGGCGCCCGTACCGGTACCGCCAGTCGATCATGGTGAACAGCGGGAACCAGGTGTAGCCGACCACCGGGATTCCGGCGAGCCGCAGCGCCCTCACCGCGCCGAGCGACGCACGCAGCCACCCGGCTCGCTCCTCGTCGCTGCCGTGGGCGCTGGTTTCGGTGACCATCAGCGGTATGGCGAATCGTCGATAGTAGGCCTCGAGCATGCCGGCGAACCCGCTTCCCTCGCGGTCCACCAATCGGGACCGCACGCGCCCAGATTTGTCGAGATAGAGCTGGTGCGACGACCACTGTGGGTAGAAGTTGAGGCCCAGCAGGTCCGGCGCGACGGCTCGTCGCTGCCGGCGCGCAAGATCGTGGTGCGAGACACCGAGGCGCAGGAGCCACGAAAACAGCGGATGGTCGGGTCCGACCCGTCCGGTCAGCAGATCGGTGGCGAGGTACCGGACGAGCTCGTCGTGGGCTCGCAGTGGCTCGAGGTCGGGGTGCGAGGCGTGGCTCACTCCCGCCGCCTCGACGTGGACGATGACCGCGTCCGGGTCGATCTGACGGATAGCGTCGATCGTCCCGGCGATACCGTCCACCAGCTGCATCATGAGGCGGGCGTAGCCTCTGAAGCCGCGCAGGTACGGGGGCCACAGGCCGCGCTTGCCGCACATCTCGGCAGTGATGAGGGGCTCGTTTAGCGGCGTGAACCACCGCACCATCCCGCGATACCGCTCGGCAAACGCCGCCGCGAACGACGCCACCGCCGACGGATAGGCTGGGTTGGCGAAACCTCCGCGCAGCCAGAGCGGACAGCCGTAATGGACGAGGTCGGCGATCAGTGTGAGGTTGAGGTGGTCGACGGCGTGGGTGACGACCTGGTCGACCCATCGCCAATCGAACTCACCTGGCGCCGTCTCCACCCGATACCAGGGGATGCCCCAGCGGAGCGCGGTGAGGCCCGCCTCCGGTGCCAGGGCGAGATCCTCTCGCCAGTGCTGGTAGTGCCCCATCAGCTCGTACTCGTCGAGCGGGCGCTGGCCCTTGCGCGCCTGGGGCACGAACGTGTCCTCGATCCCGCCTGCCCACACGAATGGCCCCTCGGTCAGATCACGCTTCCCGCCTCGAGCCATCGTTTCACTCCGCGCCGACGAGCCGTCGAATCCATGCACGAAGCTCATCGTAGCTCGAATGCAGCCGCGTCACCAGGTCCGGTGAGTCCGGACAGGCGACGGAGGACACGCAGTGTCGCCTCGTGATCGACCGAGCCCGAGTCGCCGTGCTATCTGGGCACGATCCGCCGGTGCTGCTTGCGCCCGCGCGCCAGCAGGAGAGAGCCGGCGTCCAGCGCATCGAGGGTGATCAGCTGGCGCGCGTCGCTCACCGGCTCGCCGTTCACGCTGAGCCCTCGCTGCGCGATGAGGCTCCGTGCTTCGTTCGCCGATTTGACCAGCGCCGCCTCTTTAAAGAGCTCCGTGACCGGTATCCCCGCCAGGAGCCGGGAGCGCTCGATCTCGGTGGTTGGAACGTCCGCCTCCGTCCGCGCGCTCGGGGCGAACAGCGCCCTGGCGGCCTCGAGCGCCTTCTCGGCCTCGGCCTCGCCGTGAACCAGCCGGGTGGCCTCGAAAGCCAGCACCTCCTTGGCGTGATTGATGTTCTCGCCCGGCAGGGCGGCAAGTCGTCGCACCTCGTCCATCGGCAGAAAGGTGAAGATCGCCAGCATCCGGCCGACCGATCGGTCGTCGACGTTCCGCCAGTACTGGAAGTACTCGTACGGCGACGTTCGCTCAGCGGAGAGCCAGACTGCATTGCCCGCCGACTTGCCCATCTTCTCTCCCTCGGCGGCAGAGATCAACGGCGAGGTCTCGACAAATGCCTCGCCGCCGGTGACGCGACGGATGAGATCGGCGCCCATGATGCTGTTGCCCCACTGGTCACTCCCGCCGATCTGGAGAACGCAATCGTGGTCCTGGAAGAGGCGCAGGAAGTCGTACGACTGCATCAGAACGTAGCTCAGCTCGAGAAACGTCATGCCGCCGGCGGCCAGTCGGGTCTGGTAGGCCTCGAGACGCAGCACCTCATTGATCGGGAAGCGCGAGCCGATGTCGCGCATGAAATCCACGAAGTGGAGTGGCAGCAGCCAGTCGGCGTTGTTGATGAGGAGGGCGCGGCCCTCTTCGAAATCGAGGAAGCGGGCCAGCTGTTGCCGGATGGCGGCGACGTTGCGGGCGATCTCCTCAGGACTTAGCATCGGCCGCGACGATTGGCGCCCCGACGGGTCGCCTACCATCGTCGTGCCGCCGCCGAGCAGCGCGATCGGCCGGTGGCCGAGGCGCTGGTACCAGGCCAGCGCCATGACGGAAACCAGGTGACCCAGATGGAGGCTATCGGCGGTTGCATCGATGCCGTTGTACAGCGTGATCGGCCGGTCCAGCCGCTTCCTCAGGGCCGATTCATCACTGAGCTGCTGGACAAAGCCGCGCTCTTGCAGCACATCAAGAACGTTCGTCATGGAACCATTCTAATGAGCATTACCCATCGGGTAGGGCGGCGACAGCTGGGCCCGGATCACCCGAGGCGGCAGCCGTCCCACGGCACCAACCGATCAAGAGTGCCTTTCGAAACCCGTACGCCGGCGCCTCCGTGCCCCGCTCCGTTCACACCACGGTAGGCCGGCGCCTCTGTGCCCGGCTCGTTCAGCACCCGTACGCCGGTTCCGTTCACATAGCGGTAGGCCGGGCCTTCGTGCCCGGCTCGTTTCACCACCTCCGGCGCCTCCCTGCCCGCCTCCGAAAGGTACCGAAATCGTCACTACACCCGGACACGGCATGGTCCTCCGCATTCGGGGGGCCGCAGCTCAGCCTGGTGCCGGGCTATCGTGGTGAGTGAGGAAAGAGCGCCTGTGCTTCCCGTAAGCTGGCCCGACGTCGTGCTCTGGATCCACGTGCTCGCCGCCTGTGTCTGGATCGGCGGTCAGATCACCATCGCCATGCTGGTCCCCGTGCTCCGCGGGCAACCCGACCTGCTGTCGGTGGCGGGCCGGCGCTACCAGATCGCCGCCTGGTTTGCATTCGCCGTCCTGATCGTGACCGGCCTGTGGAACGTCCACAACGCCGGCATCTCCTGGACCAATCTCTCCGCCACATCGGCCGGCCGCACGCTGTCGGTCAAGCTGCTCTTCGTGGCGCTGTCCGGTGTCGCCGCGGCCGTTCACGCGTTCGTCGTCGCTCCCCGGGTCCGGCACTCGAGCGCGCCGGCTCTGCGGGCACTATCCGGGATCCTCGGCGCTGGTGCGCTTCTGGCCGCCTTCCTCGCCGCCCTCTACGGGGTAACCATCGCCAACGCCTGACTCGGCGCGGAGAGCAGTCCACTGGTCTGTGTTACAACCGAGGCCGCGGCCGTTGAATGAAGGAGCCGGCTGTACCCCGTGTACAGCCGGCCCCGTGCTTTCTCCGCTCGCCTGCGACGAATGCTTTCTACTTTCGCTCGCGCTTCGCCACGGTGTGGGGCGTCAACACCGCGGTGTAAGCCGGCGACTTGTCGTAGACGTTGAAGATCTGCCCGCTGGGATCGTTGTTGTTGCCGTTCGGATCGCGCGTCGTACAGGTGTAGGGACCGGCCGGAGCGGGCTCACCGACGGTATGCGCCGTGACGCTGTACAGGGTCGCACCCGGGGGCGGATTGCCTACATCGGCCAGCGGCACGTAGAGATCGATCGTCTTCTGTTTGAAGTTGAGCTTGTACTGGATCGCGTTCTGTCCCGGGTACACCAGGTACTTGGGGTGGGTCGACGCGATGCTGCAGGTATTCCCGTCGTAGGCGGCAACCGCCCCGGTGGCGCGATTGACCTCGAGGTAGGCGTAGTAGATGTTGCCGGTGGAGTCGTACTGCTGCTGCCCGTTGCCGGGGATGTGGTAATTCCAGCTCGTCAGGTAGTCGACGTAGGGGTCGAGGATATTCGGGTCGGTCGCATTGGGCAGGCTGGTGAGGCCCGCCAGATTCATGCGCACATCGAGCGTCGTCGGATTTTTCGGCTGGAGGTTGAGCGACGACCCGGTGATGTCCAGCTTCGGAACGTTCGGCTCGATGAGGCCGTTGGCTTCGTACCGAGCGTCACCCTTGATGTCCTTCTGGCACGGCTTGCCGGTCACCGAGGTACAGATGTTCAACGATCCGCTGAGGGTCCCGCCGAGCAACGTCGGGCCGCTGATCTGCTGGGCTTCCATGATCAGGGCCGCGGCATCGCCGCTCTGGCTCGTATTGCCGTTATTCGAGGTATCCGCCCAGGTGACGACCGCCGCCCCTTGCTTGTTCAGATTGACCTGGAAGAAGTCGACCAGGCTCCGATCGCCCCCGGTCGTGCAGCCGAGCCCCATCGTGCAGATCCCGCCGTTATGGTTGGGATGCTGGGACACCTGGACCGGCGCGCTGAACGACGGCGTTCCGCTGTTCGCATTGAACGACTGCGTCATGTACACATTCCAGTCGGTGATCTGGCTCCCCGGATCCCATCCGACCGAGGGGTCCTTCGTCGTGCCGTACCACACGATGTCGATCGCGCCGGGATTGCCGGCGACCACCCACGGAAAGAGATCGAGGTTCGTCGAGGCGCCGGCGTCCATCTGCACCGGGGTCGACCACGTCTTGGCGTTATCGCCGGAGTAGGAATAGAAGATCTGGCTGGGGCCGGTGACGTTCGCGCTGCCATCGGTCGGTGCCTGCGCCCACACGGCGTACAGGCCTCCCGCTGTGTCCATGGCCAGTACCGCGAAGTCCTCGCCGGTTGTGCAATCCGAGGTGACCTGGCCGCCCGAGCCCTGCGGTATGCAACCGAAGACCGGAGATGCCGTCCAGGTCGCGCCGCCGTCGATCGAGTAGTCGACGGTAACGGCATCGGCCGCGACCGAGGTGTACTGCCCGGTCGGCGTGCTGTAGGCGGTATGGATAGCGAAGATCTCACCGGTCTTCTGATTCACCTGCATGGGCCCGGCGATCCCGTCGTTGCAGTCGGCGATCACCGGTGGCGCATAGGTCAGACCGCCATCGGTCGAGGTCTGCACCACGAACGCGTTCCCGTCGGCGCCCTGCTGCCCCTGGCACTGCGCGCCCGCCACCTGGTCGTAGTCGAGGTAAACCCGCGCCCCATTACCCGGCGCGCCCGACGGATCCTTGTAAATTCCGAACCACTGGCGATCCACCACCGTCGCCTCGGATGACGCCGGGTTGCAGGTCCACGACTGCCCGCCGTCCTTCGAGACACCGGCGGAGAAGTTCGTCAACCCCTGGAGGTCGATGAAGTTGAGATAGTCTCTGCTCTGGAATCGACCGGGTTGGACCGCCAGGTCGGTGTCACCGCCGCCCGGACAGGCATCTGGCTTGCCGGTCGTGTCGTTGCTCGGCGTCAGCTTGAACGTCTGACCGCCGTCCTCGGAGCGCCAGACAAAGCTGCTGCTGGTGCTGAACCCCCACGGGGCGCTGACATACGGATTGTTCTGACCGCAGGTTCCATAGCTCCACGTCGCGCTGACCCCGCACACCTTGATGTCCGGCTCGCCGCCAGTGCGCTGGGGGTCTACCACCGTGGATGGACCGAAGCCGGCGACGCTCTGCGCGTGGACCGCCATGGGTATTTGCTGGCCGGCGCCCCACGGAAGGGCGAGCAACGCTCCGGTAACGGCGACGGCAGACACGAGTCTCCGCGGTACTCTTCCCATCTGTCTCTCCTCTCAGTGGGCCTCACTTCAACCCGAAACGGGCTAGCAAGTTTCGTGCCAGCGGCGTCTTGACTCTCGGTAGTGAATGTAGTGGACCCCTCGAAACGCGTAGGCCGGCGCCTCCGTGCAGCTTCGTTCACGCAGGTAGGCCGGCGCCTCCGTGCCCGGCTCCGTTCAGATAACGGTAGGACAGGCCTCCGTGCCCGGCTCATTCAACACCCGTGGGCCGGCGCCTCCACGTCCGGCTGGAGACCACGCACGCGCGGGACGAGCTCGCGCCGGGCGCGACCGAGCTCTGTCGAGTGCAACGCCCGTTCGGCTCAGCCGGCTGCTTCGACCGCCGGCGTCGCGGGACGCCCGCCCGGCACCAGCCCGCGCTGCTCCGATAGGCGAATGAGGCTCCCACCGGCGATGACGCACAGTCCAAAGAGGGCTCCCATCACGAACAGCGGAAGCCGGAAATTAATCGCGTACAGGAGCGTGAAGAGATTGGCCGCCAGGAAGCTGCTGGCGATACCGATCGTACTGTACAGGCCCTGCGTCCGCGCCCTCGCGTCGGGCGGCGATGCGGCGGCCAGATTGGCATCCACCGACGGCTGCATGAAGGCGTAGACCGCGCCATGCAGGGCGAACACCACGATGACCGGACCGATGGCGCTTGATAGACCGTACGCCAGGTACATCGGCACCTGCGCCAGGCCGAGGGTGAGTATCACGCGCGAGCGGCGCAGTCGATCGGCCACGCGCCCGCCAAAGGGCGACCCGATCACGTTCGGCACCGCCCACACCGCGTAGGCGAGTCCGATTACGGCCACCGACGCGCCAAGATGGTTGCGCATCCACAGCGGCACCAGGGTGATGTCGAACCCGATCCACAGATAGTCGCCGAAGACGAGTAAGTACGAGCCGACCAGGGGAAGACTGAACAGCGCTCGGCGGGGGACGGCGCTGGCTCGCGCACGCTCCCGAGGATGACGCTCCTGCCCCGCTGGCACGAGCAGCGCCACGATGACTACCGCCAGCAGCCGCATCGCGCCCGCCGCGATGAACGGCAGGGCATACCCCCTGCTCGCGAACAGGCCGCCCAGCGCCGGTCCCAGCAGAAAGCCGGCATTGAACCACGAGCCGAAGATGCCGTAGGCCCGACCGCGCTGCTCCGCCGGGACGATGTCGGCCACCAGCGCGCGGGCCGCCGGCAGCGTGCTGGCGGCAACCATGCCCTCGAAAAAGCGCAGCACGACGAACAGTACCGGGTTGGTCACGGCCAGGTAGGCGATCGAAACCACGGCCTGCACGACCAGGCCGATCGCCATCACCCGCTTCCGGCCGAATCGATCGGCCAGCACACCGGTCGGGTACTGGAAGAGAAAGTTCGAGAGCAGGTAGGAGGAGGCCATCGCGCCGATGATCGCCAGCGAAGCGCCGTGCGACCGCGCGTACAGCACGCGCACCGGCAGCACAAGTCCGAGCCCGGTTGCCGCCATGCAGACGGTCAGTGAGATCGCGAGCAGGGGGCGGTTGCGATGCATCCTGTACCCGGCGGCCGGCTAAACCACGGAGCCCGGATTCCCCGCCGGCGTGACGCTCTCGGAAGCGGCCAGATCCAGCCGGTCCGCCGGCGCCCGCGGCTCAGCTGACTGCCGGTAGATTTCGGCACTGCGGCGGGCGCCGGCCAGGGAGCGATGATGCCGGAGCGTCCCCGTGCGGGCCCGGTCGCCCTCGCCTCTCATCCCAGAAGCTGCCGCAGCAGGTCGTAGATGGCCTCCTTGTCCGCCATCGCCACGCCGATCACGCCGTCGCCGGCGCCGTAGTACAGGTAGAAGCGTCCCCCGATCTCGACCAGGCCGGTACCGAACACGACGTTGCCTACGGGTCCGGCCACCTCATACGGCGCTTCCGGCGCCATCACCGGATCGGGGTGACGGTACAGCACGCGAGAAGGGTTCTCGGCATCGAGCACGGCAAGTCCCATACTGTAGCGCCGCTGGTTGCCGGGCATGCGCAGGTACTCATTGCCGTGGTAGAGCAGCAGCCAGCCCCAGGGCGTCTTCACCGGTGGCGGCCCGGCGCCGATTCGCTCGCCCTCCCAGGTATCCGGGATCGGCTCCATCACCGTGACCGGCTCGGACCAGTCGCCGAGGTCGTCCGAGGTGATGTACTGGATCGACGGGAAGCGGCGGATCAGCGCGGCATAGCGGCCGCCAATACGCTCCGGGAAGAGCACCGCATCCTTGGTGTTCTCCCCGGCCAGCATCACGCCGATCTCGCGCATTGCCGCGAAGTCGGCAGTGGTCCCGATGCCGGAGCGCACCCGAAACGGGGCAGTTTCCCAGAACAGCGGCGGGGTATCGGCGGGTTCCACCGAGGCTTTGCAGTAGGTGACGAAGTACGACCCATCGAGCGGGGTGACGCGCGGATCCTCGACACCCAGCCGCGCGAGCGGATCGTCGAGCGCTCCCTCGTACCAGGGGAGCTCGCTCCGCTCCTCGATTCGCTCGCCATCGGCTGTCCAGGCGAGCGCAAAGCGAGATAGCCCGTCGCCGCCAATCGCTCGATAGACAAGCGCTATCCGATGCCCGCAGCGAGCGGCTCCGGGATTGAACACAGCGCGCGACTCCCACCAGCGGTCAGTGGCAGTCAGGATGGGATTGAAAGGCGAGCGCGTGAAGAGCGATGGAATGTGCGTCATGTACTGATGGCGCCGGAGCCCGAGCGGCCAGACGTCCGCCAAGGGTATCGGCGAGATGCTCCCTCCTTGATTATGGCGGGTGCGCGCACCGCGGGAGGGACGCTGTTAGGATGTGACGTGCGTCCCTCGCGGCCCCTACAGCGCCGGCAGCCGGCCCGGCTGCTCGTCTTCGCGGCAATTCTGGTTCTGGCAGCTAGCTCGCTGGTGGCGATCCTGCTGCGGCGCTCCCAGCCGGTCGAAGCAATCGGCAATCGGTCCGAATTCGCCTCGAGTGCCTGCATTGCCTATAGCCCCACCGCGCACGACCGCCACCGTACCGTGTTCGTCGATCCCGGGCATGGTGGCGCCGATCCCGGCGCGGCCGGCGTGGCACCGGACGGACGGATCCTCTACGAGAAAGATCTGACGCTGCCGGTCGCCCTCGACATGCTGGCGGCGCTGCGCGCCGATGGCTATCGGGTCGTGCTCTCACGCACCCAGGACAGCATGGTGGCAGCGGCCCGACCGGGCTACCTCTCTGGCGGTA
>Ga0070735_10000967_pt1 | contig 28731 bp, 28 predicted proteins | sample Coa_R1_FD_66443 | JGI IMG/M metagenome (GOLD analysis project Ga0070735, IMG submission 66443) | Surface soil microbial communities from Centralia Pennsylvania, which are recovering from an underground coalmine fire - Coalmine... | ecosystem: Environmental > Terrestrial > Soil > Unclassified ...
TCTCTTCTTGGTTCTGGACATAAGGTTTTTCCTCGTAGGCACCGTTCACGGGTGCCTCTACCCTATGTCCGGTAGTCAGAAACTACTTTCGCCCACGATTGAAATTCTTCTGTGTGCGGCCTCGCGCCTAAATTGCCGGTTCCAGGCGACGCAATTGCAACAACTGTTTGAGCAGAGCGCGCCGGCTCGACGTTCGATAGCGATGCAAATGTTCCAGGCTGACGTCGGCCCTCGAGCCATCCAAGGCACTCTGCAAGCAGTTCTCTTCTAGCTGCATCGCTCGGCGCTGATGCGACACTTCGACGACCACAGAGCGCGCCACTTCGTCGCTCTCCGCATAGTTCTTGCCGTGTTGGTGCCGCACACGTTCATACACACTCTGGAGCTCAGGATCGATCGGCACCCCATCGGAGCCGAACAAAAGCGCCTCGCTTCGCAGTCCGTGGCGCCAGGCATTGCCGCGGGAACGCGCCTTGCCCTCGGCGGTGCGCGGTCCGGGCGAACGCTGAGCGTTACGCCGATTGGCTTCGAGTTTTCGCTGCGAGATTGGGCGGGGCTTCGCCGGCGCCGCCGTTCGTGATCCTTCTTCCTTGTTGTTGCGATCTGAGGTTGGGTCGGAGTCAGCTGCGTAGCTTCTCTCTTCCACGCCCTCTTTTCTTTTGGCGTTCGAGAGCGTCGACGGCTCGTTGCTCTCGGACTTTCTCCCCTCGACCGCGGGGCGACCTTTGTTCGTCATCGTTGACCTCCTGCTCATGTTCTTTTTCTGCCCGGACGGAGTCCTGGGCGACGCAACAACGACGCGGGGACGTGCGGAGAGCTCCGCACGCCCCTGCGTCGTGCTGCTAGGCGGCTTCGGGCACATCGCCCTCGGTCGTCTCGGCCGCGGTATCCACTGCTTCGGCTGGCTTTGAGGGCACAGCGGCAGCAGGCTCCGCCTCGGCATCGGTATTGGGCGCCGGCGCGGAAGTCGGCGCCTGCGGTGCGTTGTCGTTAGCGGTAGGTTGCTCTTCCCCGGCCGGCGCTGCGGTATCGTTTGCCGGCGGCGCGGGAGCTGGGAGTTTCATTCGCGGAGCGAGCCGGCTCGCTTTGCGGGGCGGCCTCTTCCGATTTCTCCGCGGCGGCAGCAGACGTCTCCGGTGAAGAGGGGTTGGAACCCTGAGACTGGGCTTCGACGAATTGAGCCTCGAAGGCTGCGGCCTCGGCGGCATCCTTCTCCAGTTCGCGGAGCATCTTCAGAGCGTTGTCGAAATTGCGACGAGTCGCTCCGACGTAGCGCATAAGCGTGGGCATCCAGCCATCGGCGTCAAAAACCCAACGGCCCTCGTCGACGATCTTCTTCTCATGCTTGATGGCTTCTGACAGGCGCCAGAAATCCGTGAGAAGCACATCGATGAGCAGCCTCACGACGACGTCGTCCTTGTCAAAGCGGCGTAGCAGGCTCTGATACAGCTTATTGAGTGTTTCATGTATATGGCTGTTAGGGTCGCCAACGATGGTGGGCCCTAAAGCGCCCCCCAGAGTTGAAGAGAAGGAATTGTCCCATTGGCGGCGAGGCACGCGGGAACGACCCTTCTTTGCAAAAGAACTCAAGAAGATTGGCTGGGCGAAAAGTGTGGAGTTGGCCAGGATCGCTCGTAGAGACAGGCAGAACTTCAATAGTGCAACTTGGTTGCACAAAGCTCGCGAGTTGCCTAAAGAAGATTTTCAGCGAGCCGTCGAGCGAGAACTTACTGGGAAGATAGCAGAGCGTTGGGAACTTGTCTATTTCAAATTCTACGAAAATCAACTTCCCGTCATCGAACGCGCCATTGAAACTGCAGCCCGAATGCTCGGTAGTGATCAGTCGCGAGCCTACTGCCTCGAGATGATCTGCGCCGATTTCCTGGCAGGGGCGAATCTCGACCACGGTGATCCCGAAACGCTTCTCTTTTCTGCCAAGCGATTCTTCCGCTTTCTCTCGCCAACTCAGAAGCAGAACTTCCTGGCGGAGATCGACGAGCAAGCTGCATGAGTGGGATCCGACCTTGATCAGAAGCCGATCCGGCTGGACGCCGCTTCGTACGAACTGCTTAGGCAGGAGATCCTGCGCCGCGATGGTTGGCGATGTCAGTTCTGCGGAACGATGTCGAATCTCCAGATCCACCATCAACAGTTCCGCAGCCGGGAGGGCGCCGACCTCGAATCAAACTTGATTACGCTCTGCGCGGATTGTCACTCGAGGATCCACTGGCACGCTTGAAGAGCCGTAACCCTTGCCGTATCCGCCCTAATAGTGCTACGACAGCAACCGGGCACGGCCACCCTGTGCTTGCAGCAACGAAACCGCCTTCGAATCAAACGAAACAAACTCCTCGGCACCCAGCCACTCGCCTTCGTACGCAATCACACCATCGGCAAAATCCCCGTCCGCATCGAGCGCGGATAAGCCGGCTTCCACCGCGGTTCGATTCATGACCACATTAGCGCTGCTCATCAGGCGGCGAACCGCATCGGAAACATCGGCCGCGGATTTCTTGTAACCTCGACGGAACACCCATACGAATTCACAAACAACCGGCACTGGCACAGCAACCAGATCGGCTTCTGCCAAAACCTTCATCGCGCGCCGAGCTTGATGCAGATCATCTTGAACAGCGGCGCGAATGAGCATGTTGGTATCGGCCGTAACATTCATTTTGTTTTTGCCCATCCCTGGGTTGCGATCTCGTTCATTTCATCGATCGTGAATTTCGGACCACGCCGCTGCGCCAGACAACCAAAGAAGTCGGTAATGGCGCCATCCCGCGCCATCGCTCTCACAACGATCCGGCCGTCAGGCATTTTGTCAGCCTCGATCTTCTCCCCGGGACGGACACCAAGATGTCTAAGGAGATCCTGCTTCAATGTAACCTGCCCTTTCGCGGTGATGGTTAATACAGTCATGCTGCCTCCCCCATCTATAGAGTAAGGCAGTATTGCCTTACTGCCAAGTATTTGGATCTAGTGGCAATACGTAGAACTGAGTTGCCGCACGGGGCGTTCCCTCCAAAGAATGCTCTGCAAATGCGGCTGCTCTATATCTAAACGGGCTAATCAGAATGTCAGTCGTTCATCTCAAGGCTTTTGTAGGAGCGGGTCGCTTCTCATCGCGAGCACACCCAAAACCCCGTTTCGGAGTTGACCGACATGCCAGAATCCGAACGGTTGCTCCAAAGAAAACCGCGGGCCACACACCTAATCGGCCATCGACGGCGTTCTTTCGGGATGCCGATTCACGTCATTCCATGCTTGCACCCTGCTGTGCTTGTGGCCGTAGGAAAAATAAATCACCACCCCGATCGCGAGCCAGATAATCAAGCGGACCCAGGTTTCCCAGCCGAGGCTGATCATCATGAGCAACGATACAGCGATGCCCATGATCGGGATGAATGGAATCCAAGGGGCGACGAAGGCGCGCGGAACATCAGTTGCGCGGCTGCGCAGAATCCACACTCCGGCGCAGACAATAATGAAAGCTAGGAGAGTTCCGATCGAGACGAGTTCGCTGATTATGTTGATTGGGGTCAGGGCGGCAACTATCGCGACGCACAGGCCGACAAGGATGGTGGAGACATAGGGAGTGCGAAAGCGCGGATGCACGGTACTGGCCCATTTAGGCAACAGCCCGTCGCGCGACATCGAAAAGAAGATTCGTGACTGGCCAAGAATGGTAACCACCATGGCAGAAGTGAGGCCGCAGATGGCGCCTAGTTTGACCAAGGTGCTGCCCCATCGAACGCCGGTCGCCTCCATGCCCAGGGCGATCGGCGCAGGACCATCGAGCGAGGTGTACTTTACGAGGCCGGTCAGAACGCCGGCCACCAGGATGTAAAGGACTGTGCACAAGGCGAGAGAGCCGAGAATCCCGATGGGCATGTCGCGGACCGGATTTTTCGATTCTTGTGCGGCGGTCGAAACCTGATCGAATCCGATATACGCGAAGAAAATGACGCCCGCGGCTCGAGCGACCCCAGACCACCCGAAATCTCCGTAATGTCCGGTATTGGCTGGAAGAAACGGCGTCCAATTGGCAGCGGCTTCAGCGCGATGGCCGAGGATGTAATTTGCTCCCAAGCCGATGAAAACCAGAAGCACGCAAATTTTGATGACCACCACCGTCGTGTTGAGCGTGACGGACTCACGGATTCCGATGACCAGAATGATCGTGATTAACAGAACTCCAAGAAAACCGAATAAATTGAAAGAAGAATATCGATGGGGCAGATTAGCGGGATCGACGTGGGCGAGAGCCAATCCCTTCAGCAGTTGTGCCGTCAGGCGTTCCCAGTGGCCTTCGTAGAGGACGAAGGCTGTTCCCGGAGAACCCGCCAGTTTGGGCGGGAGAAGAATGCCAAAATCCTGAAGGAAGCTGAGCACGTAGCCGCTCCAGCCGCTGGCTACAACGGCGGCGCCGAGCGCGTATTCAAGGATGAGGTCCCATCCGATGACCCAGGCGATGAGCTCGCCAAGAGTGGCATATCCGTAGGTGTAAGCGGAACCGGAGACAGGAATCATCGAAGCAAATTCGGCGTAGCAAAGGCCGGCGAAGAGGCAGGCCACCGCAGCAAGAATGAAGGACAAGAAAATCGCCGGGCCGGCATGATGCGCCGAAGCCGTTCCGGTGAGGACGAAGATGCCGGTGCCGATGATCGAGCCCACGCCGATCGCAATCAGGTTGACTGGACCGAGAGCGCGGCGCAGCGTGTGTTCGCCAGTTTCCTGGGCCTCGTTGAGGATTGTGCTCAGCGATTTTGTGGCAAAGAGATTTGGCATCTGATTCTCGATTTTTGCAGCCGGTCCGGCATTTCAGATAGTCCGGTTAACGCGGCGGAGGGTTTTTCATGTTCGCAATAGCGTAAGCCGTCACTGCCATCACGGCAGCGTTTTCGCGCAATTCCGATGGAATAACTTTATCGACCGTGTCCGCAGCGGTGTGGTGATAGCTATAGTAGGTGCGCATATCATCCAGAATGCCGATGACCGGCACGCCCTGCTCGGCCATCGGTGCCACATCGGTGGTGCCGGGCGCGCGGGACGTTTGCTCGAACGAAGCCGCACCAATGCTTGACAGCACCGACTGAAGCGGTGCTAACGCGTCTGCGGCTGCCTTCTTCATGTTGAGAGCGAGGCCGAGAGGATGGGAGGCTCCGGCATCGCTTTCGATGGCGGCGATGTGGTTTTTGAGTTCCCCCTGGTGATCCTTCATGTATTGCGCACTGCCGGTACCATCGATTTCCTCATCGATCCATGCGATGACTCGTAACGTGCGCTTCGATTGCAGATGAAGCTGCTGCAAAAGTTGGGCGGTTTCCATTGCAAGGACGACGCCAGCTCCGTCGTCGATCGCGCCGGTCCCAAGATCCCAGGAGTCGAGATGACCGGAGACAACTACGATGTCCTCGGGATGTTCGCTACCCTTCAGATCAGCGATAACGTTATAGCTGGTTTCATCCGACAACGTCTGCGGAGTTAGTGTGAGGTGCATGCGAAGGGGGCCTTGCTCCGCGAGGTAGGCGATCAAGTCCGCATCTTCGGCACACACGGCGGCGGCGGGAATGCCTGCTGGATCGCTATATCCGGCGTGAGGCAAGCGGTAACTGGCGTTGCCGATAGAGCGAATGAGCACGGCGGCGGCCCCGAGTTGAGCGGCTTGCGTTGCTCCCGCTTCGCGATACCCAACGACTTCACGGTATGCGTCGAAGCCCAGGCCTGCCTCGGCTTTTCGCTCATCGAACTTTGCGTTGAGCAGCACGATCTTTCCGGCGACCTTGTCACGTCCGAGTGCATGCAACTGATCGAAGTTGTCGAGCACCAAAAGTTCGGCTGAGATTCCGCCGGCTCCGGTAGAAGTGCTTCCACTCAGGGCCGTCAGCACGACTTTACGCTGCGCTTCGCGTGTGAAGCCTGGGCCGTCCACTAGCTCGGCACTTTCCAGACCGCGCACCCAGTGCGGCACCTGCACTTTTTCCAAATGAACGTCCAGTCCGAGATGGCGCATCTCTGCAGCTACGTATTCGATTGCTGCTTTTGCTGCTGGCGATCCGACGGGACGGGGACCGATGTTTTCGGTCAAATGTGCGAGCCGCTGGTAGGCATAGTCATCGCTCAGAGCGGCGGATTTGATCGACTCGAGTTGGTGAATCAGTTCTGCGGAGAAAAATTCCGCGTTTGCTGAGGAAGACTGCGACGGAGTCGTGGCCTGCTGGGCGCGGGCAGAAAGCGAAGCCGCAAAAGAAAGTACACACAAGGTGAGGCTGATCCGGCGGAGAAAGCGAGGCAAAGGTTTCATCAGTGTTCGGACCAGACTATCGCGGAAGAAGTCGTGCAGAGAACGCCGTCCAGCGCCGACTTCTCCTGCGATTCTCGCCTTGCTCTCATCGTTCGCGTTTGACGACGTTCACGTGCTGCGGGGAAAGCTAGCTGCGTTGCCGCAGGAGCTAGAAACTGTACCGCAAAGCGAACTCCAGCACGCGGGGATTCGACAGCGTCGAACTGAAGTTTCCAAATGAACCGCTGCTGGTAATGCTGTTGCCGGCTAAATTGAGCTGCATGGTGCCGACGTCGAAGCGCGGTGTGTTGGTCAGGTTGAAGGCTTCGGCGCTGAAACGTAAGACTTGACGCTCGGTCAAATTCCAATTCTTACTTGCTGACAGATCAATGTTAAAGGTGCCGGGTCCCCACAGATTGTTGCGCTGTCCGGATTCGCCGGGTAACGCAGCACGGAACTGGTTGATCGCGGAGGTCGGATCATTTGTGTTATTGGGATTGCTGAAGACGTTCGGCTGGCCGTTGATGACGAAAGTGCCGGTCTTCGGCCGCTTACCGTCCATTACAGCGAGGGACTGTTCATCAAAGTTGGTGGCCCATCCGAAACCGCTGCTGATGGAGAAGGGATATCCACTCGTCCATCGCCAGAGGCCCGAAACGGCCCATCCGCCGATCACGGCGTCAACCAGTCGATTGGTGTCACCAGCAAAACGCTGTCCGCGGCCGAAGGGTAACTGATAAACCCAGTTCGCGTTGAACTGGTGCGTATTGTCAAAATCAGACACGCTGCGAAGTTGGTTGGGGAACCAGGAGTTGAGTACCTGGCTGGCAAAACCGCTGCCCTGAAAGTGATTGATTCTTTCCGCGTTTGAACCGATGTCCATCGATTTCGAGTAGGTGTAATTCAGGTCGAACTGCAGACCGCCCGCCATACGGCGGCGCAGGCTGAATTGACCGGCGTTGTAGGCGCTGTTGCCAATGGTGTTCCAGCCGTACAACGACGAATACTGCGGCGAGTAAAAAGTAAAGGGAGTTTGTTTTCCATTGACCGTCGCGCAGGCTGGGTAACAGTTTGTAGCACTGACGAGTCCGGGAACGTCGGCGTATTCGAGTGCGGTGGTCTCGTTGCCGGCATTGAACGCAAATAGATCATAGATAGCCTGTGTTGCCGTTAGATTGGCAGGCACGGCGCCGTTCGATTTTGCGCCGCAGAGCGCGCCGGGATTGCCGCACTCGCCGCCAACTTGCGTCGCAGATGATCCTGCGGCTGCGGGATAGATGTTTTCCCAGTAGGGCAGCGTCTGCACATTCTGAATGGGCACGCCGGCGCGATACTGCTTCGCCAGAATCGTCGCAGCGGTGAAGTAATCCATATGGGACTTGGGATCCCACAGATCCGCCGGCATCGCAAAATCTTCTTCCTGCAAAAGGCGATGGGCGAAGCGTCCGACATACGCTGCTTCGAAGACGAAGCCCTTCGGCAACTCGCGGGTTACAGCAAAATCGACAAGGTGAGAGTAAGGAGTCTTCAGATGGTCATCCAAGCCCCAGGTAATAGCGTAACCGGAGGCGATTCCGGCCGGTGGCGTCACCGGGAACGATCCGCTTGGCGCCGGTACGACGAGCGGACAAGGAGCAACTGGGCAAGCACCGCTGGTGCTGGCGCTCGCCGTGGGAATGTTATTAATTGAGGAAAATCGTGCCGAGCCGTCAACCGTTTGTACGCCAGCAGGATTGCTCAGCGTAGTCGTCAGGCCAAAGGAACCGAGTTGATCGAAGCTGTTGACGATTCCCTCGCCAAAATGGTCGTAGTACATGCCCCAGCCAGCGCGGATCGAACTCTTGCCGGGACCTCCCCATACCCGCTTCGAAAAACCATCTTCGGCTTTGGGCGCATACGCGATAGCGAGACGTGGGGCGAAGTCTTTGTAGTCGTAGCTCCAGTAAGGTTTCTTGCCATTCGCTTGCCCAGACAGGCTGAAACTTAGCAGTGGTTCATATGCCTGTCCCTGAAGCATAGCTGCTCCACGCTGCTTGAACCATCCATCGAGGCTTTGATCGGTAGCCACCTGCGTTCCGGTAGTTTCGTAGGGCGGTTGCAGAAGTGCGTATCGCAAGCCGTATGTAACGGTCAGGTTCGATTTCAGGTGATAGGTGTCCTGTCCATAGAACTCATATTCGTGATTGCGGAAGTGGCGCGGGACAGTGCTTCCCTCAGCCAGCGGCGTAAGATTCTTCGTCAGGTTGTAATTCGAGTTCACTACCGTAACGAGGCCAGCAAGAGCCGTCACAGCAAAGTCGTAGCTCGGACCGAAGCTGGAATCTACAGCAGGAAAACCGAAAGCTGATGGATCAAGGCTAACTGGATTGCTGCAGGTAGAAATGCAAGATCCCGCCAGCCAAAATGAATCGGTTTGCGCGCTGAAAAACGAAGTGGCATTGGATTCCCGAATGTTATTAATAACGCGGAGAGTGCCTCCGAACTCGAATGTGTGCTGGCCTTTCGTCCACGAGACATCGTCCGCTAGGTTGTGGACGGGAACCGTGGTGCTCGTTGTCGGCGTCTGGGCCGTCAGATTGTCGAGACCCCGGAAATTAATGTAGTGCTGGGACTGCCTGCCGAGGTCGGCAAATGCTTGACGAACGTAACCATAGCGAAGGTTATTCATCAGGTTGGGTCGCAACACGCCGGTATATCCCGCGATGACGCCCTTCGAGGTATTCAGTTGAGTACTGTTTGCCGGCTGGCCGGGAAACTCGGACCCGCCCGTACCCGTGATTGAAGTGGAATCGGCGCGAGAAGCGCCGCGATCGCTCATCAATCCGCCGCGTACGAACACCTGATGACTGCCGTTCGCTGTGATGTTGTAGTCAACCTTCGCGACATAGGTATCAAGCTTCGCCGGCAGCGGTGAGGAGAAGGTGAATCCCTGAAAGTCATAGCCATCACCGACCGAAGTCGTATTCGGTTGGGGATATTGCTGGAAGATCTGCATCACGCCGGGATTGGCGCCGGGGCCCTGAGGACAGGTTCCGAGTTTCGAGCAGTTCGGATCCATCTTCGCCAGATCCGATGCCGTGAGAGTGTACGTGCCCGAGGAAGGGCATGTGGGATCTTGCGTGCATGAGTACGTAATCGATCCATTGCGCAAAGCAGCGCTGGGGACTACGCGTGTGACCTGCAGATTCTCTCGGGTGCGCTGCCCTTCGTAAGCGAGGAAATAAAAAAGACGATTTTTCTCGATCGGGCCTCCGAAGGTTGCGCCGAATGTGTTGCGCAGCAAGAATGGAGGTTTGTTCGGCAAGCCCTGAGCGACTTCCGCATTTTCGTTGAACCAGTCATTCGCGGCTCCGAATGGCGGACGATAGTACCAGTAGGCAGTCCCGTGAATATTGTTTGTCCCGCTCTTAGTGACCAGCGCAACCTGTCCTCCGGAGGAGCGGCCTGCGTCAGCCGTAGCGTTGCTGGTGGTGACGCGAAATTCCTGCAAGGAATCGAGCGTGGGACGAAGCGCACCAGTGAATGCGAGCCCCTGGGTTTGATCGTTGTCGTCGACACCATCAAGCGTGACGTTGGTTTGATCGCTGCGTGCCCCGTTCACCGAACCGCTGCGACTGTCAGAGGCCGCACTGATGTTGCTGCCATTACCGGTGAAGGCAACTCCAGGCTGGAGACTGAGAATGCTGGTCGCTTCCCTTCCTTCAAACGGCAAATAAGAAATCTGTTCGCTGTTGAAGGCATGTCCCAAGCTGGCTTCCTGAGTGTTGACCACTGGCGCGGCTCCCGTGACCTCGACGATCGTCGACGTTGCCGCGACGCGCATCGCGAAATCGAGGGTGGCGGGCGTATTTACCATCAACATGACATTCGTCCGCTTTTGAGTGCCGAAGCCTGCGGCGCTCACTTGCAGTTCGTATGCTGCGGGCGGCACCTGCAAAAACTGGTACACACCCTGACCATTCGTCTCTGTTTTCCGGCTGAACCCTGTTTGCGGGTTCGATAGGGTCAGAATCGCACTAGGGATTACTGAACCCTTGGAGTCCGTAACGGTGCCATGTAGGGAAGTACTGGCGGTTTGAGCCCAAGCCGTTGCTATCGAACCTAAAGCGAGCAGTGCAGCCAGTTTCGCGATTTGCATCCGCTTCTCCCGGTGGTGAGGACGTTGTGATCAGGAAAGCTCGAACGGGTTCCGCAATCCGTTAGGAAACGGTGGGCGAATTTATAGCGAGTAATTGGACAGGTTGTCAACTGTTTTTTATTTATCCACTTTACCAATTTACCAATTGACAAGGCTAAATAGCAGAGATATAAAGAGCGGACGTTAGTTCTGAGCTGGAGAGTTCCGTATGCCGCTGTCGTTCGATGTTGGTCCGCGGATCAACCGGGTCGCCATTTCCGACGAGCTTGTCGCTCGGTTCAAAGAACTGATCGCGAAGAGAATATTCGTCCCGGGACACCGGCTGCCGCCGGAGAGGGATCTCGCGGAGGCATTAGCGGTAAGCCGCCCGACTCTCCGTCAAGCGCTGCGGGCTCTGCAGATCATGGGAGTTATCCGGGCGCGGCAGGGTTCGGGTTCGTATCTCGCCGACTCGGCCAGCGACATTATGCGAGTTCCCTTGGAGTTCGCGCTGGCTCTAAAGAATGTTGCGAAGACAGACCTGTTTGAAACTCGGTGCACACTGGAAGTCAAACTGGCTAGCCTCGCCGCCGAACGGCGGACCGACAAAGACCTAGAGGCTATGCGCCAGGCACTTCGCGAGATGAAGAAGGCGATGGGCGATGCGGAGGCTTGGTGCCGGGCCGAACCACAATTCCACAATTGCATTGTGCAGGCCGCGCGCAACGGCGTCATGGCGACGATGATCGAGATGCTCTCTCAAATGCTGATGGAAAGCAGGAAAGAGACAGTCCGGCTGCTGACGGACTACTCAAGTTCATATCTTTCGCACGAGAATGTCTACGTCGAGATTGAGAAGCGGGACGTGACCGGGGCTGCACGAATGATGATGGAACATTTCTCCCTAATAACAATGCGAGTGACGCAAATCGACATTGTGCCGTCTTCGAGAGCAAGTTCCGAATAACAGTCTTTTACCGATCGATGCTATCCGGTGTGGTGTGGAGAGAACTGCATGGCAATGCGCAAGCTTCTGCTGGTATCAGGCTGTTTGTGGCTTTCTGTCGCAGCACTCGCCCAGCGGTACGCGGTGAGTGAGCGCATCCCATTCTCCGGGGATCAAACTTATTGGGATTACCTCCTAGCTGATTCCTTAAGCCACCATCTATACGTGACTCGTGGCAATGAGGTACTGATCCTCGACCTTGGCTCTGCCAAAGAGGTTGCCAGCATCACGAACCTGAAACGAGTACACGGAATTGCCCTGGCGCATGAACTGAATAAGGGATTCATCAGTGATGGCGGCGACAACGCGGTGGTCGTGTTCGATCTTCAGTCGAATGCGGTGAAGCAAAAGATCACGGTCGGCGACGCACCTGACGCCGTACTTTACGAGCCGACTAAGAAACGAATCTACGCCTTCAATGCCCGCAGCCATAACGCAAGTGTCATCGACGCACAAACGCAAGAGATTATGGCGACTGTCCCTCTAAGTGGCATTCCGGAGTTTGCCGCGACCGACGGCAAGGGAAATGTTTTCGTCAATATCGAAAACAAAAGCTCGCTCGTTCGCTTCACTTCCGATGGGATGAAAGTCCAAAGCGAATGGTCTCTTGCGCCCTGTGAGGGCCCTTCAGGATTAGCAATGGATGCGCAGGCCCGTCGCCTGTTCTCGGTATGCGACAACAAGGTCATGATCGTCACCGATGCAGACAGCGGAAAGCAGATTGCTCAGATTCCAGTCGGCATCGAACCAGACGCGGCGATCTATGACGTCGAGGAAAAACTCGTATTCGCCTCGAATTGCGACGGCACACTCACGGTTGTAAAACAGGAAAGCCCCGATAAGTACGCTGTGATAGAGAATGTGCAAACCCAAAGAGAAGCGAGAACGATGGCTCTCGATCCAGTGAGTCATAAACTCTTCTTGCCTTACGAAGAAATCAAACCGGGGCAGAAACCTTGGGATCCGGGTACCCTTCCTGAATTCACGCCAGGGACGTTTCACCTGATGATTGTGGCGCCTCAGGGCTAATCAAGAGTTTTTTTGGACTGGAGTCAGAATGTCGACAACGGAATCCGCGCATGTGCCTCTGGAGACGTCTTCCCCCGCTTCCGTGGCTGAGATCCCGGTCGCGATGGCGCAGACCCGCCATTCTCTGCTCGTTCGCCTAACCCACTGGATCATTACTCTGTCATTTTTCGCGTTGCTGTTGAGCGGCGCCGAAATCATTGTTTCTCATCCTCGGTTCTATTGGGGAGAAACGGGTAACGTACTCACCGAGCCGCTCTTCAAGATCCCCATCCCGGCATCGAGAAATTTGGTTCCCACCGGCTATGGTTACGTGTTGCCCGATCAGAACGGATGGAGCCGGGCGCTGCATTTTCAGAGTGCGTGGCTTTTGGTGCTGATGGGCCTGCTGTACATGATCGGCGGAATTGTTAGCGGTCATCTGCGCAAGGATTTGCTGCCCGGGATACGCGATTTGTCGTGGCAGAGTCTTGTGGATGTGATCACGCATCACTTGCGCATCGCGCCGGGCGGTCAGGACGCCTCGTCCTACAATGTACTGCAGCGGGTGACGTATCTCTTTGTGATCTTCATTTTGTTTCCCCTGGTGATTTGGACCGGCCTCGCGATGTCCCCTGCTTTCGACTCGGCAATTCCAGCAACCGTAAATCTTTTAGGCGGCCGGCAATCGGCGCGCACACTTCACTTCTTCGTCTCCATAGCACTAGTGATCTTCCTGATGGTTCACGTTGTGATGGTCTGGCGCGAAGGATTCAAATGCCGCATGCGAGCAATGATCACGGGACGGACGGCCACTGGCAAGGAGCGCATATGAGCAAACTCTCCCGCCGAAAGATGATCGTTACCGGACTAACAGCCACGGCGGGAGCGTCGGCTCTGAGCCTGGCCGCGCACCTCGCGCAGAAGTACGGATTAGTGCCTCCCGATCACGGCGGACTTTACGGTCCGGGCGAAACTCTAACCTATGCTTCCATGCGGCTGCTGACGCGCCATTCCCTGGCTCGCGAATTTTCGCGAAATCAAATTTCGCAACGGCCGTTGCAGAATGAAGTTGCTCCGTTCAGTGAGGAATTCAAACGGCACCAGGCAGCAAAATTTGTAGACTGGCGACTCGTCGTTGACGGCATGGTTGAGCGTCCGATGTCGTTTTCAGTAGATCAGTTGAAGAGCTATCCCTCGCACAGCCAGATCACAGAGGTTGTCTGCGAAGAGGGCTGGTCGTATATCGCCGAGTGGAACGGCGTGCCCCTCTCTTACATTCTGGATCTGGTTGGTGCGCACCCGCAGGCAAAATACGCCTTCTATTTTTCGATTGAGCCCGATTGGTGGGAGAGCATGGACATGGCCGATGCCATGCATTCGCAAACCATCGTTACCTACGGAATGAACGGCGACGAACTTCCCGTGGGGAACGGCGGACCGATTCGCATCCGACTACCACGGCAACTCGGCTACAAGAGCGTGAAATTCCTGAACCGCCTGGTCGTCACTGACGACGTCAAAAAGTTCGGCAAGGGGCTGGGATCGGTATCGCCAGAGACAGGATATGCCTGGTACGCGGGAATCTAATCATGGCGCGTCGAAAAACAGGCGATACATCTATTTCGAACGAACATCTGCGCCCCTGGGTTGAGGAACTGCGGAAATTTAGCGTGTGCCAGCTCGCGGATGCGTTAGGACCTTCCTGTTCCGTGGAAACGAGCATTCGTCCGGTCGATCCGTCTTTTCGTGTCTGCGGCCCTGCCTTGACCGTCGAATGTGCGCCGGGAGACAACTTGACGGTGCATCACGCGCTGCACATGGCCCAACCGGGCGATGTACTTGTTGTCAGCGCTTCACCGAACAACGACGGTGCACTCTGGGGCGAACTGATGTCCATCTCTGCTCAATCGAGAGGACTGGCAGGAACCATCATCGACGGGCCGGTTCGCGACCCCGTAGAAATCCAAGACCTGGGATACCCGGTCTTCTGTCGCAAATTCAGTCCGCGCCGGGCGGCGAAGAAGACTTACGGTCGTATCAATCTGCGTTTGCGCATCGGCAAAATATCAGTTAACCCACGCAATCTCGTGGTTGCGGATGCCAATGGCATCATCTGTATCGAGCCTGCACGGGCGAGAGAGGTGGTTGATCTGGCGTCCGAGATCGCGCAGAAGGAAAGCAATATTAAGGAGCAGATTCGTTCAGGACGGACAATATTCGAGGTTCTTGAACTTGAGCAGTTCGTCAGGAGGAATCAAGAACAGGCGAATAAGGGATGCTGAATTGATCCTTGTCTTTCAATCGCAAAGCAAGTGCGCCGTGTAGGATCGGGAACGAGGAGGGGTTTTGAGCGCTATGGCGATGTTGCAACAATCGACTCCCGTAAGTTCCGATAGAATCTCCGCGTGGGAACGCGATTCATCAAACTCAATGATGGCTGGAATGGCGAGCCGAACGCTCCAGCGCCCGCAGTCTCTCGATCCGGCGATGACGTTATCTTGGAATTTGATCTAAACGCATTCCGGTACAAGGCTTTTGCTGAAGGGGATCGAGGACGCCTTGTCTTCCGAGGCTGCTGGCGCTATCGCCTTGGGTCAACGAATGACGAAGGCTGGCACCTTGGCCAGTGTCGATTCAGCAAAATAGCACCAGCTTGGGGAGAGTTCTACGAAGTCGATGGCGATCTCAAGTTGGAGTCTGCGCCGCATGATTGGACGGTAATCGGCCCTGTACCACGCATCCCGGCAAAGCACTTTCTCTTCTACCTTCGAGACGAGACATTTGAATGTGACGCAGGCTGTGTCGAACCACTCGTCGTGCTGACGGGTCAATGAGTGAAATGGCGATGTTTCGAAAGCGTCAGCGTCGAGATGCGTGCAGCTTAATGAACATGCTCCATACCACAACAATGAGTATCGTGTAGAGCGCAGCCTTGAGAGGCATCGCTGTCATCCAATAGTCCGCGTGAATCCCTAGCGTCATCCAGCAGAGCCAAAATCCGACAGCTTGCGGCCAGAACAACATCGGGCTTCTGAAGGCATACGAAAGCCAGAGCAAACGCTGGAAGCTGTCACTCCAATGAAAACAGCCAACACAAGGACCAGCCAGACTTTTTTCCGCATACGCAGTGATTTTAGGGACAAAATCCACAATCGCCTCAGTGATCACTTCAAAAGCGGCCAACGATTATCACTTCAAAACCGGCCAACGGAAGTAGGCGTTCCGGGACCAGTTTGTTCTACCCTGCCGCCTCCTGTGGAGGCAAGTCGGTCTTTGTGCGCCAGCTCCGCGGACCGCATTTGAGCACGTGTCCGTGGTGGAGCAGGCGATCGAGCATGGCGCTGACCGCAGCCGCATCCCCCAGCAGTTTGCCCCAGTCTTCCACCGGACGATTCGAGGTCAGCATGGTGCTGGCGCGTTCGTAGCGGCGCATGATGATCTCCAGCAGTTCTTCGGCGGCGGTGAGCGGCAGCTTGCGCATGCCCAGATCGTCGATGATGAGCAAGGGCACGGTCACCAGGGACTCCATGTGCTCTTTGCGGGTGCCATCGAGTGTGGCGTCGGCCAGCTCATCGAGAAGGGTAGAGTTCCCCAAGACTTTTTTTAGCGCGATGTGCTCAGCATCAGCTCAGCCAGTACCTCGTCCTTGGTCTGCACCTTCTTCTCCAAGAACTCGATCCGCTTCTGCTTCTCCTCCACTTGGCGCTGGGGACGCTCCTGAGCCTGAAAAGCGGCGGCTCCGTGCTCGAACAGTTCCTTCTGCCAGCGGTACAACACCGTTGGCCACAGGCCCAGTTCTTCACACAGCTCCGAGACGGGTACTTTGTCCACAAGATGCCGCCTCAGAATGGCAACTTTTTCTTCGGGGGTGAAGTGCTTCCGTTCCTTCCTCATACGTTCGCTCCGTTATCTCCCCAGAAACAATTCAAACTTGGGCTGGGGTGATGGGGAGGCCGCGTGCTGGGGTGACTTGGAAGCCGAGTTTACTTGCCATCTTTTGGAGCAGGTGGATCTGTTGGTTCTGATATCTCTGTTCGTAATACTCCGTACCCTTGTCGACGTATTGTTGACCATACTTCAGCATTCGATAGACCAGTCGGGCGAGTCGGTGAGCCATGGCCGTCATTGCCTTGGGGGCGCCGAGCTTGGTGCGTAAACGGCGGTATTGGGCTCCGAGATAGCTGCGGCTGCGGATCAGACAGGAGGCAGCCATCCGCAGTGCTGTGGCGGCACGGTTGATGACATGCCGGGTGCCTCTGCTCAGAACTTTGTCGCCGCTAATGCGGTTGTCTGGGCATAATCCTAACCACGAACAGAAGTGGGCTTCGGTCTTCCACCGGCCCATGTCTAGTCCCACCTCGCTCACGACCGTTTGGGCTACCATTACTTCAATCCCGTCGATACGGGTTAAGTCCACTCCCGAGATGCGCTCGAGTTCGCGGCTGAGATCAAACGCCGGAGCATTTTGGGTCGGCTTTTTCTTCTTCTTGGATTTCCCTCCTGGCGATGGGGGCTGACCCTGATTGGGCTTGTTGACGAAAGTGGCCAAGTGCTTCTGTAGTTGCTGATCGCACTCCGTGATCCGTCGCTGGTAGGTGTGTACATGTCTACTTCCTGCTGCAGCACGAACACCAACTCCACGCGCCAGTTGCCCTCCAGGCTTTTGGCAATCTCGTCCTGGCTGGCATGAATCCGAGGATCACTGTGTGCGGCTAACTTTCGCGGATCGCGCTCCCCGGCCACGATCGCCCGCACGATCTTCTGTCCTGTGACTCCACTCAGATCGCTGATCACATTGGCCAACTGCAGGTTCATTTGGGTTAGGGCTTTCTGCATCCGCTGAACGCAGGTTGCTGCGCCCCGCACGCGCTCGGCTCGTTGCCGCCAGTAAGTACGTAGGGTGCGAATCTCCGTCGGCGGTTGGAAGGAGTTGTTCAGCAATCCGTAGGTGTGCAACTTCAGTAGCCACTGGCTCTCTTGAAGTGTATCTGGTAAATGCCCGCCACACCAAGAACCTACCGGGACGAAAGAGCGATGTGCAAGCCGCGGTCTTCCAGAATCTCGTATAGTGGAATCCAATACACCCCAGTCGACTGCATGGCCACCGTCTTCACTCCAGAGCTCTCTAACCAGTCCGCCAGATGATGCAAGTCCGCCGTAAAACACTCGAATCGGCGTACCGGTTCTGGATCTCGGTCCGGCCGTACCGCCACGTAATGAGCGCTGTTCCCCACATCAATCCCGGCCGCATGCGGATGAACTACCTCCAGACCCGGATCCTCCGATTGCAACCGCCGGGCCCATTCTTTCCTCTCTTTTCGGTTCTGCCACAACTTCTTCCCTGTCCCCATCTTTATCTCCTGAATGGAAAAATGAGATCGGGTTCGGCCCGGTGACGAAAGGTTTAGAAAATCTCCCCATCGGGGTCAAAGACGTGGCCTTATCGACCGCGCTTGCCACCATGCCAGCGATCGCCAGTACCGGAGCCATGCTTAACGTCGGGCACGAAGCACCATTAATAAGTCGGCCTTAGCTGCCGAACCGAATCCCCCACAAGCTTTGCAAATACTCGCTACTCGCCGCTAGTTTCTGGCGCCAGTGACTGTGCCGAAGGCCAGTCAACGCTTAACGGACGAACGCTTCCTCCATTTCCAGCTGAGCCGGGACAGATGCACGCAACTTCTCACGCACAAAATCGAAACTGACGTAGCGGTCGATCAAACGCAACAAGTGGTTTTCAGGAACCTGATCTTCGATGCGGAAGTAGTAGAACAGCGACTCCGAACGGTCGTGTTGCCCCATCATAAGCAGACAGCCTCCGAGAATGGCGATCGCACAAAGCATCACAAACTCTCATCCGCTTATAGCGTTGTTGTGATCCCCCTCGCAAGCACCAACTCAGTGACTTTTTCAACAGGAACTCCCGATCTCACTCAAAACCCTTCACTTGACCACGTAAGCTAGACTTGAGCCGGATGACGACTCTCTTCCGGCCAGTCGGGCTCGATGAGCTTTCGCTGATTTGGGACTCCCAAATGCGCGAGTTCCCTCCGCGTTTGCCTCACCAGCCGATCTTCTACCCTGTTGCCCATCGCGACTACCGACTCCAAGTTGATCTCTGGACATCAATAAAGCTGGATGCGAATCGGGATCAAGCGGGCGGATGTGGGGCGTGGTATGGCCGCTGGTCGCTGCATTCGGACAGGTACACGCAGCAAGTAAGGGATGGCACTCAGTGCTGACTCAGCACATCGAATCACTGAACGGCTGTCGCCGGATCCGGCACTGCGGCCTCGTGAGCAGCGATGAGCCATTTCTTTCCTGTTTTCTTGAGCACAACAAGATTAACTCCCACCGCCTTCTGCCCGGCGTTGGTAGCCTCGTATCGGCCCACGGTGTAAGCGAGTTTTCCAGAACACTCGCTTGAAAGGATGTCGATGGAGTCAATGTGATACCCGGCATCGACACCACGCTGGACATACGCCTTAATCGCAGTGCGCCCGTGCAGAATTCCGGTGACGAAATGCTGCGTCAGATAAAAGGCGTTCTCCTCGTAGAGCGATGCGACATCGGCAGCATTTCCGCCGTTGTAACCCTCTTTCCATCGCTCTGCAATGTGCCTGATCGCAGCCTCGTCCTCAGTCTTGCACGGCTGGAGAACAGCAGGGCCACTCGCGTGGGCTGTTTGGAGATACGGAACAAGGACGAGCAGAGACAACAGTACAAAATGGCACTTCATGTTCGGGACGCCCTTTTCGACTAAAGATAAAGTGCACCTGTGAAAATCCCGCAGGTTTAACTCCCCGATTGTGGCTGTTGAAGTACAGGAACATCAGATCGGCAGCACACGCCATACCGCTGCCACAGTCGAAACCACGGACTGTGCGCGAGCATCTCATCGTGCCTGCGATTCGCAGCGGAGATGTCGGTTGCGCTGAGTGGCCTGATGTCCGGGGCCTCGAACATTTCCTGAAGCTGCTCAATCTCGTTGATGATGCGCTCAACGTCCATGCAGGGCCAGTATAGCGGAAGAAGTTTTGGCTGCTGTCAACCGTCCCCAGTTATATAATCGCCGGCCGCCGCACACGCAGCCACGCATCCATCCCTCAGGAACTCTGATCGCAATCATAGGAATCCGGAAGCGCGGAATCCTGAACCTTTACCGCTGCTGAGAACGGTCTAACGGTTCGAAAGGGCCTGGTGTCCAGGATGGCTATCTGTGCGTTCTTATAGTAATGGGATGGCGCTCATCGGAGGCCGCCGGCGCGAGGCGCACATCGCCTTGATATCTAAGACCAAACTCCTGAAGGTTGCGTCGCCTCTCGTACTAGCTGTTATTCCAATCGCTAAAGTTGCACCATCGGCCGAGGCTGTCCAGTTACCCGCAGCAGTGTGAACCCTCCGCTCACTTCTTGCGGCTCTTCTCCTGATCTCCGTCTTTGCGGTGCCGAATATGGAGAAATGTCCCTCTCCACAGATCACGTGGAAATTGCATTTGTGCATTCTTTGTCATTTAAGAAAGGATTGGCAGACGCGGCGCATCGTGCCCGAAAATTCTGGTCATCCACACAAATCCCGTGATTCCCGTTTGGCCCAATGAGTGCAACCTGCTGAAGGTCCAGGCTCGATCCCGAACCGCACCAGATCTGAGGTGAAAGATGAAAGTTGGCATAGCCGCCGATCACGGCGGATACGAAATGAAACAGAAAATCTACATCTTGCTTAATGCAAAAGGCCACCAAGTTGTAGACTTCGGCAATTTGCGATACGAGAGGGATCGGAGCAATCTGCCCGCGCACTTGCACAGTGGTGCCTCGTGGCGGAGTGCCCGCATCATGAATCGCCTTATCGATTCTCTTCGATACCCTCCCAAGATCCTGGCCGGCGATGTTCGCTGAAAGTGTCAGCATGCGGAATCCGTTACGACGATCGTATTCTCCAAGCGTCGTGCCGGCATCGACCTTTGCCAGATCGCCAATCAGCGGGTGCTGAGCCTGACCGGGTGTCACAGGAATGTTTTGGACATCTTCAATTGAGGTAATTCGAGGCTGCGGATACTGCACCTGCACTTGGTAAGCGATCCCGGTTTTTGGATCGGCCCAGTAGTTGGGCGTGGTGAAGCGACTGGAATACGTAGCCTCCGACAGAGACCGCGCGACTTGCATAGTCGTCACGCCCATTTGCCCGGCAAGTTCGCGATCCACTTTTACATCGACAGTCGGATAATCGAGAGGCGATTCATATTTCAAATCGCGAAGTTCTGAGATTTTTCCTAGTTCATTCTTGATGCGATCGGCGAATGCACGACTGGCTGAGAGGTCCGGTCCGAGCACCGCCACTTCAACCGGAGTAGGCGCGCCAAAGTTCATAATCTGACTGACCAGATCCCCTGGCTCAAATGAAAACGATGAACCAGGATAGTGTTGCGGCAGACTCTGCCTCAACTTCTCTTCGAAAGCAGCTACGTTGAGGTGGGCGTCCGGGCGAAGTGCCACATTGATGACGGCCTCATACGGCCCGCTGGTCCAAAGAAACACGGAGTTGATGGGGTAGCTGGCACCCTGCGTTCCGACGTAGCCAAGAGTGATCGCCACATTTTCTGGTCCAGCTGTTTTGCGAATGTCGTCAAGGACGCCCTTCACCAGTTGCTCGGTATCCTCTGCTCGGGTCCCGGTGGGCGCGTCGAAGCGCAACCGAAATTGAGTCACGCCGACAGTCGGAAAGAGTTCCTGACCAATGCGCGGTCCGAGTAAAACAAGAATCACTGCCACCGCCGCGCCATAAATAACGATGACCAATCCGGCCCTTGATCGTAGACGCTGCAGCACTCCTTCCCGACGATCCCGGAGCTGATCGAAATCCCATCGACCGGCGATGAGAGCCTTGTGCGCCCGGTCGATTTGGCGATGCGTCCACAAGAACATCACTGGCAGGAACGAACTCGATAGGAGGAACGAGGCTGCCATGGCAAATGCCACGGCCAGCGACAACGGCACAAACAGGTTTTGCGCTACGCCTGTCATCAAGAACGAAGGAACGAAAACTGCCACGATGCAGAGCAGTGCGAGGAATCGAGGCAAAATAGTTATCTGTGTGGCATTGAGTACTCCCCGTGCGACCGGCACCTGCGGTTCGTTCTGAAGCGTGCTGTCGATGTTCTCGATGAGCACGACGCCTTCATCCACCAGAATGCCAATCGCCAGCGCCAAACCGCCAAGCGTCATGATGTTGATGGTTTGCCCGCTCAGCCAGAGCGCAACGACGGAAGTCAGGAGAGCGAATGGAATTGTCATCACGACAATCAGCGAACTTCGCCAATCTCCCAAAAACAGCAGCACCATGAGTCCGGTGAGGACAGCTCCGAGCAGTCCTTCCCGGACCACTGCACTCAGTGCGCTTGTGACGTAAGGAGATTGGTCCAGTTCATATGTAACTTTGATGTCATCGGGAACCAATGTTCGGAAATACGGCAGGCTCTTCTTCACTTCGTTGACTACTGAGACTGTTGATGCATCCGGCCGCTTCGTGACGGGAATATAGACAGCGCGTCGGCCGTTCACGAGGGCGTACCCAGTGGGAATATCGCTCGAATCCTGGATCGCGCCCACATCATGCAGATAGACCGTTGGGCCCGAGCCAGTTCGGATGGGTAGGTCGGCAAGACTTTGTATGTTCGGTGTAACGGAGTCGCTCTGCGCAATGCGCAGAAGACTACCAGTGCGAACGTTTCCGGCTGGCTGCAGCGCATTGCCGCTATTAAGGGCCTGAACAACTTCATCGGGCGACATGTTGTAAGCCCGCAAGCGATCAGGGTTGACCGTCACCACCATGGTGCGCTGGTTTCCGCCGAATGGCGGAGGCGATGTGAGCCCGGGCAACGTCGCAAACACCGGGCGCACACGATTCAAAGCGAGATCCTGAATTTCACCGACCGTTCTCGTATCGCTCGAAAACACGACGTAGCCAACGGGAACCGTCCCTGCATCGAAGCGGATTACGAACGGGGATACGGTCCCCGGCGGCATAAAAGCGCGCGCCCGATTGACGTAGGAGATCGTCTACGCCAACGCTTGACTCATATCGGTGTCGGGATAAAACGTCAGCTTGAGAAGGCCGTTTCCCTGAATGGATTTATCTTCGACGCTTTCAATACCGTTGATGTAGAGGAAGTGATACTCGTAGTAGTAGACGAGGTAGCCTTCCATTTGCGCCGGACTCATTCCGCCGTACGGCTGGGCAACATAAATCACGGGCAGATTGAGATTGGGGAAAATATCGATCCGCATCCGGCTAACGGCCAAAATGGAAGAGAGAGCGACCGCTGTCGCGCATAGGTCACTGAAAATATCACACGTTTAGAAGGTGAGTTTGAGCGAAATCGGGATATTACGACAGCGGTCTTATTGCCGAACAGGGTAAAATGTCACCCGTGCCCGGCCTTCTGAGGACCAAGGCACCGTGGGAAAAATGAGTGTTGTCGAGGAGCTCATCAATCCGCCGGAAAAAGTATCTTCCGAGCATGACCTATCCCAGTTCCTCTGCGGCGAACCGGCGCTCGATGATTGGCTTTTAGAAGACGTGCCCTCCAGAATGAAGAGAGTGGTACCTCGCGCACATACGTAGTTTGCGTGAAAAACCGGGTTGTGGGCTACTACGCGCTTGCCGTCGGCGCAGTAACTCATGCAGAAGCACCAGGGGGAATTCGACGCAACATGCCGGACTCAATTCCGGTGATGGTAATCGACTTGCCGTCGATCAGACAGCTCAGCGCCAGGCCCTCGGCTCGGCCTTACTGCGGGACGCGGTATTGCGTACAGTGCAGGCCGCAGACATTGCGGGGATCCGCACCATCTTGGTGCACGCCATTTCAGAACGCGCAAAGCGCTTCTATGAGAGGGGGGCATCGCCTCGCCGATGGAACCGATGACGCTGATGATCACCGTGACCGAAGCCCGAAAAGCCGTGCAAGATAAATCTGCATAGCCATCAGACTGAGCCGGCGTTACAGTTCGCGTGCTTGAATCGCTTTATTCCTTCGTGCGTGGGCCGTGCGATTTCGAAAAACTCTTGAGCAAAGCTCGCTGGCTTGCGGTCCGATAGCGGATCAGGTTGTGCAGACTCACAGGTGCGTGTGAATCATCAAACCCATTCTGGGCAAGCGCTACTTCGATCTCCGCGGCAAGTTGTTGATGGAGATACTCGAGCACGATCGATTCCACGGCTGGATCAGATCCTTCCGAGCCCACAGCAAGCCTTTCCTTCAGAACCTGCGCAATGGACAGTAGATTAGAACCCATAGGTAATGCCGGAGAGTCCAACAAAACAACGCGTGACGTGAGGCCATGTCGGAGTGCATTGCGACGGCTCGAAGTCTTGCCCTGTGGCGTCCGCGGGCCGGTGGATTTCTTGGCGTTGGCGCGATTTGCCTGGAGCTTGCGCGCAGAGATCATCGATGGTTTGGTTCGGGCGCCCATCATCTGCGCCGAAATCCCACATTCGCCGGCACTGCTGTTGCCGTACCAGACTGTTGAAGCTCTTGGCAGGTGCCTTGTGGACTCTCGGCGCCGCTCTGCGCTTCTCTTCCCTTCGTTGCTTCTTGCGACATTTGGACTCCCTTCTTAAAGGCGATTCCAGGTAAAGTAGATCCGGCCTGACAGCTCGCCGCCAGGCCGGGCTTACGATTAGAGGTTGTCGAAACCGCTGCGTGGATATTCCACTGACTGGCTTCGAATTACGCTGCGTCTGTAATGTCCGCCGGCGGATTGTTGAACTCATCCGACTGACTCGCGTAGGAAGACGGATGTGACGGAGCAGGTGTGTCGTTTGCAGACGACGTACCCGCATCTTCATCCGCCCCCACCGACTTCGGTGCTGCTTTCACGGAGTTCTTCTGCAAGAGTTCCAAACTCTTTTCCAGATTCCGCCGCGCAGTTGCGTTGTACCGGATGATGGTTGGCATGACATGCTTCGGTTCGAAAACGAACTTGTTCGAGTCGATCAGACGTTTTTCCGCCAGATGCCCCTGCCCCAGTCGCCAGTAATCGACGACTGCGAGTTCGATCATCACCGCATTCAACGGATGCTCAATGCCGAATTCAGTTACCAGGCTTGCATACAGCTTCTGAATTGCCTGATTTGGCTTACCGTCACGATGACCGATCATCGTGATCATGAGACCGTGTTGGCCGGGCACGAAGCTGTTCTCTTCCGAAGGGTTCTCTTCATTGCCCTCCGTAGTCTTCTTCGCGTCGGCAGTCTTCTCATTAGTCGTGCGCTCGGGAACGGCCGCGGCAGATTTCTGCTCGGCGGTCTCCGGCGCCTTAAATTCAAACGGTGTTTCATCGGGCATGAGAGCCCTCACTTTCGGACCTTTTGGGGGAATAATCATGCCCGAAGATCCAGGTGATTTATGGGAATGACGCTCAGCTCGTTGGAACCTTGGTCGTGTGTTGCACGTCGTTCCTTCGTCGCATCATCGTTCCGCATATTTCTTTGATGATCGCGAAGGGCATTCCGTTACATAGAAATTACTTAGGTGCATGGCACTTATTCAGCACTGTTACCGACTGGTTACTTTCGTGCCATACGTACCTGCAGGCTGACCTAGCTTCATCTAATGCTATCCAGCACAGGTCAGGCGAGGGAGGAGAACAAACGGCACCTACGGTCTATGGTGGATACAAACACTCTAGCCCGTCTTATAGTCATTTATCGCTTGGCCTCTGTATCTTGTATTTGGATGACATCGCACAAGAGTATCTGCTTGACGAGCAATATACTGTCGGCCCCCCGCTGCTATCTCCGTTACTGTCCGTCTCGGCGCGCTAAATAGCTAGCTGCGGCAACAACAAGTTAGAGATGGAGGAACTATGAACGTTATCGTGGCCGACGACGAATGCTAGCTTCTGTGGTGCACACCTCAACTCGAGAAGCGTGGATATCACGTAGAAACTGCGTTCTCTGCCGAACAGAATCTGAAAATTCACAAAGCGAAGGGGCTTTGGCTCGGGAGTGAGCTGTCGCTTGCTTCGGCCGCCCTCGCGCGCCTGCTCCGAGGCCTTGAGCGGATTGCCATGAAAAAAGCACAGCCCGCTCGGCATGGCGGCAGCCCGGCAGGGCTTCCCTTCCGCGGTCTTGGCTTGGCAACGATTTCGTCTTCTGTTTTTGTCCATCGACTTCTCTCCTCGCTTTCGTCAGCGCCGATGTTTGTCAAACTTTGTCGACGCCGGTTTTTCTCTCACGCTTCCAAAACACTCCCGCGGTTCCGACATTGCGGGCGCCGAATTCCCAGCTCGAATTCCCGGAGGACACGCCGCGCATTTCCCGAGTAGGCATGCTGAGCTGGCTGCTCGCGCTGGCGCTCCTCTTCCCAGATCCGCGCGGCCATTAGGAATGCCATCGTGGGGTCAGCGCTCCCGAGTGGTGCCATGCGTTCGGCCACTCGGCGCTCGAAACTCTTCTCGGCCGGCTCGGGATGCGACATCAGGTGATATTTCATTGCATCTTCTGCATGATTGTCCTTATCAACGATGGCTTCTGACACATTGCGGTGGAGAAGCTGCTGGGCTGTCAGCTTGACACGACGCGCGTTCATCAGTTCCCAGAGCAGGTTGGGACAACCCCAGTTGTAGAGACCTGGAATGGGCTTGTCGGCGTAAAGTCTCCGCGGGCAGACAATTTTCACGGTGGGCTCGCGGTGTTCCAGATCCGACCACGATCCTGCGCTCAATGGGAGGCGCAGCCAACATCCAGAACAAGCCGTTCCACCGCAAAGTCGATTCAGCTCGGAGGACTACTCAATGAATGACATAGCCGAGCGCGTGCGCAGGCCACGGATCCGCCGACAAGCGGACCAGTGAGACCGGTTGAGGTTGCGCAGTGACAATATTGACTGAATAACAACACCAAGGGCATAGGTCCTCTTTCAGCGTTTGGAGATTTTCGCGGGCTCGGGGTGCGATGAGTTCTTTGCACCCTCGAGAGGACAATGCTTATCCGCTCTTGGTACTTAATCCCGTTCGATTCAGGATGCTTCCAGTGGGTTGGATCGCTGACCTATAAATAACGCGAACCGGGCGGGTGTGTAGTGACTACTCGTATTCCCTTGTGATCAGCGGCATCGTTGCCCGATCTCTTTCACAACACTTTTGGTGTTCTTCTTCGGGCCGGTTGGGCATCAGAAGAGCAACAGATCCAGTGTGTGTAGAGTACGGCCTGCGCATCGCCGTACGCTTGCCAATGTGCGACGGGTGGATAGCCTTAGTGCTGTTCGTGCGTTGTTGATAAGGTCAGCGTTGTTATGCCGGGTTAGCCATCGTCGTGCGCGGCCAACGTGCGATTCACTTTGGCCGCGCCTAACCTTTTAAAACGCATCCGAACAGATGTTCGGACGACGGTGAAATCATCGTTCTTGCGTGAAAAAGCCAAGCTTCAGAGCGTGCAATAGTTTCGATCACGGCAACGTACGATTGGCGGAACATCCCTCTAACGAACTTTATGGGCAGGCCCACGGGGCGCAATTCTGCTGCAAAGTTCGCAGTTCCGGTTTTGTCAGACCGAGCTTATCGATGTCCTTGATCTCCTGCAGAGGTGTCAGGACATTGAAGTCCGATCCGAAAAGGAATCGCTTCATCCCGATTCTGCGCATCTGTTCGAGTAGCGCCGCGGTTGCCTCCGGCTTTTCGTCCGGCGCCGGAACGTACGAGATGTCGAAAAGCACCCGCCGTGTGGCCGGATCGTCACGCACGATGTGATCGGCAAAGGTACGCAGCACTGCTAAATTGTTGCCATCCACCCGCGGTAAGCCTCCCCCGGCATGAGCGATCTGGACCCAGGAAGAGCCCGCGCTGGGTAGTACGTCGCGGATGAAGAGTGCCGCGTCGACACCATCGAACTTCCCTCCCCCAAGATGAATCACCATGGGGAGACCCTCGGCAGCAGCGGTTGCGATTACTTTCGCGACCCGACGGCGTTCCCCAGCGTTGCGGAGATCCACGGCAGAGGCGGTGAAGTGCAGCTTTAATCCGATCAGCTGATGACTTCCATGCCAGTGGTGAATCTCATCGATGGCGGAATCAGCGAGAGGATCTACGGACAAGAATCCGATGAGACGGCCTGGATATTTCGCTATCTCTGCGGCGACAAATTCATTCTCTCGCCTCGTCTTTGCGGCGAGCTCGCTGGGATTGAGATGCAGCGATGGCAGGCCATAAAGGTAAGCGCAGGACAAAATCACGCCCTTAGAAACGTGAGCTTCGTCGAGGACACGCACGGCGTCGGCGGCGAAGACCGCGGGCGGGTGGTTGGATTCCAGACACTCCCCAACCAAGGCGCACAATTCAGAAGAAGCCAGGTGCATATGGTGGTCGGCGCTCCAGACAGGGGTGGTTGGGGATGCGGTTTGCGCCGCGGTGAAGTTGGAGACTGGCAGAGTTAAGAGCGCTAAGAAAAGAAGACCGAATGTAATGACCTGGGTTCGGTGTTGACTCATCCCGGGTTTGCGCATCGGATTGGAGTTACTGCACCTATTTGTATTTTAGCCTTGATTTTCTTTGGCCCATCGCGCCTCCGCCGCTTTCTTAGCGATTTCACGCCTCTGTTCGGCCGTTAGCTTGCGCTTCCGCGCTCTCCCACCGAGCTGTCCGAGTTGGACTGCGTGAGGGTTTTTTTCTTTTTCTTTCTTCTTTTCCATTCCAGTACTCAGAACCTTAGACCGAGGGTGGCAAATAAAGCAAGACCTCAAAGACTATTGACATGCTTAACGCTATGCATTATGCTTAGCGGCAAGCACGGAAAAAGGAGGCCAGCGCTGAAGAAGAAAACGAATAACGCAAAATCAGAAATCGCTTTGGCTTGCTCTATCTGGAGCAGTCTTTCGGACCTAAGCTTGAAATCGCTCAAGCACTTGGTTGAGCAGTATTCACTCTCAATCAGTTTTGGAGATCTTCTCTTCTTAGAGGGACGGTGGTACGTAACTCATTCTGGACTACTGCGTCTGTCAAGGCGAAAAGGATGCGCCGGAATCGAAGTGCGACCGGTTCGATCCTATTGCGATACCGCCTCAAGCCGTTGGGCGTTCAAAGCTACCGTATTCAGATCGAAGACTTGCCGAGGGTTCGTTGGATATGGTGACGCAGATCCTTCCAACGTCTCCTTCCTCGTTCACGGCGCCGAGATGCGAGTGGCCGAGACTCGCGCGGTCAATCGTGCGCTTCGCAAGGCCTATGGCATCGGCATCTGCTCAGTGGAAGAGATCGGCTCGTTCAATCGGCAGATTCAGCCTCCCTCGAAGGAATCCAAGAAACTCCCACCGGC
>Ga0070735_10000968_pt1 | contig 28725 bp, 27 predicted proteins | sample Coa_R1_FD_66443 | JGI IMG/M metagenome (GOLD analysis project Ga0070735, IMG submission 66443) | Surface soil microbial communities from Centralia Pennsylvania, which are recovering from an underground coalmine fire - Coalmine... | ecosystem: Environmental > Terrestrial > Soil > Unclassified ...
GTATGACCCTCAGACGGGGATGGGCTGGATGACGCGGTACATGTCGCGGGGGTGCTCGTCGTAGTAGCGGCGGATCCGGTTGTCCCAGTCTTCGGGCGCGTAGACCGTGACCCGGTCCCGGTCCCGGTCCCGGTCCCGGGCTTCGGGCTCGCGGTCGCGGTCGTGCCTGCGGGTCTGCCGGTCCTGCTCGGCGCGGGCGTTGGCGAAGCAGACGTGGATGGCGTAGTCCAGGTCCAGTCGTTCGCCGTACCAGGGCGGGATGATCGTGTCCGGGTCGATGGCCGGGAGCGCCACCGTACCGGCTGCACGGCCAGACCCATTGTGCCGTCGATCAGGACGCTGTTGAGACGGCCAGCGCCTCCGGCGATGGTCAGGAACTGATACCAAGACGGGCTGGTCACTCCGGCCCGGACGGCGGTGGCCGCCCCGGGGTGTCTGGGCGTTCAGCCGCAGACCTTCGGCTGCGGTTCGCCGGAGGCGTAGTGGTTCCATTCTTGCGGCGTCGGTGGTCCCGCGTCGGCGCAAAGCACGGCATAGGGATGCGTGAATAGCGATACTTGCCAAAGCCGCACGTTGCCGTCGGGGCCGCCGCTCGCCAGCAGCTTGCCGTCGGGGCTGAACGCCAGCGTGTCCACGCCGCCGGCCTGCGGGGCGACCGGGATGGGCGCGCCGACGGGCTGGCCGGTGGCCGGGTCCCACAGCCGCACGGCGCCGTCGGCGTCGGCGCTGGCCAGCAGCGTGCTGTCGGGGCTGAACGCCACCCCGGGCGCGCCGTACAGGGGGTTGCTGGTGGCGTGGAGCGGCGCGCCGACACGCCGGTGCGTGGCAGTGTTCCACAGCCACACGATGCCGTCGCCGCCGCCGCTGGCCAGCAGCTTGCCGTCGGGGCTGAACGCCAGCCCGAAGACGCCCAGCTGCCAGGCGGAGCCGGTCTGGAAGGTCGCGACGGCGCGGCCGGTGGCCGGGTTCCACAGCCGCACCGTGCCGTCGCCGCCGCCGGTGGCCAGCAGCTTGCCGTCGGGGCTGAACGCCATCACGTGAACGCCGCCGTTCGCGGTACTGGCGGCCTGGATGGGCCTGCCGGCGCGCTGGCCGGTGACCGGGTTCCACAGCCCCACCGTGCCGTCGCCGCCGCCGCCGGTGGCCAGCAGCTTGCCGTCGGGGCTGAACACTACATCGGAAAGGCCGTACTTGGCGCTGGTGGCGCGGAAGGGCTGGCCGGCGGGCTGGCGGGTGGCCAGGTTCCACAGCCGCACCATGCCGTCGTTGTCGCCGATGGCCAGCAGCGTGCCGTCGGGGCTGAACGCCACCGCGGACACGCCATTAGACCCTGAGCCGGTCTTGATGGGCGCGCCGACGGGGAGGCCGGTGACCGGGTTCCACAGCCGCACTGTGCCGTCCGCTTCGGCGCTGGCCAGCAGCATGCCGCGGGGACTGAACGCCACCTGGACCAGGGCGGAGCCGGTCTGGATGGGCGCGCCGACCGGCTGGCCGGTGGCCAGGTTCCACAGCCGCACCATGCCGTCGCCGCCGCCGGCAGCGCGGTCCAGCAGGTTGCCGGCAGCGCTGGCCAGCAGCGTGCCGTCCGGGCTGAACGCCACCGCCGACACGCCGTTCAGGGTGCTGGTGGCCTGGATGGGCCTGCCGACGGGCTGGCGGGTAACCAGGTTCCACAGCCGCACCATGCCGTCGGCGCCGCCGCTGGCCAGCAGCGTGCCGCGGGGGCTGAACGCCACCCCGTACACGCCGCCAACAGAGCCGGAGCCGGTCGGGAGCGGCGCGCCGACATGCTGGTGGGTGGCCGTGTTCCACAGCCGCACGAAGCCGTCGCCGCCGCCGGTGGCCAGCAGCTTGCCGTCGGGGCTGAACGCCACCCCGCCCTTGTCGCCAATAGGGCCGGAGCCGGCCAGCAGCGGCTTGCCGAGGGGGCGGCCGGTGGCCAGGTTCCACAGCCGCACCATGCCGTCGCCGCCGGCGCTGGCCAGCAGCTTGCCGTCGGGGCTGAACGCCACCCCGTTAACGCCGTACTTGGCGCTGGTGGCGCGGAGGGGCCTGCCCGCGGGCTGGCCGGTGGCCAGGTTCCACAGCAGGACGGTACCGTCGCCGCCGGCGCTGGCCAGCAGCTTGCCGTCGGGGCTGAACACCACCCCGTTAACGCCGTACTTGGCGCTGGTGGCACGGAGGGGCCCGCCAACGGGGCGGCCGGTAGCCAGGTTCCACAGCAGGACGGTACCGTCGCCGCCGGCGCTGGCCAGCAGCTTGCCGTCGGGGCTGAACACCACCCCGTTAACGCCGTACTTGGCGCTGGCGGCGCGGAGGGGCCCGCCAACGGGCTGGCCGGTGGCCAGGTTCCACAGCCGCACCATGCCGTCGCCGCCGGCGCTGGCCAGCAGCTTGCCGCTGGGGCTGAACGCTACCGCGGACACGGTAGTTGGGTCGGCGGGCAGCATGCCTTGTTGCTGTTGCTCGGCCAGCAGGGTCGTGATGGCGGAAGCGGCCTGGCTGGTGGGGAAGACCGCCCAGGCGGCGACGGCGAGCTGGCGCGCGGCCACCGGATTGGTGCCATCGATGTTGAGGCTTTCGGCGGCGAGCTGGCGGGACAGGGAGACGGCATGCTGCCGTTCGGTACTAGCAGCGTTGCGCGCGGCGGTGGCGGCGTTGCGGACGGCGATCCCGGCGGTGGTGAGAGCGGTCAGGGTGAGGGCGAGCAGGCCGGCGATCGCGGCGCGCCGCAGGCGGACGGTCCGCCGGTGAGCGTGGCTGCTGGCGTGCAGGAAGTCACGCTCGGTCTGGCTGAGCGGCGGGTGGCGGGCGGGATCGGCGCCGATCCGGGTGGCGGTGCCGGTCGCGGCCTGCAGCAGGGTGCCGCTGTACAGGTAGGACGGGTCGCGGGAGTGGCGGTCCCACTCGGCGGCGGTGGTGTGCAGCCGGGTGCGGACGATCCGGTCGGCGTGGGTGTCGGCGAGCCAGGTGTCGCGCAGCAACGGCCAAGCGGTCAGAACCGCTTCGTGGCTGAGTTCCACGGTGCCGGCGGCGAGGGTGAGCAGCCGTTCGGCGGCGAAGGCCTCCAGCACCGCCGCCACGTCCTGGGCCTCGGCCGGGCTGTTGCCCGCGGTCAGCTCCGCTCTGGTCACGCGATCGGCGGCGTCCACCCCGTCGCTGGCGGTGGCGGTCAGCCGCAGGAACACCTGCCGTGCCGCGGCCTGCCGGGCCGGGGTGAGGCCGTCGTAGGCGCGCTGGGCGCTGGCGGCGACGGCGCCGTCGATGCCGCCGGTGCGCTCATAGTCGGCCAGGGCGAGGGTTTGTCCGGTCCGGCCGCGCCAGGCCTGGTCCAGGGCGTGCGACAGCAGCGGCAGCACCCCTGCGCCGAAGGTCCCGGGCTGGCCGGTACGCATCTCGGCCAGCAGCAGGCCGGTCAGGTCGTCATCGACCCTGGCGCCGGCTTTCTTGGCCGGTTCGGTGATGGCCATCCGCAGCTGCCGCTCGGTCATCGCGGTGACCAGGTACCGGTTTTGGACCGGGCCGGCCAGCGGCGGGTAGTCGGCGCAGCGAGCCTCGAAGTCGGCGCGCATCCCCAGCACCACCAGTGCCGCCGGGGCCGGATCCGGTCCGTGCCCGGCGGTGGCGGCCGCGTGCAGCGCGGCGATGAACGCCCGCCGCTGCCCCTCCTCGGCGCACTGGGTGAACAGCTCCTCGAACTGGTCGACCACCAGTAGCAGCCGCCGCGGTCCTAGCTGATCTCGCGGTGCCGGGCGGCCATCCGGCTGGCCGGCCAGCCCGGGCGGCCCGGCCGGCCCGGCCAGGGCCGCCTGCCGGACGGTGAGCGCGAACCCGGCCGGATCGGCCGCCAGGCCTCGCCGCACCGCCGCCGCGTCCGCCCCCGCCAGCGGCGCGACCCGAACCGCCAGCTCATCCAGCGGCTCCCGGGTCGGAGTGAACACCAGGTAGGGCCACGACGCCGCCCCCGGCGCGGCCGCCAGCCCGCACTCCCGGACCCGCGGCAGCACCCCCGCCCGCAGCAACGACGACTTGCCCGCCCCCGACGCGCCGGACACCACCAGCAGGGCCGCCCCCGCCAGCAACCCCGACATCCGGTCCAGCACCTCGGCGGCGGCCGCCTCCCGGCCGAAAAACCACCCCGTGTCCTGCTCCCCGAACACGGCCAGCCCGCGGTACGGGGAACCGGTCACCGCTCCTGGCCGCCGCCCGGCGCCCGCGGCGACCGCCAGGACCTCCGCGGCCGGGACGTTGCCGCGGGCCGCCGCCACGAACAGTTCTCCGGCCGGCCCGGCCAGGCCCAGCGCACCGGCCAGCAGGACCGCGGTGTCCTTATGCGCGGTGCGGTTGATGCCCCGCTCCAGGTTGCTGACCGACCGCGGGGACACTCCGGCCGCCGCCGCCAGCTCCTCCTGGGTCAGCCTCGCCTCGACCCGCAGCTGCCGCAGCAGCCCGGCAAATGAAAGCGCAGGCTGCTCGGTCACCATCCCAGGCCCCACAACCCTGTCCGCCACGGCTACCGGCACCGGGCAGAACCAGTCCTGCCCCCCAACAGTACGCAGGCCCAGCCACTCCCGCCAGGTCCCGCCGCCAACGGCCTAGGCGATTCTTGCGGGCCATCTTGTGGGCGGTCTTGTGGGCGGTTGTGCGTGGTGAACAGTTCCGCCGCTGCCCACAGTGAAGCCAGCCACATGGCGCCCAGCTGCACCCGCCCCGGGCCAAACCCCAAGGAGACCGCAATGACCCAGAATCACCCGACACCAGATCACCAGCGCGCAGGCCGCTCGCCCGCCCCAGACATGGCCGCCCCGGCGAGCCCCGCCCCCGGCTCCGCCGATCGTGTCAACAAGCACCAGTTGGAGAAGTCGGTCTCCTGGTCCGGCCGCGAACGGCTCCGGTACCTGTGGTACCGGCTCCGCCTGACCGTAGCGGAGATCAACTACGCCAACCGGCGAATAGTCGAGATACAGGCGCCCTGGATAGCTGACCCGCAATGGCATATGAAAACTGACCCGCCTCCCCCTCGATGAACCTACATCGGCCGTGGGACGCAACGCAGGCGCCGATCGAGAAACGGCCGCAGAAATGGGATACACGCACATGAAACGCATCATCATCATTATCGCCGGGTTCCTGATCCTTACTCCGCTGACGCTTGCCGGCGTAGCGTGGGCGACGCCGCCCTCAAACCTGACCAGCACCACGCTCGGACGGATCAGCCTCGGCCCGTTCCACGAGAGCTCGCATGGCTTCAAGATCTCCTCGAGACACCCGACTGATGCGGTCGTCCTGACCACCACCATCTACCCCGGCGGCTCGACCGGCTGGCACTCGCACCCCGGCCCGGCCTTCATCGTCGTCATCCGGGGAACGCTCACGGTCTACGACGGCAACGACCCGACGTGCACGCCGCACCGGTACGGGCCCGGCACCGGCTTCCTCGACCCGGGTTTCGGGCACGTGCACATCGCCCGCAACGAGGGCACGACGCCGGTCACCGTAGTCCAGACCTACCTCAACGTGCCCCCCGGAGGCCTCCCCCGGATCGACGAGCCCGCCCCCGGCAACTGCCCGTTCTAGAACAAGACCGGCGGAGGCCGGCCGATGCCGGCCTCCGCCCCCACCACAACACTCACGGTCCCGCAGACAGGCGAACATGCAGACTGACCAGCGGACGAACGGACTGCAGCCGCGCCGCCAGCGTCTTTAAGTACTCGTTCATCCTGTCGCGCTTCCGGTCCACACTCCCGCCCGCTGGCGCGTGCCATAGTCATCAGATGGCACACGCCATTGAGATGTTCTTCGACGAGCACGCCGACGCCGAAGTCCGGACCCTGTGGAGCCAGCTGGCCACCGCTGGCCTGCCGAGCCTGGCCCACCCGGACCCATCGTCAGCACCGGCCCCACGTGTCGCTGACAGTGACCGAGGCGCCGTGGTGACCAGGGACCTGCTGACACTGCACACCCAGGTGCACAATGCGCTCACCGGCCAGACAGTCACGCACTGGCCGTTCTACCTTCCCGGCCGCTGGGTGCCCCACTGCACCCTCGCCCAAGGGCTCAGCCGGGACGAACTATCCGAGGCATTCCGGCTGCTGCACGGCTACCAGCCGATCGCCGTCCAGGTGACCTCTGCCGGGATTACCGACACCGTGACCGGGGCGATCACCCCGCTGACCAGCTGACCGGCACGCAAGGATCCAGGAGGTCCGGGATGGATGAGCTCCCACCGCTTGTCGCACGGGCGCACGCCCCGCCCACCGGGCAAGCTTCACGCTCACCCGGGCAGTTTGGCGGGCCCCGTCCGCCCAGGCGGCCGCGGGCCCGCGCGGCGGCGCGGCCCACCGCCGCCCGCTCGGCGATCAGCTCCCGCTCGAACTCGGCGAGCGCGGCGAAGATATGGAAGACCAGACGGCCGGTGCTGGTGGTGGTGTCGATCAAAATGATCTTGTCGGTTAGTGAGGACTTCCGGGCGCGAAGATCGCCGTCACCCTGCGCCACCCTGCCAGCCGATTCCCCTTTCCTGCCCACGATCACGTGAAGGCCGTTCAGCAGTTAAGGCGCGCGGGAGGGTGAGCGTCATCTCGGTGCCCTGGCCCGGCTCGCTGCGCGCGGTGAGCTGGCCGTCGTGGGCCCGGGTGAGCTCGGCCGCCACGGCCAGGCCCACGCCGCTGCCGGAGATCTGCGCGGCCTGGCGTCCGCGCCAGAACCGGTCGAAGATGCGCGGCAGTTCGTCGGCGGGGATGCCGGTGCCGGTATCGGTGACGGTCAGCACGGCTTGGCCCCCCGACGGGCCGGCCTCGATGGTGACGTGGCCGCCCGCCGCGGTGAACTTCAGCGCGTTGGTGAGCAGGTTGGTGATGACCTGATGCAGCCAGCGCGGGTCGGCGTCGATGCCGGCCGGCGCGAGCCGCCGCTCCAGGGTGATCCCGGCCGCCTCGAACTGGCCGGCCAGGCTGTCAGCCGCGGTGGCGGCCAGGCCGGCCAGATCGCACGGGCGGCGGTTCAGGTGCAGGGCGGCGGCGTCGGCGGCGGCCAGCGTCTGCAGGTCGCCGACCATGCGGGCCAGCCGCAGCACCTCATCGCGCAGCGATGCCAGCTGGTCCGGGGTCGGCTCGGTGATCCCGTCGAGCAGCGCCTCGTGCCCGGCCTGCAGGACCGCGACGGGGGTGCGAAGTTCGTGCGCGACGTCGGCGACCAGGTCGCGGCGCAGCTGGTCCTGCCGGTCGCGCGTGTCGGCCATCTGGTCGAACGCGGTGGCCAGCTCGCGCAACTCGCCCGGCGCGGCTATGGGGCCGACCCGCGCGGCGCGTTCACCGCGCCCCATGGCCCGGGTCACCGCGATGATCCGTTCCACCGGCCGGGTGATCCGCCGGGCCATGGCCAGCCCGGTGAGCAGGGCCAGCACCGCGGCCAGCCCGGCAGCGCCGAAGATGGCCTGCAGCAGGTCGGTCTGGAGCACGTGGTCGGCGCTGGCCAGCCCGGAGTTGGTGAACCGGACCACGGCCTGCCCGACCCGTTCGCCGCTGATCGTTACCGGTGCCCTCTGCTCCGGCGCCTTGGCCTGGGAGGCGAAGCCCGGTGACGCGGTGACGACCTGGCCCGACTGATCGCGGATCTGGGCCTCGGCCCCGGTCCGGGTGGCCAGGTCCAGCACCGGGGACAGGTCGGCCGAGGCCCAGCTGTCGCCCCGGTCCCAGGCGGCGGCCGCGGCGGCTGCGATCGCGCCGGTCAGGTCGGTGCGCTGCTGGCTGGTCAGGTCCGACACGTCCGCGGCGGCCAGGGTGGCGGTGAGCCCGGCGAGCAGGGCGACGGCGGCGAGCGCGACCGAGAGGAAGGCCAGGGCCAGCCGCAGCCCGAGGGTGCTGCCGCGAAAGGCCGAGGCCGGCGCCGGGCCGGCTTCAGTCATCTCGGGTCAGGCCCAGCCGGTAGCCGCCGCCCAGGACCGTCTGCACGATCTGCGGCCGGGCCGGGTCCTGCTCGATCTTGCGGCGCAGGTTCTTCACGTGCGAGTCGATGGTGCGCTCGTAGCCCTCGAACTCATACCCGCGGACCCGGTTGATCAGCTCGAACCGGGAGTACACCCGGCCCGGGACGGTGGCCAGGGCACCCAGGATGCCCCATTCGGTCGGGGTCAGGTCGGCCGCGGTGCCGCGCACCACGACCTGGCGCCGCGGCGTGTCGATGAGCAGGGCCCCGCCGCCGTAACTGACCGGGCCGGACGCGGTGACCGGGGTGCCGCGGCGCAGGATGGCCTGGACCCGCAGGACCAGCTCGCGCGGGCTGAACGGCTTGGTGACGTAGTCATCGGCGCCGAGCTCCAGGCCGGCGATCCGGTCCTCCTCGCCCGCCTTGGCGGTCAGCATGAGGATGGGCACGGATCCGGCCGCGCGCAGCTCGCGGGCGACGGTCTCGCCGGGCACGTCCGGCAGGCCGAGATCGAGCACCACCAGGTCCGGGGCGGCCGTCGCCGCCAAGGTGAGCGCCTCCGCGCCGGAACTGGTGGACAGCACCGCCAGGCCCGCCCGCTCCAGGTAGGAACGGACCAGCTCGCGCAGCTTGCGCTCGTCCTCGACCAGCAGCACCGTCGCCGTCATCGCCGCTCACCCGCCTGTCTGCTTGGTTTCCTCGACTCCATGATTCCCGCCCGGCCGACCTCCACGCGATCAACACAGCGACTTCACCCGCCGTACGCCGCCACGCGGTGTCCTGGGAGGGCGCGAGGGAACCGAGGATACGACGGGCGAGGGAGGCAACCGTGACGGCGGCCAGCCTGCTGATTCTCGTTCCATGGGTGGTCTTCGCCGCGGGCCTGATGGCCATCGGGTTGCGCCTGCTGATCCTGCGCAGGGAACGGCGGCGCCGGTGACCAGCACCGGGGGCTCGTGCTCTCCACATGAATCACACACGGCTCGCATGAGGTCCCCATAGCGGCCGACTGAGGTGGGACCGTGTGGCCCGCGGCGGTCCGCGGTCACGGCTGGGTATCCGCAGGGGAGGCGCGCCTCTATACCAGGCACATGGGTGCGCGGAGCGGATTCACCGGCCTGACCGCGGACCAGCCGCTCTGGACCCGGTGGATTGCGCCGCCAGTGATTTGAGCCGCCAGTGATCTGAGCCGACTGTGCGGGGGCCGGCTCGCACTGGCCCGGATGGGCGCACCACGGTCCGTTCGGCAGAAAAATCTTTTATCCCGAACGAGACGTGGCGCGTCATGATGGTCTGGTGACGAGCGGCGGTGAGCGGGCCGGGGCGGTGGCCTTCCCCGTCGCGGCCGACGGGCGGCGGAGCACCTCGGCGCTGGGCCGGGCCGTGGTGGCCGACGCGCTGCGCGCGGTCGATGCCGCCGGGGCGGGCGCCGCGGAGCGGGAGACCGACTGGCGGGGCGGCTACCTGGCGCACTTCCGCAGGCTCATCGAGGCGGGGCTGGGCTCCCGGCAGGCCGCCGTGTCGGTGGCCAGGGACGGGCTGGCCTCGCTGCACCGGCGGATGCGGGCCACCGGCTTCGACGGCGGGGAAGCCGCGCTCGGCGCGCTGGTGTCCGCGCCCGCGCGCGGCGATCTGGCCGCGGCCACGGTGACCGGCTCCGGTGAGCCCGAGCGCGAGCTGTCGGTGCCGTTCCGCGGCGAGCGGCTGCGCGGCGCCGCGCTGGCGCGCCAGCTCGAGGCGTGGGTGAACGCCGGCGTCATCGAGCCGTCCTGCGCGGAGGCCGTGCGGGCGGTCGCGGCGCAACCCGGCTGGCTGAGCTTGCCCGGCCGGACCATCGTGGTGCTCGGCGCGGGCGCCGAGGTCGGCCCGCTGCCGGTGCTGCTCGGCTGGGGGGCGAGGGTGTTCGGGGTGGACCTGCCGCGCCCGGCGGTCTGGGAGCGGGTGCTGGCGCAGGCGCGGGGCAGCGCGGGGACGCTGACCGTCCCGGCCGCCGCGGGCGACGGCGACCTCGCGCAGCGGGCCGGGCTGGACCTGACCGAGGACGTCGGGGGCGTGGCCGACTGGCTCGCCGCGGTGCCGGGTCCGCTGGTGCTCGGCAACTACGTCTACGCCGACGGCGCGGCCAACGTCCTGCTGGCCAGCGCGGTCGACGCGCTGACCGTGCGGCTGACGGGCGCGCGGGCGGACGTCGCGCTCGCGTTCCTGGCCACGCCGACCGACGTGTTCGCGGTGCCGGCCGACGCGGTCGCCCACGCCGCGCGCGCCTACGCCGGGCGGTCCCCGGCGGCCAAGGCCGGCAGCTGGCCGCTGCGGACCCTGTCCGGCGGCCGCCTGCTGCGCCGCGCCTACCCGCCCGGCGCCGACCCGGGCATCTGCGACAGCCTGATCCCGCAGCAGGGACCCAACTACGCGCTGGCCAAGCGGGTGCACCGGTGGCGCGCGACGCTCGCGCGGGAGTCGGGGACGACGGTGTCGATGAACGTGGCCCCGCCGACCCGGACCCGGTCGGTGCTGACCAACCGGGCGCTGGCCGCGGCGTACGTCGGCGCCCCCCGGTTCGGGGTCGAGGTGTTCGAGCCCGACACGACCAAGACGCTCATGGCCGCGCTGCTCGTGCACGACCTGTGCGCCGGCGGCCCGGCCCAGCCGCACCCCTGGCAGGACGAGGCGCACGCGGCCGCGCACGGCGGGCTGTGGCGCATCGCCTACGCGCCGCGCAGCGCGCTGACGCTGGCGGCGCTGATGGGGTTCCGGGGTTCGGCGTCGCGTTAGTTGGGTGTGGCGGGGGTCAGCACGCGGTGGCCGATCGCCTTCTGCAGGGCGGACTTGTCCGGCGGGGTGGGCGCGGTCTGCACGGCCAGGGCGACCAGGTCGGTGTAGGCGTCCTGGCGCAGCCGCTTGGTCAGGGCCTGGCCCGCGTTCTTCAGCGTTCCGGTCAGCCCGGCCAGCGACAGGCCGACCGCGGCCAGCACGCCGGACAGGGTCTTCTCCCAGGCCGTGGCGCTGCGCACGTTGACCAGGAACAGCAAGGTGACCAGCGCGGCGATCCCGAACACGGTGGCGACAAGCTGCGGCCAGAACAACTGGAAGACGCGGGTCAGGGCCCGGTAGTTCCGCATCACGGCCGCGGGGCCGATCAGCGTGGTGGGGTCCTGCCCGAGGATGATCAGCTCGTACCAGCGGCGGATCTGGTTGTACAGCGCCGTAGCGGCCTGGTCCGCCGGGCCCCGCCAGGCCGGCGTGGCGACCACGGTCTTCCACACCTCGAGCGAGCCGGCGATGGCGGACGCGGTGTACTCCCCCATGTACCCGGCCAGCCTGCCGGTCAGCCTCGCCAGCTCCGCGCAGCGCCGCTCGCCGAGCAGGAACTTCCAGCCGGCCGAGCCGTCCTCCTGGCCCGGGTTCAGCGCCCAGTACGTGTCGGCCAGGCCGCGGCCCAGCTGGTAGCCGATGGCCTGGCTCGCCGACAGCGCGGCGAGCCGGTCCTGGACGTGGGCGTCGAAGTGCCAGAGGAGTTCGGCCAGATCGGCCCAGGGCTGAAGGGCGGCGGCGGCGAGCCCGTCCTGGTGCTGGGCGATCGCCTGCGGGTCGTCGCTGTTGATGGCCTGCTCGAGGGCGGCCAGGCCGGCCTCCTCGCCGGCGCAGCACGCCTGTTCGTGGTTCACCACGGCCTCGGGGGCCCGGGAGAACTGGGCCACGGCCAGGGCCTGACGCCGGCGGGCCACCACGGCCTGCTGGACGGCCAGGGCGTCAGTCAGCGCCTGCCGCGCTTGCTCGTTCTTCTGCTGCCCGAGCAGGTCGAGGGCCTGCCGGAGGGCGTCGGCCGCCTTGGGCGCGCGGGCGTGGGCGAGCAGCACGGTCTGGTAGCCCAGGAGGGCGCTGTAGCTGGCGCCGCCGGGGGCATCGTCGACGCGAAGTTCCTGGGCGAGTTCGGCGACGACGGACTGGATCTCGATGCGGAGCTCGGTCTGCCCGCGCTCGATCCGCAGCGGCAGCGGGTACCCGGCGTGATCAGGCATGCCGGCTATCTCGCCGAGCGGTCCGTCCGGCCGGTTCCGGCCGCGCATCTCGGCGACCGACCAGCCCAGCCGCAGCGCGGACAGCACGTCGTGGGCGTCGTCCATGACCTGAATCATGTCCCGGACGGGGTTGCTTGTCGCTATCCGCCACGCGGCGGGCGATTTGCGTTGCGCTTGAACGGGGCCGCGACTAGTGGGAGGCGGGGAGCGGTCCGGGGTGCGCTGTTTGGGGTGCGGTGCGGTTCGGGATGCGCTGTTTTGGGGGTTGTGGCACACATGCCCCGATAGGCGGGGGTTGTGGCACACACGCCCCGATCGGTCGGCGCTCCGGAATGGGGGTTGTGGCACACGAGCCCCGATAGGCGGGGGTTGTGGCACACGAGCCCCGAAGCGAGGACTGGGTGGGGCCGCTAGACGACGCTGGTGGACATGCTGACCAGGGTCAGGCCGGCGACTGCGACGCAGATGCCGAAGACTTGCAGGGCGCTGAGCCGCTCCCGGAACAGGAGCAGGCCCGCGGCCAGCGGGATTACCGGGTAGGTGCTGGAGACGGCGGCGGTGATGGCGATCTGGCCGGCCTCGCCGCCGCGGGCGAACGCGACCAGCGCCACGGCCTCGGTGAGGCCGGCGGCGATGGCCCAGACGGCCGCGGCCCAGCCGCCCACGGGACGCTTGTGCTTGCAGATGAGCGCGGCCAGCAGCACGGTGACCGAGATGACGTAGACCATCAGCGCGGACACCAGCCAGCCCGCGGCCGCGGCGTACATGCCGAGCCAGAAAGCGCCGGTGCCGTAGGTGGCGGCGGAGGCCAGGGCCAGCATGAGGCCCGGCCAGGGCCGGCGGCGGCGGGTCCGGCCCGCCACGCCGGGCAGCAGCGGCGCGCGGCTGCCGCTTACCCCGGACCACGGCCCGGCGGAGGCCTGCCGCCAGCCGCCGTCCGGCGGCCCCGCGCTGAAGCGCAGGGCGGCGGTGGCGACGCCCGCGACGGCGAGGGCGTCGCCGAGACCGCCGTACACGCCGAGCGGCTCGCCTAGGACCAGCATGGCCAGCAGGGCGGTGACCCCGCCGTAGGTGGCCGCGGTTCCGCTGACGATGCCGACCGGGCCGTATTCCAGGGCCCGGTAGTAGGTCAGCCAGCCGATCAGGCTGAGGAACCCGGCTCCGGCCAGGCCGAGCACCGCCCTGCCGGGCAGGGCCAGCAGGTGCGGGTGCATCGCGGCCAGGACCGCGGTCAGCACGATGGTCCCGGTGACCTGGCTGGCCAGCAGGGCGGCGAGGGTGCCCATCCGCCGGGCGGCGTGCGTCGCCGCGACGGAGGACACTCCCCAGCCGAGCGCGGCGATCAGCCCGTATTCCATGCCCGGGCCCCTCATCTGCTGAGCGACTTGTCCACTAAATGTGTTTGTTTCACTACTGATGGTGACTCATCCAGGCAAGCCGGTCAAGACTTTTGCTAACTCAATGAAATTGATTTGTCACGGTGGGTGGCATTACGGAGGCGGAATGGTCTGGTGTGTTCTGGGCAGGCGGTCACGAGACGTCGTTTCGACCGAAGGAGTTGAGTATGCGCCAGGTCGTGGTGACCGGCGGCGGGACCGGGATCGGGCTGGCTGTCGCCGGGGAGTTCGTGCGGGCGGGCGACCGCGTGACGATTACCGGGCGGCGGGAGCACGTGCTGAAGGAGGCAGCCGGGAGACTGGCGGCGGTGGCTGCGGAGCCAGCCGGAGCAGCGGGATACGCGTGTTTTGACGCGAGTGACCCGGCGGCCGTCTCGGCCGCGGTGGAGCTGTTGCCGTCGCGGGTGGACGTGCTGGTCAACAACGCCGGAGGCAACACGGACTTCGACCGTGAACCGGTCCGCGACGGGGACCTGGCCGGGCTGGCCGCGGCGTGGCGGGCCAACCTGGACGCGAACCTGCTGTCGGCGGTCCTGGTCACCGCCGCGCTCGCGCCCCGGCTTGCCGCCGATGGGCGGATCATCTCGTTCAGCTCGATCGCGGCGCGGCGCGGGGCCGGCTCCTACGGGGCGGCGAAGGCGGCCGTGGAGGCCTGGACCGCCGACGTGGCGGCCGAACTGGGGTCGCGCGGCATCACGGCCAACGTGGTGTCTCCGGGCCTGACCCTGGGCAGCGAGTTCTTCCGGGGCCGCCTGACCGGCGAACGGCGCGAGAGGCTGGTCGCGGAGACCCGCACCGGCCGGGCCGGGACCACGGCGGACGTGGCCGCGACGGTCATGTTTCTCGCCTCACCGGCGGCCGGACACCTCACCGGGCAGGTCATCCACGTCAACGGGGGCGCCTACCTCGGCCGGTGAGGCGGCGCGGGCGGGAGAGGCGGCGCGGGCGGTTAGCGGGCCGCGCAGGAGGAGGGCGGCGAGGACGGTGAGCGCGCCCGCCACGGCCATCGCGGGTCCGGCGCCGGACGCCGCGGCCAGGACGCCGGCGAGCGGCGGGATGAAGCCCTGCCCGGTCATCGTCCCGGTCGAGCTGAGACCGAACGCCTGACCGCGCAGCCGGCCCGGCAGGCTGTCGAGGAAGGCCTGCTGGACGCCGAGCAGGTAGGCGAAGCCGAGGCCGCACGCGAACATGATCGCCGCGGCCACCGGCAGCGGCGGGCGGAACGCGAGCGCCAGCAGCGGCACGCCCATCAGCGCGGCGAGCGGGAAGGCCAGCCGCTGGCGCGCGGCCGGGCGGCAGAACCGGCCGACGATCACGTCGCCGAGCAGCATCCCGGCCGGGGTGGCGGCCAGCAGCGGACTGGCCGCGCTGGGCGGCAGGCCCAGGGACCCGGCGTAGGGCACGATCAGCGCCTCGGCACCGGTGACGAACCAGGCGGGCAGCCACTGCGCGAGCAGCAGGCCACGCACGGTCCGGTCGGCGAGCAGCTCGAGGTTGCCGGCCATGGTGGCGCGGACGATCCCGCGGCGGGCCCTGGTGGCGGTGCGCGCGTCGGTGCGGGCGGGCCGGGGGTGCAGGCCCAGGCGGGCGACGAGGGCGGCGACCAGCAGGGCCAGGCCCGCGGCCAGCAGCAGGCGGCGCGCGGGCAGCGCGGCCAGGATCGCGCCGCCGATGCCCAGCCCGATGATCTGGGTGGCCGAGCCGGTCAGGCTGAACACCGAGCGGCCCAGCACGTACCGGTCTCCGTCCAGCACGTCGGGCAGCACACCGGAACCCGCGGCGAGGTACACCGGGGTGGCGGTCGCCGCGACCGCCACGAGGACGAGCATGACCGGGACGGGCAGGCCCGGCCACAGCCCGATGATCAGCCCGGGCGCGGCGCGGGTGAGCAGGCCGACCGCCATCACCAGCCGGGGCGGCAGCCGGTCGGCCAGCGAGGTGAACAGGGCGCCGCCCAGGGCCTGCGGGGCGAAACCCGTGCCGAACGCGAACGCGGTCCAGAACGCGGACCGGGTGTTCGCGTAGACCAGCACCGACAGGCCGAGGATCTCGAACTCGAAGCCGAGGACGAACATCAGCAAGGTGCTGAACAGGACGCGGAACTCCCCGACCGCGAACACCGAACGGTAGGTGGTGCGCGCCGCGGACGTGGTGGTCATGGGGCCAGCGTGCGCGGCGTCCGGCGCGCGGGGTAATGTTTCGTCTCAGGACGAAAGGTCGGGTTCCGATGCTGCGGATCGAGGTGGGCAACGAGGACCTGACCACGAGCCGGTTCGCGCTGTCGCCGTTGTGGGAGCTGACCCACGCGCTGCGGCTGCTCGCGAGCCCGCCCGACGAGCCCGTGCTCCGCCCGTGGCTGGTCCGGGCGCGGGACCGCTACCGGGCGCTGGCCCGCGAGGCGGACGTGGGCGTGATCCTCGCCCTGCTGCCGCCGGGCTGGGGCGCCGACTTCCTGGCTCCGGTCCCGGCGGCGGTGTCAACCACGATCGGCGACCTGCTCGACCAGGTCCGGTCGACTCCGGTCGAGCAGGCTCACCGGGAGGTCGCCGCGGCGCTGCGGCGCCAGCCGGCGGTCGATCCCCGGATCGAGCGCGTCCTGACCGGCGACCGGGTGACCGGGTACGTCGCCGACGTGCTGGCGGCGGCCTGGCAGGTGCTGCTCGAGCCGGAATGGCATACGCTGCGGGCCATCCTGGAACGGGACGTGGTCTACCGGGCCGGTCAGCTGACCTCTCGCGGCTGGGCCGCGGCGCTCGGTGACCTGCATCCCGAGCTGGCCTGGGAGCAGAGCCAGATCGTGCTCAGCCGGATGACCGAGTACCCGGACACCGCGCTGGGCGGGCGCGGGCTGCTGTTCATACCCTCGGTGTTCATCTGGCCTAGGCTCGCGCTGGGCCTGGACCCGCCGTGGCCGCCGGCCCTGATCTATCCGGCGCGCGGGGTCGCGGCGCTGTGGGAGCGGCCCGGCGCAGCCGCCGCGTCCGGTGCCGCGCTCGATCGGCTGCTCGGCCCGTCGCGCGCCGCCATCTTGATCGCGCTGGAGGAGCCGGCCAGCACCACCCACCTGGTCGCCACGCTGGGCCAGTCGCTCGGCGGCATCGGCGATCACCTGTCCGTGCTACGGGAGTCCGGGCTGATCAGCCGGGCCCGGTCCGGGCGTTCGGTCTTGTACCGCCGCACCCCCGTCGGCGACGCGCTGGTCGCCGCCGACGGGGGGACGCGCTAGCCGCGGGTGGGCCGGGCGCGGCGGCCGGGCCAGGCGCGGTCGCCGAGCAGGGCCAGGGCGGCGGGGACCAGGATGCCGCGGACCACGGTGGCGTCGATGAGGACCGCCGCCGCCGTGCCGATGCCCAGGATCTTCAGGTCGACCAGCGGCAACGTGGCGAAGATGGAGAACACCGCGACCATGATCAGGGCGGCGCTGGTCACCACGCCGGCGCTGGAGGCGATGCCGCCCACCACGGCGTCCTGGGCCGAGGCGCCGCGCGACCACAGCTCGCGGATGCGGCTCAGGATGAACACGTGGTAGTCCATGCTGATCCCGAACAGGAACACGAACATGAACAGCGGCACCCAGGAGATGATCCCGCCGAACGAGGTGTAGCCGAGCAGGTGCTGCAGCCGCCCGTCCTGGAAGATCAGCGTGATCAGCCCGTAGGCGGCGCCCACCGACAGCAGCTTGAGCAGGACCGAGACCAGGGATATCCCGACCGACCGGAACGCGATCAGCAGCAGCACGAAGGCGAGCCCGGCGACCAGGGCCAGCACCACCGGGGTCCGGTCGTGCAGCTGGCGGGTGAAGTCGTACTGGCCGGCGGTATCGCCGGTCACGGCGTAGCTGATCCCGGGCACCCGGCCCAGGGTGGCGGGCAGGATCTGGTTCCGCAGCGTGGCCAGCGCCTGATCCGACACCGAGTCCGACCCGTGGCCGGCCAGCGGGACGTCGACCAGGAGCGCTGTGCCATTTCCGATCGCGGTAGCGGTCACCGGGGTGCGGATCGGACCGGCGGTCCCCGCGCGCCCCCGCAGCGCGGCGACCTCGGCCAGCACCCGCGGGCCGGTGGCGCCCGGGCCCGTCACCACGACCTCGGCCGGGGACGGCGTCTGCGGGAAGGGCCGGCCGATCGCGGCGGTGGTCGCCACCACTGCCTGGCCCGGCGGCACGTCCACGGCCGGCTCACCCAGCCGCATGCCCAGGGCGGGCGCGGCCAGCGCGAGCAGCGCCACCGTGGCGGTGGCGCCCCAGATCGCCGGGTGGGCCACCACCCGGCGCACCAGCGCGGCCCACAGCCGGGACGGGCGGGCGCCAGTCACAGGCCGAGGGCGGCCGCGACCCAGGAACGGGATCCGGCCCCGGTCGGCGCGCGGGCCCAGCCAGGCCAGCAGCGCCGGGAGGACGGTGAGCGAGCCGGCCACCGCGATGCCGACCACGGCGATGGTGCCGAGCGCGATCCCGGTGAACAGGTCGATGCCGGTCAGGAACAGCCCGGCCATGGCGATCATGACGGTGAGGCCGGACACCAGGATCGAGCGCCCGGACGTGCCCGCGGCGATGCGCAGCGCCTCGGCGAAGGACCGGCCGCGGGCTCGTTCCTCGCGCTCGCGGCGCAGGTAGAACAGCGAGTAGTCGACGCCGACCGCCATCCCGACGATCAGCACCACCTCGGCGGTGGAGGCCCCGACCGGCAGCCAGTGGCTGGAGATCGTCACCACGGCCAGCGCGGCGATCACCGCGGAGACCGCGACCAGCAGCGGGATTCCGGCCAGCGTGATCGAGAGCGCGGCGGCGGTGGTCACCGCGGCCAGCGCCGCGCCGAACAGCAGCCAGCCCATGACCTGGTAGCCGAGCAGGTACCACAGGGCGCGGCCGGTCAGCCGGATGGCCCTCATCCCACGTCCCGCATCAGTTGTTCCACCGCGCTGACGTGCTCGGTGAGCTTGGCCAGCTGGTCGCGCAGCTCGGCCTGGTTGGCCACCGCCTCCTCGGCGAGCTTGCGGTAGGAGGCCATCGCCACCGCGTCGGCGCGGTGCCGCTGAAGCCGGAAGTACCACCCGACGATCGCGGCGATGGCCGCGCAGATGGGCACGAAGATGGCCAGCAGGACCCCGATCACGGTGTAGTTCGTGCCGCCGTCGGCGGCCAGGACGTGCGCCGCGGTCATTGGTTGCTCTCTCTCATGTCGGTTTCGCCTTTCTGGGTGGTTGCGTCGGCCTCGAGCGCGGCCACGATCGTCGCGGCGGTCACGCGCAGCTCGAACGGGACGAGCTGGAAGTACTTCATGGCCTTGCCGTCCTCGGACAGTTCCAGCTGGCCGGTCACCATCCCGGCCTTCTCCAGCCGGTCCAGGTGCATGTAGAGCAGCGGCCTGGACATATCGAGCCGGCGCGCCAGCTCGCGGACGTGAACCCGGCCGCCCGCGAGCTCGGCGACGATCCGCAGTCGCAGGGGGTGGGCCACGGCGGTGAGCATCGCCAGCAGCTCGTCAGTGGTCAGGTCTGGATGTGTCAACGCGGTTTCTGGGCTCGCGTTCAGGCTTCTGGGGGCTGGTTTTCAGGCTTCCGCGCATCGCGGCTTTCGGCTTGCCGTCCGATGCCTCGCGATATATCGTGGAAGCACCTGGGAATCCCCGGTTCATGCTTACGGAGGGCACGGATGGCAACGGGATACAACGTGCGCATCGGGGACGCCGATCGCGAGGCGATCGCAGCCCAGCTGCGTGACCACTACGCGGACGGCCGGCTGACGCTGGACGAGCTCAACGAGCGGCTGGACCAGACGTTCGCGGCCAAGACCAAGACCGACCTCGACGTCGTGATGCGCGACCTGCCGCACGTCTCGCGGCCGCTCACCGACGCGCCGGCCGCGGGCTTCGGCAACACGGCTTGGCAAGGGCAGGCCTGGCCGGGACCGACGGGGCGGTCCAGCTGGGACTACGGCACCGGGAACGCGCACAGGTGCGGGCGTTCGGCCTTCGCGCCGGTGATGACGCTGCTGTGGGTGCTGCTGGTGATCGGCGCGGTGACGCTGTTCGGCATCGGCGGCGACCGGCCGCTGGCCATCGTCTTGCTGTTCGCGGCGTTCGCGTTCCTCAAGCGGCTGTTCGGCTTCGGCCGGCGGTCCCGGGGCCCGCGTGGTCCGCGGGGTCCGCGGCGGGGGCCACGGGGTCCGCGCTTCTGACCTGCGGCGGCGGCTGACCGCCGTTTCGGCCATCGCCGCCGATTGTGTGCTCAGCCGGGTTCCGCGCAGGGCCGCGCCGCCTTATCGTGGAGTACAGGTAGTCGGCTTGGCGAACCCGGAAACCCGATGACGAGGCGATACGACGTCCGAACCGGAATGCTAGAACACGATCCCGACGCGGGGCAGCCGCGTGAGCACCTGGTCCCGGGTTGGCGCGTGCCCGGGTCCACCCGTTACGACTACGACCTGCGGATCGGCGACGCCGAGCGCGATGCCACCATGGCGCAGCTACGGGAGCATTTCGTGGCCGGCCGGCTCACCTTCGACGAGCTGACCGAGCGCATCGACCTGGCGCTGGCGGCCAAGACCCAGGGGCATATCGACGGCCTGATGGCCGACCTGCCGCGCCCGGCCAGGGCCGCGCGCGGCCGGCCGCCGCAGCCGGCCTCCGACCCGGACGCGGGCCGGTTCCTGGTGTTCGCGCTGCTGCTGTTCGCGCTGGCCACCTGGATCCTGATCATGGCCTGGATGTCCCGGCACGCCTACTACGGCGAGCCGCCGTACCATCTGCCCCCCGGCGGCGGGCGCGGCTAGCGGGTTTTCCCGGCACGTCCTACTGCATGCGGAGCAGGCCGGTGACTCCGCGGCGGCGCGACCGGCTGGTCTCGGCGACCAGGGCCGCCCCCAGCAGCGCCACGATCACCAGGCACGGCACGCCGAGCGCGGCCAGGTCGGGACGGTAGGTGACCGGCGCGCCCGGCCCGGTGAAGACCGACAGGTCCAGGGCCGGGCTGATCAGGCCCGGAAGGGCCAGGGCGCACCCGGCCGCGGCGACAAAGGCGGCCAGGACGCCGGGCAGGGCCATCAGCAGCACGAGCCTGGCGCTGCGCGCGTAGCCCAGGACGGCGAGCCGGGCCAGGGTCAGCTCCCGGTCCCGGGCCCCGAGCGCCATCCCGAAGACCAGGTTGAGCAGGGCCAGCCCGGCGGCGGCCGCGGCGGTGAGCGTCATCAGCAGCGCCGCGGCGTGCTGCAGCGGCGCGCTGCCCAGGCCGTTCAGCACGTCGGACCGGAACTCGACAGCTGCCGGGGGCAGCACCTTGCCGACGAGCTTGGCGAGCCTGGATCGGTCGATGTGCGGGCCGGTAAGCAGGGCCAGGTTGGGCGTCGGCTGGCCCAGGACGCCGGGCAGGGTACGCAGCGGCATGAGCACGAACATGCCGCCGGCCGGCTCGGCCGGCGTCCTGGCCACGGTGCCGGCGACCCTGATCCGGATCGGACCCATGGGCTCGCTCGACGTCAGCTGGACGATCCCCGGGCCCAGCGCCGCCGCGGCGGCGGGTGAGGCGAGCACCGCGATGACGGTGTTCGCGGTGACCGGCCCGGCGTCCGCGGGGCCGAAGGCGCTCGCCGGGACGTGCGGGAACGGGGTGTCCGCGGTCACCGCCGCGTAGCCGGCCGGATCGACCTGAGCCACGGTGACCTGGCGCCCGCCGAACGGCAGCTGCCAGGTGGTGGTCCATGCCGCGGCGCTGTGCCGGACGCCAGGGACCGCGCTGAGCTGCTTCTGCACCGCGGGCGTGATGTCGTAGGCCGGGCCGTTGGTGTCGATGACCACGTCGGCGCCGATGGCCTGCCAGGAGTAGGAAATCTGCCCGCCGGTAATCGTCCCGTTGACCATGCCGCCGAAAGCGGCCAGGGTCAGCGCGAGGACCAGGGTGAAGGCGGGCAGCGCGGTGGCCGTCCGGCGCTCGATGGCCCCGGCCAGGCCGACGTAGCTGGCCACGCCGCCCCGGCGCCGCCAGAACGGCAGCAGCGCCCGCACGGCCAGCGGGTACAGCCGCACGGCGAGCACGGCCGCGGGGACGGCGACCAGGACCGGGGCGGCGGTCAGGTACCAGTTGGTCGCTCCGGCCGCCGACACGCCCTGGTCGTGCAGGACGACCAGGTCCGCGACCGCGGCGGCGCACAGGGTCAGACCCGCCACCACGCGGCGCTGGGCGGCCGCCGAGGCCCTGGGGGTGCGGGTCTCGGCGGTCAGGATCAGCGCCGGGTTGACCGCGGGCGAGGGGTTACGGTGGCGCCAGACCGCGATCAGCGGCGGGCCGGCCAGCGCGACCGCCAGGACCGCGGCGGCCTGTTTCCAGCCGGTCGTCAGGCTGGCGCCGGGGACGAGCGCGAGGACCAGCCCCGCCCCGACCGCGGCGGCCACGATGACGGCGGGCGCGGCCTCGCCCAGCACCCGCTGCGCGACCTGGCGGCTCGAGGCGCCGCGCCTGCGGAGCATGGCCAGCTCGTCGTCCCGGCGGGCCACCACGATCCGGGCGGCCAGCAGGATGACCACGACCACGATCACGGTCAGGCTGACGAACAGCAGGAGCAGGACGGCCAGTACCGCGACCTGAGCGGTGATGAAGGCTTTCAGCGTGCTGGTCATCGGCACGCTGATGCCCAGGTCGGCCGCTGCCGCGCCCATCTGCGCGAAGGGCGAGTCGACCGCGGTGGCCAGGTCGTTCACGAACGCCTGGGCCTGGTCTGCGGTCACCCCGCTGGTGATGACCGGGTATTCCCAGTCCAGTTGCAGCTTGTCGCAGATCGTGCCGAGAGCCGGGCAGAAGGCACTCTGGACCGCGGCCACCTGGCCTGGATTGGCCAGGACCGCGCCGTCCAGCTCGCCCTGGCCGGTGACCGGGTTCTGGGTCAGGTCGGGGGCGGTGGCCAGCGGATCCGCGGTCCAGAACGTGCCGGCCGGATCGCGCTCGCGGACGATCGCGGTGACCAGGAGCGCGACGGGCCCGCCGGGGCCGCGCACCGTCAGGCGGGACCCGGTGTGCAGCCCGTACCGCGCCGCGGTCTGCTCGGTGACCGTCACGCCGATGGCATCGGGCGGGATGGCCGTGACGTGGCCGGCAGGTGAGCCGTCCCGGCGGTGACATCGTGCAGTGAGGTGGTCAGCCCTCCCCAGCTGCCCGCGCCGATCGGCACCGACTGGGCCAGGCCGTAGGCGATGTCGGAGACGGACGACGAGAAGTCCTCCTCGCTGAGCACCGTCTGGCCACGGTAGGCCTCGGCGAAGGTGTTCCAGCTCGCGCTGGCACCGATGGACGTGCCCAGCGGCCCGAGCCGGTTCAGCGCCTGCTGCAGAGCCTCGGTGCGCAGGCGCAGGCTCACGGCCGGCCCGGCCAGGGCGGTGAACACGCACGCGCACGCCAGCAGGGCCAGCGCGATCGTGCCGCCGGCTGTTCTTCTCCCGATAGTCCGACTATATTTCCTGCGGCCGTCAGGGGCTGGCCAGCGCGCGGAGCGGGACGACCAGGTACCGGTAATCCGGGGGGGACTCCCCGCCGGTGATCAAGGCGGGTTTGGTAGGGCTGGTGAACTGCAGGCGGATACGCCCTTCCGCGGCAGCCGAGGTCTCGTCCTTGTCGGCCTTGTCGCCCTTGTCGCCCTTGCCCGAGCCGTGGGCCTCCGGGGGGCCGGCCGCGGCGGTCAGCGCGGCGGCCAGGCCGTCGAGCAGGTACTGGGGGCTGAACGCGATCGCGGACTCCTCGCCGGAGAACTCCGCGGCCACCGTTTCCCGGGCCCGGGCCTGGCCCTTGGTACCGGCCTCGATCGTGACCCGTCCCGGCTCGAACGAGAGCCGGACCGAGCTGCCCCGCTCGGCGACCAGCGCGACCCGCTTGACCGCCTCGGCCAGCGGCACGGCCGGCATGTCGCCGTAGCTGCCGAAGTCGGCGGGGAACTTCGAGCTGTACTTGATGTACTCCCCCGCGATCAGCCGCGTGGTCAGCCGTCGGCCGCCCGACTCGAAACCGATCATCGCGTCGCCGGCGCGCAGCGAGCCCGCCGTATCCTCGGTGCCGCGCGTCATGATCCGGACCGGCTCGCCCGGCACCATCATCCGGGCCGCGTCGGACAGCGTCTTGGCCGGGACCAGAAGCGTGGTGCTGACCCCCTGACGGGCGGGATGCCAGCCGAGCTCCCGGATGGCCAGCCGGTACCGGTCGGTGGCGACCAGGGTGATCGTGTCGCCCTCGATCTCGACGTTCACCCCGGTGATGACGGGCAGCGTGTCGTCGCGGCTGGCCGCGGGGGTGACCTGGCCGATCGCGGTGGCCAGCACGCCGCCGTCGACGGTGCCGGCCAGCCGGGGCAGCTCGGGCAGCCGCGGGTACTCGCCGATGGGCAACGTGACCAGATTGAACGACGCGGGTCCGCAGGTCAGGGTCACGTCGTCCTTGTCGTCGACCTCGACCGGGTGCCCCGGCAGGCTGCGGGTGATCTCGGCCAGCAGCCGCCCGGGCACCAGCACCGTGCCCGGCTCGGTCACGTCCGCGTCGATGCTGATCCGGGCCGAGACCTCGTAGTCGAAACAGGACAGGGTGAGGCCGTCGGCCGCCGCCTGGAGCAGCAGCCCGGACAGTACCGGGATCACCGGCCGGGACGGCAGCGAGCGGGCTATCCAGGCGACCGCCTCAGCGAGCGCGTCGCGCTCCACCACGAACCGCATACCTGCCGCCTCCATCCCCGGGTAAACCGTGAGCCTTCATACGCATATTCGCATGAGGCACTGACATTTCCCCGGGTTCGGCCGGCTAGGTGGCGAGGCCGGGGGGCGCGGCGTCCAGGGTGGCCTGGATCGCCTTGATCAGGGCCCGCGCGGAGTCCGCGGTGAGTTCCACCGCAACCCGCGCCGAAGGCCCGGCAACCGGGTCGAGGAAGTCGATGTTGAGGGTGTGCTCGGCCGGGGCGTGCACCGGGTGGTCGAAGTAGACACTCGCGTCGGTCACGCTGAACCAGCCGGCCGGCCCCTTCCCGCTACCGGTGATCGAGACCTTCTCCGTCAGGTACGTGCACATCGCGGCTCCTCTCGGCTTCCGACCATAACAGGTAATGAAAGACTCCTGGCATGACCTACGTAGCCGCCGATGACCGTTACAACAAGACTCCCTACCGTCGCAGCGGGCGCAGTGGTGTGCTGCTGCCCGAGATTTCACTCGGGCTCTGGCAGAACTTCGGCGACGGCAAGCCGGTCGAAGACCAGCGCGCGATCATCCGCCGGGCGTTCGACCTGGGCGTCACGCACTTCGACCTGGCCAATAACTACGGGCCTCCGTACGGTTCGGCGGAAATCAACTTCGGCAGGATCCTGCGGCAGGACCTGCGGCCCTATCGCGACGAGCTGATCATCTCGACCAAGGCCGGCTACGACATGTGGCCGGGCCCCTACGGCGACCACGGCTCCCGTAAGTACCTGCTGGCCAGCCTGGACCAGTCGCTGCGCCGGATGGGCCTGGAGTACGTGGACATCTTCTACTCCCACCGTTTCGACCCGGACACGCCGCTCGAGGAGACGATGAGCGCGCTGGAGACCGCGGTTCGCTCGGGCAAGGCCCTGTACGCGGGCATCTCCTCGTATTCGGCCGAACGGACCGTGGATGCGCTGGCGGTGCTCCGGCAGATGGGCATCCGGTTGCTGATCCACCAGCCGTCGTACTCGATGCTGAACCGCTGGATCGAGAGCGGGCTGCTCGAGGTGCTCGGCCGCGAGGGCGTGGGCTGCATCGCCTTCTCACCGCTGGCCCAGGGCGTGCTGACCGATAAGTACCTGGGCGGCGTGCCGACCGGCTCGCGGGCCAGCCTGAACGGTTCGCTGTCGTCGGATCAGCTCGCGCCGGCCACGCTCGCGCACGTCCGCGCGCTGAACGAGATCGCCCGGTCCCGGGGGCAGACGCTGGCCCAGATGGCGCTGTCCTGGGTGCTGCGCGACCCGCGGGTGACGTCGGCCCTGATCGGCGCGAGCAGCGTGGCCCAGCTCGAGGAGAACCTGGCCGCGGCCGCCCGCACCGACTTCAGCGACGAGGACCTGGCCGCGATTGACCGCGACGCCGTGGAAGCGGGCATCAACATCTGGGCCGCGTCCAGCGCTAGTTAGGAGAGGTAGCGGCCGAACCAGGTGAAGATGCGGTTCCAGCCGTCCACGGCGGCTTCGGGGCGGTAGGCGGGACGGTTCACCGAGAAGAACGCGTGCCCGGCGCCCTCGTAGGTGTGGAACTCATACGTCTTGCCCTGGGCCTTCAGTTCCTGCTCGAGCTCGTCCACCTGCTCCGTCGTGGGGTACTTGTCGTCCGCGCCGAACAGGCCGAGCAGCGGGCAGGACAGGTCCTTGATCAGGTGCTTGATCGGGCCGACCTTCAGCGGCATGCCCTCGGGCGGATGGCCGACCACGAACGCGCCGTAGCAGTCCACGGCGGCGTCGAGCGGCAGGCTGACCGCGGACAGGACCGCCTGGCGCCCGCCCGAGCAGTAGCCGATCACGCCGACCTTGCCGTTGGCGGAGGTCATGCCGCGCAGCCAGGCGGCCGCGCCGGCCACGTCGCCGAGCAGCCGGGAGTCTGGCACGCCGCCCTGGGCGCGGGCCGCCGCCGCCGCGTCGTCCGGGCTGGCTCCCGGGGCGTCGCGGTGGTAGAGGTTCGGCATGATCGCGTTGTAGCCGTGCACGGCGAACGTCCGCGCGATCTCCTTGGTCGGCTCGTCGTAGCCGGGCATGTGATGGATCACCACCACGCCGCCATGCGGTCCGGGGCTCATCGGCCGGGCCAGGTAGGCCTCGATCTCATCTCCGCCGTCGCCGCGGATGGTGACGGTCTCGGCCAGCATGGCGTCGTACATCGCGCTCCTTTACCGGGGCTAGTTAGGCAGGCAGACCAGGGTGAGGAAGAAGTTGTCGATCTGCCGGATCGCGTCGATGAAGTGCTCGAAGTCGACCGGCTTGGTGACGAACGCGTTGGCGTGCAGCGAGTAGCTGCGGGCGATGTCCTCCTCGGCGCGCGAGGTGGTCAGCATGATCACCGGGATGACGAGCAGGTCGGGATCTTGCTTCAGCTCGGCGAGCACCTCCAGGCCGCTGCGGCGGGGCAGGTTGACGTCGAGCAGGATCAGCCCGGGACGGGGGGCGTCGGCGTACGGGCCGGTCTTGCGCAAGAACTGCAGGGCCTGGTCGCCGTCGGAGACGACGTGCAGGCGGTTACGGATCTTGTAGTACTCGAAGGCCTCCCTGGTCATGAGGACGTCGCCCTCGTCGTCCTCGACCAGGAGCACGTCAATCACCTTGGAATCGGCCCAATCAGTCATCGATCTCCTCGTCTGGCAAGCCTTCGGCGTTCTGATTGTCCTGGTCGTCGATGGGCCCCTCGAGCTCGGGGGTCATCGTTTCCTGCGGCATCGGCAGGGTGAAGTAGAACCGCGTGCCGCCGGTGAACGTGGTGTCCAGCCAGATCTGTCCGCCGAAGTAGTCGATGATCTTGCGGGTCATGGACAGGCCGATGCCGGTGCCCGCGTAGGCGGTGCGCTCGTGCAGCCGCTGGAAGATCACGAAGATGCGCTCCGCGTACTGCGGCTCGATGCCGATCCCGTTGTCGCTGAACGAGAACAGCCAGAACGGCTCGTCACGGCGGACCGTGATCACCACCCGCGGCGGCTTCCCGCCGCTGAACTTCAGCGCGTTGCTGAGCAGGTTCTGGAACACCGCGATGAGCAGCGGCAGCTCGCCTAGGACTAGCGGCAGGTGACCGGTCTCGATGGTCGCGCCGGTCTCCTCGATCTGCTCGGCCAGGTTGGCCCGGGCCTGGGTGAGCGCGGCGTCGCTGGAGACCAGGGCCGGCTCGCGGTCGGACCGGCCGACCCGGCTGTAGGACAGCAGGTCGTTGATCAGCGCCTGCATGCGCTTGGCCCCGTCCACCGCGAAGTCGATGTACTGATCGGCCCGGGCGTCCAGTTTCCCGGCATAGCGGCGCTGCAGCAGCTGGGTGAAGCTCGCCACCTTGCGCAGCGGCTCCTGCAGGTCGTGCGACGCGACATAGGCGAACTGCTCGAGCTCGGAGTTGGAGCGCTGGAGCTCGGCGGCGTGGTCCTGCAGGGTCGCGTTGACCTCCTGGGTGGCGGACAGCTCCTGCAGAATCCGCTCTCGCATGGTGTTCACGTCGGCGGCCAGGTGGGTCACCTCACGCGGGCCGGGCACGGTGACCTCGTGCTCGAAGTCACCGCCGGCCACCCGGCGGACCTGGGCCGCAAGCCGGTGCAGCGGCCTGATCGAGGTGGCCCGCAGGCCCAGCGCGAGCAGCGCGACGATGACCGCCAGGCCGATCGCGACCGCGATGAACACCGCGTCCAGGCTGGTGCTGGCGTCGTTCAGGGTGGCCACGGCGCTGCTCCGGGCGCTGGTCACGTCGGCCTGGAGCACGCCGACCTTGGCCCGCAAGGCGTCGAAGGCCGTCTTGCCGATGCTGATGTCCGGGCTGACCACGGGCTTCCCGGTGCGCTGGACCTGGGCGATGGCGGGCTGGGCGTAGGTGGTACGCCAGGCATTCGCCTGGTTGATCACGCTGTTGAGATCGCTGGTGGTCGCGGCGGGCAGGTGGCCAGCCAGCTGGCGCAGGGCGTTGACCGCCGACTTCTCGGTGGCCGCACCGGTGGTATAGGGCGTCAGGTAACTCTGCTGAGCGCTCAGCGCGTAGCCGCGGACGCCGGTCTCCTGGTCGACCAGCCCGTTGTCCAGCAGCTGAGCCTGCTCGGTGGCGGGGTCGATCACGTTGATCACCCGGTCGCGCGCGTCGCTCAGGCTGACCAGGGCGATCCCGCCCGCGACCACCGACCCGACCGAGAACAGCAGCAGGGCCAGCACGGCGACGCCGACGATCCGGCTGAGCGGCCAGCTCATCGGTCCGGGGCGTAACTGAGCGCGAGGATGGCCAGGTCGTCGTCGAGATCCCGGCCGTTCAGCTCGCGGACCTGCTCGATCACGCGGTCCAGCAGCGCAACGTCGGCGGGCGGCCCGGCAGCGCCCGAGGCGCCGTTGCCCGCGGCCGGCGCCGCGTCCCGCAACACCGCCCTGATCAGGTCCATCAGGCCCTCGCTGCCGAGCCGTTCGGAGCCCTTCCCGATCCGGCCCTCGATCAGCCCGTCGGTGTACAACAAGACCGACCAGGCGCCGTCCAGGCTCACCCGGGTTCCCGGCCAGTGCTCGACCCGGCCCAGGCCAAGCGGCGGAGACGTCGGGGTCTGCAGTTCCAGGACGCCGCCGCGGGTGACCAGCAGCGGCGGCAGGTGCCCGGCCATGCGTACCCAGCCGTGGCTCCGGTCGGGGGCCACCGACACCATGCACATGGTGGCGAACATCGTGTCGTCCTGCCGCTCGTGCTCGAGCAGC
>Ga0070735_10000969_pt1 | contig 28717 bp, 25 predicted proteins | sample Coa_R1_FD_66443 | JGI IMG/M metagenome (GOLD analysis project Ga0070735, IMG submission 66443) | Surface soil microbial communities from Centralia Pennsylvania, which are recovering from an underground coalmine fire - Coalmine... | ecosystem: Environmental > Terrestrial > Soil > Unclassified ...
AGCATTGCCTCGATCGACCGCGGAGTGGGCATGGCTACGGTCTCCCACTATGACATCACGCCCGTGATCGACATCTACGGCTCCGTACAAGGTACCGACCTGGGTAGCGTTGCCCGTCAGATCAATCGGATTGTCACCGACTTGCAATCCAAGAAGGTTGTGCCTCGGGGCACCGAACTGAGGGTCCGCGGCCAGATTGACACGATGCGCTCCTCCTATGCCGGCCTGCTCAGCGGCCTCGCCTTTTCCATTGTCCTTGTCTATCTGCTGATCGTGGTCAACTTCCAATCGTGGCTCGATCCCTTCATTATCATTTCGGCGCTTCCTGCAGCTCTTGCCGGCATCTCATGGATGCTCTTTGTGAGCCGCACAACCGTCAGCGTTCCGGCTCTTACCGGATCAATCATGTGCATGGGCGTAGCGACGGCGAATAGCATCCTCGTGGTAAGTTTCGCCAAAGAGCAGATGCTCGAAGGGCGGGACCCATTGAGCGCGGCCTTGAATGCGGGCTTTACTCGGTTCCGGCCGGTGCTGATGACGGCGCTCGCTATGATTATCGGTATGGTGCCAATGGCTCTGGGGCTGGGCGAGGGCGGGGAACAGAATGCACCACTGGGCCGCGCGGTAATCGGAGGATTACTATTTGCTACGGTGGCAACGTTGTTCTTTGTACCAGTCTTCTTCAGCCTGCTGCACGGGCGGCGAACGAAATTCATGGCGGGAGCGCCTAAGCATTGATATCTCTAAATTGTTTTCCTAGCGGTGTGGAGTCGGTATGAAGGTTGAGCAAACGGACCTAGAAAAACCGAGAGTGCAAGCGGAGCAAGCGCACCCCGGTGAAAACCAGCCCAGAAACCGGTGGTGGATTGCGGTTCTGGCCGTTGTGATCGTGGCCGCCATCGTTGCGTCCGTGATCGTGCCGCGCAAACGCGCGGAAGCCGATTTGGTGAAGGAAACCGACCAACTGGCGATCCCAGCCGTCAGCACAGTGCGCCCGCGCGCTTCTGCTCCCGCGGACGAAGTCGTACTTCCGGCAAACGTCCAGGCCTACATCGACGCGCCCATTTACGCCCGCACCAACGGCTATCTGCGCAAGTGGTATGTGGACATCGGGGCGCACGTGAAAGAAGGGCAGTTGCTGGCCGACATTGAAACCCCGGAAGTTGATCAGCAACTTCGTCAGGCTCGCGCCGATCTGCAAACAGCGCAGGCCAATCTCAGCCTCGCAGAAATCACCGCGAAACGTTATGAAGGTTTGCTGAAAAGCGACTCGGTTTCCAAGCAGGACGCCGACAACGCTGCCGCCAACTATGCCGCACAGCAAGCCACGGTTCGATCCAGCGAAGCGAACGTCAAACGCCTCGAAGAACTTCAGTCCTTCGAGAAGATTTATGCCCCCTTCACTGGCGTTATCACTGCCCGTAACACCGATATTGGAGCACTGATCGATTCTGGCAGCAGCGGCGGAAGTCGTACCGAACTGTTCCACATCGCACAGCCCGATCGCCTCCGCGTTTACGTCAATGTTCCGGAGGCCTATTCCCAGGCTGCGAGACCGGGTTTAACCGCCGATCTGGTCCTCTCCGAGTTTCCCGGCAAACGCTTCCCCGGAACTCTTGTCCGCACGGCAAACGCTATCGATCAAAGTACCCGCACTTTGCTGGTCGAGATCAGCGTTAACAACCCGACCGGTACTCTTCTCAGCGGAGCGTATGCGGAAGTTCACCTGAAGTTGCCGGCCCCGGTGAATTCCTACATCATTCCCGTCAACACGCTGCTCTTCCGATCCGAAGGTTTGAGGATCGCCGACATCAGCGACGGAAAGCATGCGGAACTGAAGCGGATTACCCTCGGCCGGGACTACGGGTCCGAAGTCGAGGTCGTTGCCGGCCTTACCGGGAATGAGAACATCGTCATCAATCCTCCCGATTCCCTCGTCTCGGGAGAGGAAGTGCGGCTCGTGCAGCCATCTCAAAACGGGGCTGTGCAGAAATGATGCGGCGAGCTTCAACGGCAGCATTAGCCGGCGCCTTACTTTTGCTTTCAGCTTGCGCCGTGGGCCCGCGCTACTCCCGGCCCACAGCGCCCACGCCACCTGGCTTCAAGGAGACGCCTCCGAGTTGGAAGCAGGCGCAACCATCCGATCAGACGGCGCGTGGTAAATGGTGGGAGATCTATCAGGATCCGCAACTCGATCAACTCGAAGACAAGATAGAAGTCTCCAACCAGACATTGAAAGCCTCGATTGCGCAGTTTGATCAGGCTCGCGCCTTAGTGCGCTTGAATCGTGCCGATCTTTTTCCTACGGTGAATGCCGGCGTTTCGGCCATGCGTGAGCGCCTTTCGAAAAACCGCCCGTTCGGGGCCTCGACTGGCGCGGCCACCGTCAATGACCTGACCCTGCCGCTCGATATGGCTTACGAGCCCGATGTTTGGGGCCGCGTGCGCCGCAATGTCGAGGCATTTCGCGCCGATGCCCAGGCCTCCTTCGCGGACTTGGAACTGGTCCGCCTGAGTGTTCACTCGGAACTTGCCACCGATTATTTTCAAGCTCGTGAACTGGATGCCGAGTATCAACTCCTCAACTCGACCGTCGCCAGCTACCAAAAAGCCTTGGACCTTACAGAGAATCGCTACCAGGGAGGGATCGCATCTCAGGTCGACGTCGCACAGGCGCAGACACTGCTTGAATCGGCTCGCGCCAGCGCCATCGATGTGGCCGCCACCCGTACCCAATTTGAGCACGCCATCGCTGTCCTCGTCGGCGTGCCTGCATCGACCTTTACTCTGAACTATGCGCCCTTGACCGCCGCACCGCCGGCGATTCCGCCCGGCTTGCCCTCCGAGTTGCTTGAACGCCGGCCTGATATCGCTGCCTCTGAACGTCAGATGGCCTCGGCCAATGCCCGCGTCGGTGTTGCCAAGGCAGCGTACTTTCCCGTTTTCAATTTCCCCCCGAGCGTCGGATATGAGGGATCCAGCATCTCCAACTGGCTTTCGAATCCAAGTGCCTTCGTTTCGGTCGGAGCTTCCGCCGTTGTCACCGTCTTCGATGTGGGCCGGCGCCGCGCCGCTTACGATCAGGCGAAGGCCGTCTATGACCAGGCCGTCGCCAACTACCAGCAAAACGTCCTCACCGCTTACCAGGAAGTCGAAGACAATCTCGCGGGATTGCGCCTGCTCGAGCAGGAAGCTGCAACGCAAGCAGCCGCAGTCGCCGCCGCCGAGCATTCCCTGGCGTTGTCGGAGAATCGTTATAAAGGCGGTGTCACCAGCTACCTGGAAGTCACGACAGCCCAAACCGTAGCCCTCTCCGATGAGCGTGCTGCGGTACAGATTTCCGGCCGCCGCATGATCGAGAGTGTGCTGCTGATCAAGGCCCTTGGCGGGGGATTCGACTCGGCCAGCCTCTCCAAACTCGATCTAACTTCTCGTAAACCATACACACCACCAACGGCTGTCGCCTCGGGATCAGGGCAGTAAATTCGGCTCTGGGATTCAAACCGGAAAACGGCAAACATTTTCCGGCCTTTGGGTGGCGCAGCGCCTTCGGCGCTGCGCTACAGTGGCAAATGTAAGGGCGGCTTCAGCCGCCGAGGTGCCCTCCATGGCTCCTCTCCGCCGCGGCCATCGCCTAAACAATGGGCCCGCACGATAGTCGGTAAATAAGTTCGGAATACGGCTGTTTTGATGACGGCGCTAAAACCTGGCTCGCAGAAATTCAAAGAGAAGATATCCGATGATTGCAGCCACGCATGCGATCTCAAAATTCGACACGGTGAAAACGTCCGACACAGCCCACATCAGCCCTTTGGCGCGGCCCATTCCAGACCGTTCAAACTCGCCCATGAGTAGGTTCGAGTAAAACAGAAAGACGATGAATCCGATCTCGATGAATGCTCGCCAGGGGTTCTTTTTCATCGCTGACGGATTATGACACAGTGCAGTTGCCCGGAATGGTCAAGCGGAGACGGGTTACTTCGTCGCGGCCGAATCTCGCTTCCGAAACCCATGCAGGATGATCGCGCTGGTGATCGAGAATCCCACAATAGCTCCCAGCGCCATGGTCTGCGCAACCTGCGAGCTCAAACGCAGAAAATCCGCAAACAACGCCCCCACGGCACACAAAATCGACACCACATTCAGCCACATGGGAGCGCGAACCGGCCGGCTCTGCCCGCGATTGTAGAACTGCAGTTGCAGCAGGACCGCAGCCAGCCCGATCGCTGCCACTACCACGATCGCAAGCGGGCTCAAGAACGCGCTGGGGCGCGTGTACATCACGATCAGCGCCAGGCCCAAACAAAGCAGGCCAGAAGCAATCACCGTCCAACGCCGCGAAGTTGGATGAACCGAAGCGGGCTCCACCATTGCACACTATTCTAGTCAGGGTTATCCGCTAGTCGCTAGTAGCTAATCAGTTGATGTCGGAATTTCCCTTTCTGAAAACCATAGCCGTTTTCCACACAGACTTTCCGCCTCGCAATGTTGAACCGTCACAGCACCCCGTTTTCTATCCCACTATTCTTGCTCCCACGAAAGATGAATTCATGGAAATCCAGCGCCGCTTCAGACCAGAAACGCATCGTGCGAGATTCGCGGCGCGCGTCTTTATTCTTCTTTTTGATTTTGGCGCTGCATTTAGCGCCTTCGAGGTTGATGACCGTTGCCGCCCAGGAGCACCACGCCAATCCACAGACTGGAACAGCAACGCTCACAAAGCCCGGAGCAGCGGACGGCTCATGGAGTCCAGCCCTGACGGGGGTTCGCCGTCCGCTGTACCGGTTGCACCCGAGTGATCAGCTCGAGATCACCTTTACTTTCTCCCCAGAGTTTAACCAGACCGTCACCGTTCAGCCCGATGGCTACATTCCCCTGCGCGGTGCCAAGCAGCTCTACGCCCAAGGCAGCAGCGTCCCTGAAATCCAGGAAGCAATCCGGACCGCCTACGTTGGAACCTTGCACGATCCCGAAATAAACATCGCGCTCAAGGATTTCGATCGGCCATATTTTATTGCCGCAGGCGAGGTGGGCCATCCCGGCAAGTACGAGCTTCGCTCTGACACTACCGTAGCCGAAGCCGTCGCCATGGCGGGAGGCTTCACTCCCCGCGCCAAGCACTCGCAGGTCGTCTTATTTCGCCGGGTCACAGAGGCAGTGGTTGAGTCGCACGTCTTGAATCTAAAGGCAATTTTGAATTCGAGGAATCTCGGCGAAGACGCTCGCTTGCAGCCGGGCGACTTCGTATTCGTGCCTCAGAATCGGATTTCGAAGTTCCGCCAGTTTCTGCCCGCATCCACCCTGAGTATGTACGCCAGCTCCGGGCAACTTTAGGAGGAGTGAAAACAGTGAAGAGCTCCTCCAGCAGGCAGTGCCGTATATAGCGCCACTATGTCGGAAGAACTTAGACTCGTTTCGAGGTCGGCCAGTCAGCCTTTCCCCACTCTCCGCGATCCGCTGGCCGTCCTCTTCCGCCAACGGCGTTTGCTCATCACAGCTTTCTTCACGATTTTTCTGGCGGTGACGCTCTACGGGATCCTCGCGCCCCCTTATCAGTCTGAAATGAGGGTTATATTGCGAAAAGGGCGCGTCGATCCCGTGGTGAGTTCCACTCCCAGCCAGGCCGAATTTGAACATGAAGGCGTCAGTGAAGAGGAAGTCAACTCTGAGGTTGAGTTGCTGCAGGACGACGAAATCCTCCGGACCGTCGTCCAAAATGCAGGATTGCAATCGGCCGGACGCTCCTGGCTCCCCCTCGGCAATAGCGCCGAACAGCGCCTCGCCCGCGCCGTGCGTCGAGTCAAGAAGCGGTTGACCATCGAGCCGATACGCAAGACTTCTCTGATCCGGGTCGCGTACACCTATTCGGATCCGCAACAGGACGCTCAGGTATTGCGCTGTCTCGCTGCCGCTTACCGGAACGCCATCATCAATTGCACCGGCCTTCGGGCGAATTCAATTTCTTCGACCAGCAAGTTTCCCAATCGCGAGAAGGCCTCGAAGCCGCTGAGTTGCAACTGATGAACTTCAGCCGTCACGAGGGAATCGTTTCCGCGGCAGAGGAACGCGACATCGCGCTGCAAAAGCTGAGCGAGGCCGACGCCGACCACCGCCAAACCCAAGTGACCATCGCCGAGACCGCCGAGCGGAGCCGTGTTCTGCAATCGAAGCTAGGTTCCTTGCCCGAGCGCACCCTTACTCAGATTCGCAATACCGATAATCCTCAGCTTTTGGAAAAGATGAAAGGCACGTTACTCGACCTCGAACTGAAGCGCACCCAACTTCTCACCGAGTTTGAGCCTACTTACCGCTCGGTTCAGGAGATCGACGAACAGATCCAACAGACCAAAGCCAGAATCGCTGCAGAAGACCAGGCGCCAATTCGCGATCAGACCAGCGACCTGGAACCCAACCACGCGTGGGCAAAAGCGGAGTTGATGAAGACTGAAGTGCAGGCGCGTGCGCTTGAGGCTCATGACAGAGCGGAAGGGTTGCTGTTAGCGCACTACCAGAATTCGGCGCGTAAGTTGGGAGATCGCGCCATTGAGCAGCAGCGGTTGCTCCACGAATTGAAGTCGGCTGAGGAGAAATATCTTCTATATGTAAATAAGCGCGAGGAAGCGCGAATCGGAGACGCGCTCGATCAGGGCGGCATTCTGAACGTCGTCATTGCTGAGCAACCGACTGTGCCCGCGCTGCCCAAGCTCTCGATGTTGGGCTTCGGACTGATCGGTTTGGGCCTTGCCGCAACCCTGAGTACTGGGGCCGCGTTCATTGTCGATTACCTGAACCCTGCGTTTCGCACTCCCGATGAACTGTTCCTGTGCCTGGGATCTCCCGTCTTGGCTTCTCTGCCGAAGAAGTGGGATATAAACGCCCTCTCGTCCGGAGGCCGTACGTGAGTACCCTCGTCGATTTATTCCCTCCGGCAAGCGAGGAACAGATTCCGACGGTCATCGACCGAACCGAGCCATCTTTGCCGGCTGCGCCGCAGCCTCGACAATCTTTCGCCGAACAACAAATACGCAATCTGGTCCAGCAGATATTTTTCGGCGACTCGCAGAAACCCTGCCGCCAAGTCGTCTTCAGCCCGGTCGATCCTCACATCGAGGTCGTATCACTGTGCCGCAAGGTCGGGGAGATACTTGCATGCGAGTTGCATCGGCCAACCTGCATCGTTGACGCAGGATTTCCATCCCGGCCATATGAAAACGCAGCCCAGGCATCGCCAGGTCAAGGCCGTTTCGGAATCTGGCGAGATTCCGCGGAGCAGCGGTCGAATAACCTATGGCGTCTGCCAAGAGAGGTCTTTGCTGAGGAGAATCCAAATAGCCTTTCTGCCGCCTGGCTGCGCGGTCGCTTGGCCGAACTGCGTCTCGATTTCGACTTCACCGTCATCCAGGGGCCGCCGTGCGCCTGCAGTAAAGGCAGTCTGCTGGCAGCGTCGTGTGATGGGCTCGTGTTGCTGATTGAAGCTAATAAAACCCGCCGGGCAGCGGTGCGGCAACTGAAGCAATATCTCGATGCCACGAATGTGCGGCTTTTGGGAACGGTTTTGACCGAGCGTACATTTCCGATTCCCGAGGCGATCTACAAAAGAATTTAGATCTCGGCTCGCTGTGAAAAATGAACGAACAATTGGGTGGGACTCTCATAGCGGAGCTTCGCACAAAATGGATCTCAACGCTTGATGCCGGCCTCGCCAGAACAAAACCAGCGTTGGTATGCTGTTCAGACCCGTTATCGATGCGAGCAAACCGTGACCGCCGGACTTTGCGGAAAAGGGCTCGAAACCTTCCTGCCCCTTGTTACTCAAACTCACCGGTGGAGCGACCGGAATAAGAAAATCGAAGTGCCGGTTTTTCCCGGCTATACTTTCACTCGCTTCGACAATACCGCCCGCTTGCGAAAACAGCTGCTACAGACAACTGGCGTGATTGGACTGGTCTCATTTTCCAATGAAGCCTCGCCAGTACCTGATAAACAGATCGACGACCTTCGAACTGTGCTAGCGCAGAAAGTGCCCTGCGCCCTCCATGCTTTTCTGAGCCTCGGTCAGAAAGTCAGGATCCGCGGCGGCAGCCTCGACGGAATCGAAGGCATCCTCACACAAAATGGCGAGAGAAACCTGATCATCTCTATCGCCGCCATCGGGCGGTCCATCGCCATCAAAATCGCAGGATACGAACTAGAACCCCTCTGAAGTGGCCTCCGCATCGGCAACCAAACCAGTAGTCACCGCTCCAGCCGCGGTGTGGCCGTCCCGCCTGATCCCGGGAGGCCGTGTACAAGCCGGGGATCCGCCGAGAAAAAAAGCAGCTTCCGTCGCCATCGACGGCCGTTACTGGTCGCATCAGGATCGAATTGACCGCGGCACTCCGAAGCAGGGCATACGACAATCCGCGGCAACCAAGGCGCTGCCAAGTCCGGCAACACAGAATCAGCGCGGGAATTTATTGGTTTGCGTTGCCGGCGACTATGGTTCAATCGCCATCGGCTTCCTGATTGTTCACGGATATCGGTTAGTCTCGACGCGGTCACTCCACCTTCGCGCTCTGCCGGCTGTGCCTGTCGGCCTTTGGCTGATCTATGCAATGCTATTCACATTACTCGGATACTCCGAGCGCCTCTACCATCCCGAGGTTCTCCAAGAGCCGCGGGGAGAACTGCTCATCACCGCGAAGGTGAGCTTTTGGTCCGCTAGTCTTTTTGCCGCAGCGCTGGCTTTTTCAAATCTTGCACTCCGGTCCGTGGCCTTGTTTCTCGCAGGCGCAATCTTTTCATTGCCAGTGATGTTCAGCTGGAGAAAGACGCGGCAACTCCGACGCGAATCGCACGTCTCTGGCGCGCGCAACATACTAATCATCGGAAACGGGCGGCTGGGGCCGCGGCTCGCTCGCTATTTGCAGCAGGATCCTCGCCACAACTATGTAGTACGCGGATTTTTCGATGACGCGAAAACCTCAATTGGCGATTTCGCACGCCTTGCTCGTCGTGAATTCATCGACGAGGTGATTCTTACTGCCCCTCTTCCCACCGATGCCGTGCATCGCATGATCACCGAGGCGCAGTGCAACAAGATCGACGTGAAAATCGTGCCTGATTGTTTCGAATTTGATCCCGCCACGGTTAGGCTCGAACGGTTCGGCAACATTCCTGTATTCACGCTCAATGAAGAGCCGGTTCCTTCGGTCGAGCTGCTGATCAAGCGCTGCGTTGACATTTTTCTCTCGGCAGCGTGTCTAGTAGTTGTTTCGCCGCTCTTATCATTGATCGCTCTACTCGTGAAGTTGGATTCGCCCGGGCCGGCTTTCTACTCCGCCCCGCGCGTTGGCCGCAAAGGACATCGATTCCTCTGTTACAAGTTCCGCACCATGGTGAGCGATGCGGACGCGCTGAAGAAAGCATTGCGCACAAATAATGAACGGGAGGGCCCGTTCTTCAAAATTGCAGACGACCCACGCATTACCCGGGTAGGCCGTTTTCTCCGGCGTTACAGCCTCGATGAATTGCCCCAACTCTGGAACGTGCTGCGCGGAGAGATGAGTATGGTCGGCCCGCGCCCTCACCCCGTCGATGATACCGATCGTTATAGCGTGGACGATTGGCAACGCCTCGAAGTCACTCCCGGCCTCACAGGTCTTTGGCAGGTCACAGCCCGCCAAGATCCGTCTTTCGCGCGCAGCATGGAACTGGATCGCCAATACATTGGCCAATGGACGTTGGGCATGGACTTCCGCATTTTGTTTCGAACAATTGCCGCCGTCTTGCGCGGAGAAGGCGCCTAGCATGTCTGCTTTTCAAAACGTGACGCCTCGCACCCTCCGGTGGGATGCCCTGGCGGCGACGCTGCGGCTCACATTTCTCCCAGTCCAGGCTCTCGTCGCTGTCCCGTCTTATCTTTTTCTGTTCACGATGGCGTTGATGCTCTTTCGGCCGCCGGATTATCGCTTTCATTCCTACGACCGCTTTGCATTTGTATTGCTGATGGCCGTGGTGGTCCTCCGCATCTGCGTACTTCGGCAAAGAATTCACCTCCGAAGTCCATTGATATGGCCGATGGCCGGACTGCTCGCGCTGGCGTTTTTCGATTCCATCTCCCAACCATTTAACGCCGAAACGTGGAGCATGTTCGCGTCCAAGTGGTTCATCCCCTTCGTGCTGTTCTACGTCGCCGGGATCATTTTCAAAGACGATGCCGATCGGCGGGATTTTGAGACCTTCGCTCTGGTCGCCCTCGCCTATTTAAGTCTGATTGCCATCTTCTTTATGGTGGACGCGAAACAATTCATTTTCCCGCGATACATTCTCGACGAAGGGCTAGGCATTCACGCGGACCGTGCTCGCGGCCCATTTCTGCAGGCCGTCGCCAACGGAGTTGCCCTCAACATTCTCGGACTCCTCGCCCTGGACAGTTTTCGACGCAGGCGCCTGCGTGGTGTCTGGGCCGCCATTCTGCTGGCGGCGCTCCCGTTCGCGATCCTGGCCACGAAAACTCGATCCGTCTGGCTGTCGTTCGCGGCATCGATCGCCCTCCTTGTCTTCTCACGGAATCAACGGTTACGCCGGCTATGCGTCTCGATGCTTCTTGCAGGAGCGCTCGGACTCTTGGCGATCTGTCTTCTTTCCGATCACCAATGCAGTCTGAGCAACCGCCTGGCCGAAAGGAGCCCTGTCGAATTTCGGATGGCGATGTATCAAGCCGGCGCGGAAATGTTCTTGATGAAACCGCTACTGGGATGGGGTGGCGCAGCGATGCAAGCGGAATTAGCGGCGAGGGTAAGCGACTTTCATCAGGAAGAGTTTTACTTTCACAACACCTATCTCGAGATCGCCGTGCAATATGGCTTACTTGGATTCGCACTTTATCTCTGGCTCGTCGTCGCACTGTTCCGCGTTGGACGCCGCAGAGACAACGAACCCGATTTCGTATGTTCCTCTTTTGCCGACGACGGCTTTCGCTCGCTCTGGCCTCTCATTCTCCTGGTTTATTTGGTCAATGCAAGCTTCGTGGTCATGAACTACCAGTTCGTGAACGGCCTTGTGTTCTCCCTCGCAGGAATACTGGCGGCGCAGAATCGCCAGGATGGACGGGAATATGTCCGCGCAAGCTGAGAGCATTGCCACTTCAGAATTAAAGCCGGTGTCCACTGGCGTGTCCGCGCCCATCTCCCCGGATGCCGCGCGGGGAGGAATTTACCTGGCCATTCGGTATGGCCTCGGGGTTCTCGTAGGCGTCGGAAACATGTTGGTCATGACCTGGTGGATCGGGCCACACGCCTACGGACTCTTCGTTACCGCCATCGCGATCGTCACCGTGCTGGCGAGCATCGCCCGAGGCGGAGTTGACACTTACCTCGTCCGCTGCGAAGCACACCCCGATTCCCTCATGATCGGCACGGCCACAACGCTGATCGCGCTGATGTCTTTGGGATCGACTCTGCTTGGCGCTGCGCTGGCGCCGCTGCTCATCCACTGGTACGGAAGCCGCGAGTTTGTCGCGCCGTACCTGCTGCTACTATCCACCATTCCAATTACAGCGATGACCGCACTGCCCATGGCCAGGCTCGAACGCGCCCTGAGTTTCCGTCCTATCGCCGGAATTGAACTCTCTGCTCAATGCGCCGGGTTGCTGGTGGCGGCCTTTCTTGCCTGGAGGCACGCCGGCGTATGGGCGCCTGTGATGGGCCAGATTGCCTGGCAGTCGTTCACGCTGATCGCAGCCGCCATCTCCGCCTCGTTCGGCTTCAGGTTGAGCTTCAATCGACAGCAAGCGCGCGCGATGCTTTCCTATGGTGCTGGACTGACCGCCTCCATGAGAACCTGGCAATTGCGCGGCCTGGTGAATCCGTTGCTGGTAGGACGTTTTGCCGGAGCAGAAGCAGTCGCTTTCGTCGCCCTCGCCATTCGGATCGCTGAGTCGCTCGGGACTTTCCGCTTGGCCGCCGGCCGCATCGCCATCGCAGCCTTGGCTCGATTGCAAGCCAGGCGCGATGACTTCCGCAAAGCTGTGGAACAGGCCGCCTATTTGCAGGTCATCATCCTCGCGCCGTTGCTTTGCGGATTTGCCCTGCTCGGTCCCTTGGTCCTTCCGCGTATCGCCGGCGCGCGCTGGCTGCCAAGCCTCGCCGTCTATCCGTTCATCGCGTTGGGAGTGTTAGTCAACTCTGTTTACAACCTGCAAGCCTCCGCGCTCTTCGTGATCGGGAAGCAATGGGCGGTCATGCATTGTTACTCAATTCACGTTGTGATTCTTGCACTCAGCACGTTTGTTTTGTTGCCAAAGCTGGGAATCGCCGCATATGGGTGGGCAGAACTGTTGGCCTGCGCCGCATACTTTGTCATCCACTCTGGCCTCGCCGCCGAAATCGAGATTTCGTACCGCAAGCTGATGCCGTGGATCGTGGTATCCAGTGCGTGTCTCTTCCTCACATCCGCCTCTCGTTCCGTGATGCACTTGCTGAAACCGTAACTCATTCCGCACGCATATGCCGGCAATCGCATACCTGGCGAACCTTTACCCCGCGCCTTCTGAGCCCTACGTGAGAGAAGAAATCGCCGAGCTGCGGCGGCGCGGAGCCCGCATAATTCCCTGCAGCATTGCGAGAAATAGTCATGCGCTCGAAGATGAATTGCGAACCTGCAGCGCAGAAACGTTGTATGTACGTCCGCTGAAGCTGGGCTTAATCATCCAGGCAACTTGGCTCGTTAGCAGGAATCTTCTGCGTCTGCAGCATATTCTGATCCGCATCCTGCTGCGAGGTGAAGAACCTTTTCTGAAGCGCGTGAAGGCATTGGCCCACACTTGGCTCGGATCCTATCTGGCGCTCCTGTTGGCCAACAAAAGAGTCGACCACATTCACGTGCATCATGGATATTTCGGATCTTGGGTCGCGATGGTCGCGGCACGAGTGCTTGGGATCACTTTCAGCATGACCCTGCACGGATCCGATCTGCTTCTGCACCCCTCGTACCTCGATTTGAAGCTCAAGGAATGTAGCCTTTGCTTCACGATTTCGGACTTCAACCGGCGACATCTTCTCAAGAACCATCCGGAGGTTGATCCTTGCAAAATCATCGTGCACCGTATGGGGGTAGAGTGTTGCGACCCGAGAGTTCGGCAGCGCGAACAAATCGACTCACCGCTTGCGATTCTTTCGGTTGGGCGGCTTCACCCGGTCAAAGACCATAAGTTTCTGCTTCTGGCCTGCCGTTTGCTGAAACACAACGGCCTGTCATTTGTGTGCCGGATTGCCGGTGAAGGGGATGAGCGTCCCATTCTCGAGAGAATGATCGTCCGGTTAGGCCTGGCAAGAGAGGTCGAACTACTCGGCCACATTGCGCATGACGAACTCGCCGGTTATTACGATGCTGCCGATATGGTCGTTCTCACCAGCAGGAGCGAAGGCGTCCCGCTCGTTTTGATGGAGGCCATGGCTCGCGGCGCACTCGTTCTCGCCCCGGGCATTACGGGAATCCCCGAGCTTGTCCTCCACGATGAGACCGGCTTTCTTTATCAGCCGGGATCGCTCGAGGATTTTGTCCTACAAGTCGAGCAAATTCATCGCGTGAATTTTGCGCTGGACCGTATCCGCCACGCAGCCCGACAGCGTGTCTTGACCCGCTTCAATCGCGACATCAACCTGGGGGCTTTCTGCGACTCACTGTTGCTGCATTTGGGTGCTTCGCACGATCGTCATCCAGAGTTTCCCGCCTTCCTGGGAGTCAAACCCGATGAGGATCCTGTTTTGCAATAAATACAATTTTCCCTTCAGCGGCACCGAAGTCTATCTCTTTGAGCTGATGAAGTTGCTGCGGTCGCACGGCCACGAGGTCGCCTTGTTCTCGATGGCTGATTCGCGAGGCGAGCCGACCGCTTACGATGCCCATCTGGTTCCTCCCATCGACTTCAAAGGCTGCGAACAGAAATTGATCAAACGCGCCACACTGGCAGCTCACGCCATCTATTCGGTTGATGCGCGAAAGCGGCTGCGGCGCATGATTCAGGAATTCCAGCCTGACATCGCCCATGTCAGGAATGTTTACCACCATCTTTCACCCTCCATTTTCTGGGAACTTCGCAAGCAACGGATTCCGATCCTGTATCACTTGAACGATTTCAAGATTCTCTGCCCCACGTACAACCTTGTTTCGCACGGATGCGCCTGCGAACGGCCTTGTACCGGGCGATTCTGGAAGGTCCTCACGACTCGCTGCTATGCAGGTTCTCGTGCAGCATCTTCTGTTCTTGTCGCTGAAGCATACGTTCATCACTGGCTGCGTACTTATCAGAAATGCGTCGACCAATACCTCACGCCGAGTGACTTCGCAAAGGACTTGCTCGTAGAAAATGGCTTTGACGCGGCGAAGATCACCGCCCTGCCGCACTTTCAAAATCTGCCGGCCGAGGTTCCAGCCGCGCCGCGCGCCGCGCCAATTCTTTATTTCGGGCGGCTTTCACCCGAGAAAGGAATAGCAGACCTTGTTCGAGCGATGAAGGCGCTGCCCGGCATAACACTCAAGGTCGCCGGAGATGGTCCGCAGCGGGCCGAACTCGAAGACTTAACCCGAAGACTCGGACTCAAGAATGTGGAGTTCTTAGGCCACTTGTCAGGTGCTGCTTTGGACACGCAGATCGCAGCATCGCAGTTCACAGTCCTCCCTTCGCGCGCCTATGAAACGCTGGGCAAGAGCATTCTCGAATCCTATGCGTTGGGGCGGCCGGTAATCGCTTCTGATCTCGGCTCTCGCCGCGAACTGATACGCGACGGCGAAACTGGGTTGCTGTTCCCTGTGGCAAACACTGAACAACTGTCGGGCGCAATCTCTTACCTGTCGCAGAGACCCGAACTGGCGGCCCGCATGGGCACAGCCGGACGGGAATTGATTCGGACTCGCCATTCGCCAGAGCTGCATCTGCAAAAACTTGTGCGCCTCTACGAGCGCATGGCCTCGGCAAAACTGCAACCTGTCAGCAAGCCGTTGAGAGTCGCCTTTATCGGTGGACGCGGCGTCGTCTCGAAATACAGCGGGATCGAAGCTTATTACGAAGAGGTGGGCAAGCAACTGGTGACGAACGGTTACAGCGTCACCGTCTATTGCCGTACGTACTTTACCCCTGACATCGAAACTCATAACGGCATTCGCGTCGTGCGTATTCCCACCGTGCGCTCGAAACATCTGGACACCCTTGTTCACACGCTGTTGAGCACGCTTCACGTAATGTTCAGTGACAGCGATATCGTCCACTATCACGCCCAGGGGCCGGCACTGTTTTCCTTCTTGCCACGCTTGGCCGGCAAGAAAACCATCGTGACCGTGCAGGGATTGGATTGGCAAAGAAAGAAATGGGGCAAACTCGCATCGTGGATTTTGCAACTCGGCGAGGTCGCTTCTCTCCGATTCCCGAACGCAACCATGGTTGTATCGCGCTGCCTGCAAGCCGACCACGCCAAGCGCCACGGTGCAGCAACTCTCTATGTTCCCAATGGGACCATCATCCGCGAACGCGCACCCGCTTCACAAATCCTGGAATGGGGGCTGACCCCAGACAACTACATCCTCTTTCTCGGTCGCTTCTCACCGGAAAAGAACTGTCATCTTCTGTTAGAAGCCTTTGAAACTCTCAACACCACTGCCAAGCTGGTGTTTGCCGGCGGATCGAGTCACACAGACGCCTACGCGAACGAGCTTCGCCGGCATCAAAGTGAACGAATCATCTTCTTGAACTACGTTTCCGGTACGGCGCTCGACCAGCTGCTCACCAACGCAGCGATCTTCGTTCTGCCGTCTGACCTCGAGGGTCTATCGCTCGCACTGCTTGATGCCATGGGAGCAGGCGTCTGCGCGCTCACCAGCGATATTCCGGAGAACCGGGAACTCCTCGCAGACGTTGGCTTCACCTTCCGGGCAGGGGATGGCGGCGATCTCGCGCGAATGCTGGGTTTGTTACTTGCAGATCCCGAACTCCGAGCTTCCGCCGGACGCAGCGCGCAAGAACGCGTGCGAGAGCAGTACTTGTGGCCGGCGATCGCGCTCGAGATTGGAAAGATCTACGATCAGGTTGCGGGGCGGGTTTCGAAACAGCCCGAGGCGCCGCAGACCCACGAAGAGGCGGAGACTCGAGAGCCCGAGCACGTCGCTTAGTGTGCTAGTCTGGCCGTTCTACGGAGAAAGGGAACGGCGGCATGCGTGTCACAATCTTTGGCGCAACGGGATTGCTGGGGAAGGCGTTGCTCCGCGAGTGGAAAGGGGATGAAGTCACCGGGTTTGGCTCGCAAGACGCCGACATTCGCGATCCCGAGCAGGTCCGCAAAGCTGTTCTAACAACGCATCCTGACTGGATCGTTTTGGCTGCCGCATACACCGACGTGGACGGATGTGAGAGCAACCGCGACTTGGCTTTTGCGGTCAACCGTCAGGGTGCAATAAACGTCGCGCGCGCGGCGAAGGCAGTTCATTCCAGACTTCTGTTTTACAGCACGGATTACGTATTCGATGGCCTCAGTGCGACGCCCTATGAGGTCGATCACCCTCGGGCGCCGCGCAGTGTGTACGGGAAATCAAAAGCCGCTGCCGAAGAACAGCTGACCGAAGTACTGCCGGACTGCTGCATCGCTCGCACCTCTTGGCTATTCGGCGTAGGCGGGAAATGTTTTCCAGACACGATTCTCAAGTTGGCGGCAAGCCGGTCGGAAATTGAAGTTGTCGATGATCAGCGCGGTTCCCCGACACACGCTGTTGATCTGGCCAAGGTTTCAATTGATCTTTGCCGCCGCGATGCGAAAGGCATTGTGCATGCCACCAACAGCGGTGACTGCACCTGGTTCGACTTCGCGCAGGAAATTGTTGCTCAGTCGGGGTCGTCCTGTATCGTCAAACCAACCACCAGCGAAAAGTTTGCCCGTCCCGCGCCACGACCGAAATACTCAGTGCTTTCTCCGGCGAGCCTTGGCAGATACGGAATCGCAATGCCGCGCTGGAAAGACGCGCTCCGAGCGTATCTCGAGGAAAGAAAGTCGCAATCTTGAACGACTACCCTTCTTCGTTGCGTCGGGCCTTCTGAATATCAATTCCGAGTTGTTCAGCTTTTTTATAAAAGTGGCTGCGCTCTAAGCCGAGCGCCTTTGCTGCGTTGGTGATGTGGTAATTACTCCGCCTCAATTCAGCGACTAGCACCTCTCGCTCGAAGTTCTGGACGCGCTCAGTCAGCGGGCCTGATGCAGCCGCGCCCGAAGGCAGATTGGCTCCGGCCGAGGGGAGGGCGGCACGCACCGTCTCCAACTCGACCGTTCCGTCGGTCGAAAGCAGCATCAATCGCTCCACCACATTTCGCAGTTCGCGGACGTTGCCGGGCCACGAATATCTGGCGAGTTCGGCGATCGTCTCATCGCCAAATGAAATCGGCTTCCACCCATTCTGTCCACAGACTTGCGTCGCGAAGTGCTCCACTAACACGGGGATATCTTCCCGGCGCTCGCGCAAGGGCGGCAGCGAGAGAGGAAACACGTAGATTCGATGAAAAAGGTCTTGCCGGAATTTCCCGTCGTGCACCAGGGACTCAAGGTTTCGATGTGTCGCCACGAGCACTCGCACGTTAACGGCGACCGGTTTGTCTCCGCCGATGCGCTCGATTTCGTTTTCTTCGAGGACTCGCAAAAGTTTCGCCTGCATCGCCAGCGGCATGTCGCCGATTTCGTCGAGAAACAGCGTTCCTCCCTCGGCCTGCTCGAACTTCCCGATGTGGCGGCCTGCGGCGCCAGTGAATGAACCTTTTTCGTGTCCGAATAATTCGGACTCGATCAACTCCGCTGGGACAGCCGCGCAGTTTAAAGCTACAAATGGCCCGGATGCTCGCGGACTGCGCTCGTGCAGCGTGCGGGCGACTAGTTCCTTGCCGGTTCCCGTCTCTCCCAGAATGCAGACGCGCGACTCACTCGACGCGACCCGCTCAACCTGCGCCATCACCTTTCGCATTACCTCGCCCGACCAGACGATTTCATGCTTCCCCAATCGCTGGCGAAGCTGCCGATTCTCCGTTTCGAGCCGCTGCACTTTGAGCACATTTTCGACGGTCAGCAGCAGTCGATCGGTGGACACCGGCTTTTCCAGAAAATCGAGCGCGCCGAGCCGTGTGGCCTTGATGGCCATCTCGATATGGGCCTGCCCTGACATCATGACCACGGGCGTGCTCACGCCTTGAGCACGCAAATCTTCGAGCAGCGAGAGTCCGTCTTTGCCCGGCATCACGACATCCGAAAAAATGAGATCGAAAGTTTGTGTCTTCGCGAGATCCAGCGCTTTATTCGCGTTATCGCAAACCACAGCTTCGTGGCCAGCCAGCCGAAACGCGCGCGAAAGCGATGCCAGAGTGTTGGCATCGTCGTCCACAATCAGGATGTTGGCTTTCGACGGCATTCAATGTTCCTCAGGTGGTCGCCGTGCTGCGAACCTGCCCGGCCTGCATTTTATCTGCGTTGGGCGGCAGTTCGATCGAAAACGTCGTCCCACTTCCCGGCGTGCTGCGCACGCTGATTTTTCCACCATGATCGCTGATTACCGACTGCACAATCGCCAGTCCAAGTCCCGTTCCGTGCGTTTTACTCGTGTAATACGGTGTGAACAGCCGGGCGCACTCTTCAGGAGAAAGGCCGCTTCCAGTATCTGACACCTCGATATAGGTGCGCCGATCCTCTTGCCGCGTGCGCAAAGTGAGGGTCCCGCCCTTCGGCATCGCGTCCATCGCATTCAATACCAGATTCGACAGTGCGCGGTGCAAGAGGTCCGGATCGGCAGCGATCGGCTCCATGGTCTCCGCGAGTTCCAGTTTACAATCAATCGCCGGAGAGCCCGCCGCCTGCAACTGGGCATGAAACACTCGCTCCGTGTTCGTCACCAATTCGTTTGGCGACACGGTTTGCCACTGTGGCTGCGGCATCTTCGAGAACTCACTGAAGCGCGAGATGATCGTCTTCAGGTTCGAGATTTCGGCCAGCAACGTCGAAGCACTCTCTTCTACAATCTCGTTGAACTGCTGCGGACTTTGCTGGCGCGCGCGAAGCAGATTTTCGACCGTCAACTGCAACGGGAAGAGCGGGTTCTTCAACTCGTGGGCCAGCCGCCGTGCCAGCTCGCGCCAAGCTGCCACACGTTCGCTTTGGACCAGGCGTTCTCTCTGCTCCAGCAGTTCGTGAGTCATCTGATTAAACGCCTCTGCTAGTTCGCCCAGTTCGTCTTTGGTTGTCACCGGAACCTGCGCACGGAAATCGCCCGCAGCTACTTGCCGGGCGGCGATGGCCAATTGTTCCACCGGACGAGTTACGCGTGTCGCCGCCCAACTGCTCAGTAGGATTGCAAGCAGCATGCCCAGGCCTCCGGAGAACAGAGCTGCGGTGCGAATGCGCTGGCGCAAATCGACATAAGGGCCGCGGGAGTCTGCCAGCAGCAGCGCCCCAAGAAGTTGGTGGTCTGCTCCTACCAGGGGTATGGCATGTACGGTTTCGTCGCCCTCGGCATTTTTTGACCAGTGCACCAGTGCCGAGGTTTCTTGCGGGTCTTTTTGCAACTCCTCGAGCAACCGGGCCAGGGCTGCCGTCTCCGGGGCGGGGCCGTTCGAGTCCACCACGCGGGCCGCATCAGAACCGGAACCCAGGTTTTGATACAGCAATGCGCGCATGCCGGAGGGCGGATTCAGGCCGGCGACGAAGCTTCGATCGATCCTCTGCCCTCCCGTGACGAACATTGTTTTGTCACCGATAGTGACTTGCCTCGTGGTGCACAGCCCGAGAGCAGCGCCGTCCGGTGTATCGACTCGCTGGAGGAATGCGGCCTGGGCGACCTGGGGTACCGCGTTCTTGTAACCAAACTTTGCCGGCCATTGCGCCGAGGAGAGAATCGTCCCTTGATCGTCGGTGAATTCCAAAAAGTCCAACTGCTGCGCGTCTGCGAGGATCTTCGCCTCGTTCAGATACGCGCCGTAGTCCGGTGATCCCTGGTTCAGCGACAATGCGACTCGAGCAGCCGCATCTCCTGACGCGATGGTTTCGATCCGGTGCTCGACTGCTTTGCCGCGACGAGTAAACTCGCGCCGGAATTGGTCGACCAGCGTCGCGGTTCGCTTCTCGGTGGCTTGCTCAAAACTGCGGCGCGCGAAATACGAAGTTAGCCAGGCGACAGAAGTGACCGACAAAAATACGGTGATCGCGAATACGGCGAGAAGTTTTCGCCGAAAGATCATGGCTTCTCCGCCAGCCAGGCGTCGTTCAGCCGCCAGCTTCCGTCTGACGCAGCGACTCCCCTCACGTTGTTAGACACCGCGTAAGCGGTGCGCAGGTGCAGAAGCGGGATGACTCGACCCGATTGCAATAGCGTGCGCTCCGCTGCATATAGTTCCTCGACCGAGTCGCTCTCAAGCCTCGGCGGCTTCAAACCGAGTGTTGCCGCCATCTGCTCCAGCGCGATCTGAGGGCTAAGCGATGCGAGTTTCATCCTCACGAGCCGCGCCTCCGCCCCCGATGAGTTTGCTAGCTGCACGCGCAAGCCCGCGTCACGCGCATTCAGAACTATGCGGTCAGCAATCAGATGTTGAATCGGATCATTCGAGTCATAGCCCAGCCGCCACACTCCCGCTTGCGGGACTTCCGCCCGCTCCTGTTGGGCGCGCGTCAGGCCGCTCTCGACTGAGAAGAGATATTCGTAGCCACTCAACCATTGCGGGAGAAGTCCGGTGGCGCCCTGGCCACCGTCCTGCAGCACGACGCTGTTCAGAGTCTTGCGATCGATGCTCAGGGAGAATGCATCGCGAAGTTTCTTTTCGGCCGGTGTCGATGGCTCCGTGCTGAAAATCAGCGCGATCAGCTCGTCGGGCGGTGACATCTCGATCTTGCGGCCGTCGTTCGCAGCTCGTCGGGCCTGCTCAGTTGCCACATCGATCAGTTGAGTCTTCCCTAGATCGAAAGAAACCGTCTGATCCTGAAGATTCCTGCCGAGATCAATTTCGATTGCGTCGAGAAACGGCCGGCCAGCCCAATAATCTTCTCTCGCGGTTACGACCAGCGATTTCCGTGGCTCCCAGCGTGAAACCGCAAAGGGCCCAGTTCCCACAAACTTGTCGCCCGCCTGTTTCACGATACTGTTCCGAGCCAAGGCAAGTTCCGCCGTCAGGTTGGGCGATGGAGAATCGACTTCGATCATCACCGAATCCCCAGAGGAAAAAACTTTCCACGCTGGATTCGCCCCTCGCAGCGACGCCGCGACGGCTTCGGCCGTGAGTGGCGTGCCGTCTTGGAATGCCACGTTGTGTCGCATCACGAATACCCAGCGCTGTGCTCCGGACTCCTCCTGCCATGAGGTCGCGAGCCAAGGACGCGGCCGCCCTTGCTCGTCGAGTACCGCCAATGTATCGAACATCAGACCAAACAAATTACGATTCTCGACCCACCCCGGCTGGCTGGGGTTCAAAGAAGTTGGGGCCGTGCGAACCGCAACGTGCAGCGCGCCACCATAGCGCGGTCTTCTGGCAGCGCTCCCGAGAGTGCCGAAGAACACACTACTGGCCGCAAGTAACAGTAAGGCGGTACGCTTCATATCGGTTCGAATCATTCTTTGTGATTGCGATGGCTCCGCCGCCTTCGCTATCGGTCCACAATGCTGTGATTTTGCCACCCATGTCGAGCGCCTGACTTGAGGCGATAATTTCGCGATCGGGAACCTCGTACGCGCTTACGCTATCCGACGAGGTCACATTCGCGCCCGCGGCTAAGATTTGCCATCCTGAGCCGCATCCGCTGTGAACGCTGGCCAGGTCGCTGCCCCAATTCAGTTTCGGCGCAACCTGATCGGTCATTCCATCCAACGTGCGTACCTGGCCATCTACGCCCGCGAAGAACCACAGGGTGTACTTATCTCGTGGCAATGCGGCAGCGCTATAGAACGGCGCTGTCGTCGTCTGTTTCTGAACTCCCGGAGATAGAACACCGGTAAAAAAATTCCTTGCCTGGGCATAGAAGCCGTTCAACGGCGGTTGATCCGCTGATAGCGGCCAGGGATCGTCGCTCGGATGGCACTCCATCATCCCCGGCTTGGCTGATCTGCAATAAACTCCCGGCAGATATGCATCGAAAAGATGGTCTCTTCTCAACAGCAACCGTCCCCTGAGATCGCGGGGCCAGGGATGCGCGTGAGCCATCGGCAGCGACTGCTCCTGCTGCCAATGCCCGTTGTTCATGACATAAAAAATAATGCTCTCTGGCTCGAGCGCGATCATGTGTTGAGGGTTGGCATTAAGAATTACCAGATCAAGAATGGGGCTCTCATCCGACCAAAGCAGGGCCTTGCGGACTGCGACCGTGGCAGGGGCATGTTCTCCAATCGATGACTCAGTACGCGCCAACGTGACCATGATGATCGCCGGTTCGTTGGTGCCCTGGTGGATTTCCGCGATCAAGATGAAATTTTCCAGGTTTTCCGAGAGAGTGACGTCGACTGAAGCGGCGGCTTGCTCCGCCTCGACGAAATGCAACCCCTGCGCGGAAAGCTCGGACATCAAAGTGCGCCGAATCTCATCGACCGATGCCTGCGCCATGGACGATCGATTGACGAGGTTCAGGTGCACCGCTCCCGGTCCGGTGACCGCCGCGATTTTGCGCGCAAGCTGTGCACTCGGTACCTGCCATTGCGAGGCGCTTCCCGGAATTGCAATCAGCAGGATGAGTAACAGAAGAAGAAATGCGCGCGTCAGGCTTGAGGAAAAAACCATTTTCCGGATGCGCGCATTATAAACCGAGTTCGCCACAGTCTCCCTCGCCACGTCGATCTACTTCGGGTTGCCATCCTCCGGCTCTTCCGCTTGGCTGGTGTGGTTCGCCATGTTCATGCTGCGGAGCACGTCGTTGGCAAAGAAAAATTTGCCATCAGCCGGAACCATCATGATCTGCAGCTTGTCCGACAGCCGTTCAGCGACAATTTTGTTGATCAACAAGGGATTCTGCTTCAGAATCGTGCCCTCTTTCTGCATGCGCTCGGCATCGGCCGCAGCAGTCACCCGAATCCGTTCAGCTTCCGCCTCGGCCAGAAGTTTGCGGCGCTCCATCTCAGCTTTGCTGTCGATCACCTTCGCCTCGGCCTGTGCCTCGGCATTCTTCACCGTCGCTTCTTTTCGCGCCTCAGCCTCGAGCTTCGACTGTTCAATCTGTTTCTGCTTCAAGGGGAGCGTGTATTGCATGGCGTCGGCTTCACCCTTGGCCTGCAATACATGCACCTGGGCTTCGCCCTCTGCCTGTTTCACCTGCTGGGCCTTCGTGGCCTCCGCTTCGAGTTCGGCAATCCTCACCTGCTTCCCTTGAATTTCGGTCTGCACTCCCATCTGGTCGTTCTCTTGCTCTTTCAGCAGCAGACTCTCCAGTCCCTTGGCATACTCCTCCGGCAGTTGAATGTCGCGCAGCATCACTTCCTTTACCACGATGCCGTCGGCGCTCAGCTTTTGCGTGATGATGTCAGCAGCCCGCTTGCGGACTTCCTCGCGCTTGCTCGCGAAGACATCTCGCACGGTGTAGTTCGGCACCAGTTCACGCCATGTGCTGGCGACCACCGCCGGCACAATCTCATTTTCCACTGGCTGAGGCAAGTTGGCCTGGATGTAGTCGAGGTGCCGAGGATCAAGCCGATAACGAACAGTGATGGCGAGGCCCAGCGTCAGCCCCTCTTTGGCTTGCGCGTTCAGCGGTTCCGCTTTCTTCGGGGAGACCGTTCCATTTTTAGTGACGCCGTCCTCTATCGCGCCGGTGGTGAATAATTGATCGCGTGTGTCAAACAGCGCCACGTTTTCGGCCAGCGGTGTAAGAAAATGCGCGCCAGGATAGAGCGTTCCCCGCAGCGTTCCACTCGTCTGGCTGACGCGAACGCCAGCCATCCCGCTAGGGACGATTACAATCCCCATCGCCACCAGGATTGGTCCCCATGCCAGCAGCGCCAGACCCACCGCTCCACGCCAGCGAATCGCGCGAGCCGCAGGCAGCGTTTGGGCACCCTGTGCTTCTGCCACCCGGCGCTTCGTTTGCAGATACAGATCGTAGAAGAGAATTCCCACGGCACTCGCGATCATCGCGATGCCACCCCACAGCAGCATGTACTTGAGAAACAACATACAGCCTCCTGTTACCTGAGAGACGGCACGACCTCAGTTGTGCCGCAAAACCGGTTGCGACTTCACCTGCTTTGCCGAATGTTCAAACAGCGGCGCGAGCACTTTTCCGAAGATCACCTCTTCGGTCAAAATTGCGATTCCCAGCGAGAACGCCATTCCCATCGTCACTGCTATTGCCGTTATAACCAGTTGCATATGAGTTCTCCTTGCCGGGAGAGAACAGAGCAGGCAAAAAACCGAATTTCATGTCGCTGAAAAGAGATGGGTTACCTCAGAGGAGAGGTGACCAAAGTGTGTCTGCTGCAGCACGCTGTGTTAGTACGGCAACACTCCGGCTCACAGATTTCCACAGTCGGCAAGGGCTGGCCGTTGCTTGCGGCAAATCTAGGTTCTTTCGTAACAAAAAGTTACGTCCCTTTGTGACGTACCTCACACCGCTTTTCCGAGCATTCAGAGAAACTGATTTTGGGGCTTGGAAAGGAAAATCATGCAGGTCTACCAGGCAGTTACTCCGCCCTCGGAGGACAAACGTTGGCGAATCGTGGAAGGAACGATGCGCCGCCATGGACGGCAGCCCGATTCACTGATCGAGGTCCTGCACACGGTCCAGGAATCGTTCGGCTACCTCGACAATCAGTCTTTGGAATTCGTGGCCCGAAGTCTGCGTCTTCCCTATAGCAAGGTTTTCGGAGTCGCAACCTTTTATCACTTCTTCAGCTTGAAGCCGAAGGGGTTCCATACCTGCGTGGTCTGCACCGGGACCGCCTGCTATATCAAGGGATCGCCCGCCCTGCTGAAGAGCGTCGAGCAGGAGGCGCATATCAAACCTTCCGAGACTACGCCCGACAATCAGGTCTCCTTGCTCACGGCGCGATGCATCGGTTCTTGCGGTCTTGCTCCGGCGGTCGTATTCGACGGCGAGATCTCCGGCAAGGTCCAGCCGGAGGACATGGCCAAGCGCATGCGGAGGTGGCTGCACCATGACGCATGAGGAGTTGCAGGAGATCGCTCGCAAGGAAAAAGAGCGCCAGCAAGGTTTCCGGCGGAAGGTCCACGTTTGCATGGCGGCAGCATGCCTTTCTCAGCGGAGCGATCAAGTCAAAGCTGGCATTGAAGCCAGGTTAAAAGAAAAAAATCTCGAAGGTGGTTGCCATGTAAAGGGAGTCGGTTGCATGGGTTTGTGCGCGGCCGGCCCATTGGTTTCAGTCGAGCCTGATGGCACTCTCTACCAGAACGTACGGCCGTCAGATGAGACCACCGATACAGCCGACATCGTCGATGGCCTCGACAGCGCCCCGGTCCCGCGCTTGCAACTTGATCCGAACCTGCCGTTCTTCAAGGCGCAAACCAAGATCGTGCTGGAGAACTCCGGCAAGATCGATCCCGAAAGCATTGAAGACTACATCACGCAGTCGGGCTACGAGGCGCTTCTGAAGGCGATTACCTCGATGACTTCGGCCGAGGTCATCGACCAGGTCTCGAAGAGCGGACTTCGCGGCCGCGGCGGCGCCGGTTATCCCACCGGTTTGAAATGGAGCACTGTATCGAAGGCCGGCAACGGCGGCATGAAGTATGTAATCTGCAACGCCGACGAAGGCGATCCCGGCGCCTTCATGGACCGCAGCGTCCTCGAGAGCGACCCCCAGCGAGTGCTGGAAGGTATGGCCATCGCGGCATACGCCGTCGGTGCTTCGCGCGGATACATTTATGTGCGCGCAGAATATCCTCTAGCCATCAAGCGCCTGAAGACTGCGATCAAACAAGCCGAGAAGTTAGGTCTGCTCGGCGACAAAATTGGCGAAAGCAACTTCTCATTCCACATCGACATTCGCCTTGGAGCCGGCGCATTCGTTTGCGGTGAAGAGACCGCGCTGATCGCATCCGTCGAGGGCAAGCGTGGCCAGCCCCGTTCCCGGCCGCCCTACCCGGCACAACAGGGTCTTTGGGGCGCGCCCACGCTCATTAACAACGTCGAAACCTTCGCCAATGTTCCGCCCATCATCCGTAACGGCGGGCAATGGTACGCCTCGATCGGCACAGAAAAGAGCAAAGGCACCAAAGTTTTCGCCCTCGCGGGACGGGTGACCAACACAGGCCTGATCGAAGTGCCGATGGGAATGACCCTCCGCGACATCATTTTCAAACTCGGCGGCGGAATCCCCGGTGGCCGTCGCTTCAAAGCCGCGCAAACTGGAGGGCCATCCGGCGGCTGTGTTCCGGAGCAGTTTCTCGACATGCCTGTCGACTACGAGTCGCTGGCCAAAGTTGGCTCCATCATGGGCTCCGGTGGCCTCATTGTGATGGACGACAGCTCCTGCATGGTGGACGTCGCCAAGTTCTTCATGGATTTCTGCCAGTCGGAATCCTGCGGGAAATGTGTTCCCTGCCGCGTGGGAACGGTTCACATGCACAACCTGCTGGAAAAAATCACCCACGGCAAAGCAACGGCGGGCGATCTTGAACTGCTGGAAAGCCTCTGCGATAGCGTGAAGGCCACCAGCCTCTGCGGACTCGGCCAGACCGCGCCCAATCCAGTGCTTAGTACATTGCTTTACTTCCGCGATGAGTACCTGCAGCACATACGCGAACAGAAGTGTTCGGCAGGCGTCTGCGCCACGATCGACCATTCTGCAGAAACAGCCGAGGTGAAGGCATGAAACCGGCCGAACGCGAAATCCTCACTCTGCAAATCGACGGCAAAGATTTCAGCGCCCGCACGGGCGAAACCATTCTGGAAGTCGCGCAGGAAAACCATATTTTCATTCCCACCCTTTGCCATCTTGAAGGACTCAGCGAGGTGGGCGCTTGTCGCTTGTGCCTGGTTGAAGTCAAGGGAAGTAACAAACTCCTGCCCGCATGCTTGACTCGCGTACAGGAAGGTATGGAAGTCACGGTCAACACAGCGAAACTGGCAGAATACCGGCGCACGATCCTTGAGTTCTTGTTCTCCGAGCGCAACCACGTCTGCTCGGTATGTGTCTCCAACGGTCACTGTGAGCTCCAATTCCTCGCCATGAAGCTCGGCATGACCCATGTACGGGTTCCTTACCTGGGGCCGAAGCTTGAAGTAGACGCTTCCCACCGCCGCTTTGTCATCGATCATAACCGCTGTATTCTCTGCACCCGTTGCGTGCGGGTGTGCGATGAGATCGAAGGTGCGCACACCTGGGACGTGATGGGCCGGGGCGTAGAGTGCCGCGTCATTACGGATCTGGCCCAGCCCTGGGGCAATTCTGAAACCTGTACTGGTTGCGGAAAGTGCGTAAACACGTGCCCCACCGGAGCCTTGGTCGAGAAAGGCAGGTCGGCCGGCGAGATGACCAAACGTCAGGGGTTCTTACCTTATCTGACCCTGATGCGGGAGAACCACCGATGAGTAAAGTACGGCTGGCGACGGTGTGGCTCGACGGATGCTCCGGGTGCCACATGTCATTTCTTGATCTGGACGAGCGCTTGCTCGAGCTCGCTGAGCAGGTGGAACTGGTTTACAGCCCACTTGTAGACCGCAAAGATTTTCCTGGCGAGGTCGATCTCACCCTGGTCGAAGGGGCAGTCAGCAGCGTGGAAGATCTCGAAAAGATCAAGAAAATCCGCGCCCACACCAAGTTCCTGATATCGCTGGGAGACTGTGCCGTCACGGCGAACGTGCCCTCAATGCGGAATCCATTTCCTGTAGAGAAGGTCCTGGAACGCGCCTACAAAGAGAACGCGACGATCACAGCGGGCATTCCCACGCAGGTGATTCCGCGATTGCTGCCCAAGGCAACTCCAGTTCACGAGGCGGTGAAAGTTGATCTGTTTGTGCCAGGTTGCCCTCCACATCGGGACCTCATCTACCACGTACTCACGGAACTGTTGCAGGGGCGCACACCGGATCTTTCCAATGCGCGCTTTGGGGCTTAGGAGGTTGCTTGAATATCGTTATTGATCCGGTCACGCGAATCGAAGGTCACTCCAAGATCACGATTAGCTTGGATGAGCACGGCACCGTGCAGTCGGCCCACTTTCACGTGACCCAGTTCCGCGGCTTCGAAAAGCTGTGCGAAGGTCGCCCATTTTATGAAATGCCTGCCCTCATGGCGCGCATCTGCGGCATTTGCCCGGTCTCTCACCTGATCGCTTCCGCCAAGGCTTGCGACGCCATTCTCGCCGTCCGCATCCCCGAAACCGCGGAGAAACTTCGCCGCGTCATGAACCTGGCGCAGATTGTGCAATCCCACGCCCTGAGCTTTTTTCATCTTTCCATACCTGACTTCCTGCTGGGGATGGATTCCGACCCGGCAAAGCGCAACTTGTTCGGCGTTGCCGAGCGCGATCGCGATCTGGCACGAGACGGCATCCGCATGCGGAAATTCGGACAGGAGATCATCGAACTGCTCGGAGGCAAGCGCATTCATCCTGCCTGGGTGGTCCCCGGCGGCGTAAGCGAACCCCTCACCGTCGAGCGGCGCGACAAAATCCTCTTCACGATTCAGGAAGCCAAAGATATCTTGTCTCGCGCCTTGCTCTGGTTCAAGCGCCAGTTGTCCGAGTTCAGCGAAGAGATTCGCACCTTTGCCAATTTTCCTTCTCACT
>Ga0070735_10000970_pt1 | contig 28715 bp, 32 predicted proteins | sample Coa_R1_FD_66443 | JGI IMG/M metagenome (GOLD analysis project Ga0070735, IMG submission 66443) | Surface soil microbial communities from Centralia Pennsylvania, which are recovering from an underground coalmine fire - Coalmine... | ecosystem: Environmental > Terrestrial > Soil > Unclassified ...
GAAGGTTAAGGGCCGTTTACTTCGACGCGCGAAATTGCAGGCGCCGATTTGCGTCTTACCGGCGCCGGCGACCCGCGCTAGAGGAGGCGCGCCATGGAAGAGGAACGTTTCATCGGCGGCTGGACGCGCTCGAAGCTCGCCGCCCGCAGCCCCCAGGAACGCTACGCCATCTGGAAGCGCGCGCGGAGCCTAAAGACCGCGGACGGCAACCAGCTCGCGCGCGAGATCGAACGCCTGGGGCTTCCCTACGACGACCCCGGCCGGCTGCCCGAAGGCGATCCGGTGCTGGCCACCATGCGCGAAATCGCCGCCTCGCGCGAAGCGCGCTCGGCCTGCATCGAGGCGACCCTCGATGGCCTGCCGGCTGTGGCCGGAGTCGACGTCCTTTTCCACCAGGCGCTGGGGCTGGACTACCGGCGCAACGACGCGGCGCTGGCGACCGCACACGCGCTGACCGCCGAGTTGATGAGCGGCCTGGGCTATGTCGAAGCCGGGCGCAAGGAGCTGCCCAACCGCTACGTCCTGCGCGAAGGGGCGTTCTGGAAGAAGGCCTGAAGCAGCGGCCTACTCGGCCAGCACGTCTTCGCGCCTCGCCTCGTTCACCAGCGGCTGACCGGTCAGGTAGCGATCCAAATTGTCGAGGAAGAGGGCGTCGCCCCGCGCCGCGAGGCCAGAGCCGATGGCGGACGCGTGACCGGTCAGGCTGACGCGCGGGTGTTTCCAGAACGGGCTGTCCTTCGGCAACGGCTCGGTGCGGAAAACATCGAGCACGGCGTGCTCTGGCTTGCCCGTATCGAGCGCCGCCAGTAGCGCGGCCTCGTCGATCAGCCCGCCACGCCCGACGTTGACCAGCACCGAATGCGCCTTCATCGCCGCCAGGAAGCGCGCGTCGACCATCGAGGCGGTCTCCAAACTGAGCGGCGCGGCCAACACCACGACGTCGGCTTCGGGGAGCAGCGCGGCGAGCTTGTCCGGCGTCGCCACGGCGTCGGCGGCCGGGTGAGGCTGGGCGCTGCGTCTGACGCCGGTGACGTGGGCGCCGAAGGCGTGCGCCCGAACGGCGACCGCCTGGCCGATCGCGCCAAAGCCGACGATCAGCCAGCGTGATCCGGCGACATCGCGGTAACGGAGCCTCGCCCACTCGCCAGCGCTTTGCGCCGCGCGCCGCTCGGGCCCGCGCTGGAAGTGGTCCAGCACGCCCCAGAGAACGTACTCGGCCATGCTCACCGCCTGGGCGTTGTTGGTGGTCAGCCGCGCGCCCTTGGCCACAAGCCGCTTGAACGCCGGATCGTCGAAGCCGGCCGCCGCGCTCTGCACCCAGGCGAGCGTCTCGGCCTTCAGCAGCGCCGAGAACCACTCGCGCGCCGCCGGGTTTCCGAACATCTCGACGCTCATCCAGCCGGCGTCCGGCGCCGCCTCGTCGCTGGTCAGCTCGCGTTCGCCTTCGTGAATCTTGCCGGCCGAGTCGAGGATCAGGAAGGTCGCCTTGGCCGCGCTCTTCGGCAGGCGATGCTCGACGCGGCGAAAGGCGGTCTCATAGACGAGGATGCGGGTCACGGGCGGGCCGACTCCTGGGCAAGAAAAGGGCCCCTTCTCCGGCCTGGAAAAGGGGCCCCGGAAAGGCGTGGCCGTCTTAGCGCCTACTCGGCGGGCTCGGCCACCTGTTCCTTCTTCGAAAGGTCCTCGCCGGTGGTCTGATCGACCACCTTCATCGAGAGCCGGACCTTGCCGCGGTCGTCGAAGCCCAGCAGCTTCACCTTGACCATCTGGCCTTCCTGCAGCACGTCCGATGGCTTGGAGACGCGCTCGTTGGCGATCTGGCTCACGTGCACCAGTCCGTCCTTGGCGCCGAAGAAGTTCACGAACGCGCCGAAGTCGACCAGTTTGACCACCTTGCCGTCGTAGACCTGACCCACCTCCGGCTCGGAGGTGATCGACTTGATCCAGTCGACCGCCGCCTTGATCTTCGCCTGGTCGGAAGCCGCGACCTTGACCACGCCGTCGTCGTTGATGTCGACCTTGGCGCCGGTGGTGGCGACGATCTCGCGGATCACCTTGCCGCCGGTGCCGATCACTTCGCGGATCTTGTCGGTGGGGATGGTCAGCGTCTCGATCTTGGGCGCGTAGACGGAGAGCTCCTCGCGGGCGCCGGAGATGGCCTTGGCCATTTCGCCCAGGATGTGGATGCGGCCATCGTGCGCCTGGGCCAGCGCCTTCTGCATGATCTCCTCGGTGATGCCGGGGATCTTGATGTCCATCTGCAGCGAGGTGATGCCCTCTGCGGTGCCGGCGACCTTGAAGTCCATGTCGCCCAGATGGTCCTCGTCGCCGAGGATGTCGGAGAGGACGACGTAGCCGTCCGGCTCCAGGATCAGGCCCATGGCGATGCCCGAGACGGGCTTGGCCATCGGCACCGAGGCGTCCATCAGCGCCAGCGACGAGCCGCAAACCGTGGCCATCGACGACGACCCGTTCGACTCGGTGATCTCGGAGACCAGGCGGATCGTGTAGGGGAACGCTTCCTTCGACGGCAGCATCGGCCGCACCGCCCGCCAGGCGAGCTTGCCGTGGCCGACTTCGCGACGGCCGGGCGCGCCCATACGTCCGGTCTCGCCCACGCTGTAGGGCGGGAAGTTGTAGTGCAGCAGGAAGGCCTCCTTGTAGGTGCCTTCCAGGGCGTCGATGAACTGCTCGTCGTCGCCCGTGCCCAGCGTGGCGACGACCAGCGCCTGGGTTTCGCCGCGGGTGAACAGCGCCGAGCCGTGGGCGCGGGGCAGGACGCCCACTTCCGCCACGATCGGACGCACGGTCGAGACATCGCGGCCGTCGATGCGCTTGCCGGTCTTCAGGACGTCGCGGCGAAGCACAACCGCCTCGCTTTCCTTGAAGGCCGCGCCGAACTTGGACGAGTCATGCCCGTCCGGGTTGGCGTCGGACTTGACCAGCAGCGCCGACGCTTTCGCCTTGGCGGCGGAGAGGGCCGCGTGGCGCTCTTCCTTGCCGGGCAGCTTGTAGGCGGCCTTCAGGTCGTCGCCGACGGCGTCGTTGATCTGGGCGATCAGGTGGCTGATGTCCTCGGGCTCGAAGTCCCAGGGGTCTTTCGCCGCGTGCTCGGCCAGTTCGATGATCGCGTCGATCACCGGCTGGAAGCCGCGATGGGCGTACATGACGCCGCCCAGCACCTGCTCCTCGGTGAGCTCCTGGATCTCGGATTCCACCATCATCACCGCGTCCTGGGTCCCGGCCACGACCAGGTCCATGCGGTTGCCCTCGCCCAGCTGGTCGAGGGTGGGGTTCAGCACGTATTCGCCGTCGATGAAGCCGACGCGGGCCGCGCCGATCGGACCCATGAAGGGCACGCCGGAGATGGTCAGGGCGGCCGAGGCCGCGACCATGGCGACGATATCCGGATCGTTCTCCAGATCGTGCGCCAGCACGGTCACGACCACCTGGGTCTCATGCTTGAAGCCCTTGACGAACAAGGGGCGGATCGGACGGTCGATCAGGCGGGAGACCAGCGTCTCCTTCTCCGAGGGGCGTCCCTCGCGCTTGAAGAAGCCGCCGGGAATCTTGCCCGCGGCGAACGTCTTCTCCTGGTAGTTCACGGTCAGCGGGAAGAAGTCGAGGCCGGGCCTCGGCGCCTTCTCGGCCACCACGGTGGCCAGCACCACGGTCTCGCCATAGGTGGCTAGCACCGCCCCATCGGCCTGCCGCGCGATGCGGCCGGTTTCGAGCGTCAGCTTGCGCCCGCCCCATTCGATGGATTTGCGTTTGATATCGAACATTGTGGTTGGTTCTTTCTCTAAGAGCGCCGAGGACCCATTTCCTCGGGCTTCACGGACAGGGGGCGGAACGGCTTTCTCTTCGCGGATCCGAAGTCCTCATCCAAATGACGGGCGGAAATGAGGACCTTCCTTTTTGGCCCTCGGGCGTAACGCGGAGGCTTTGCCCCGCTCCATCTCGCCGCCGGCCCGTCTCGGCCGCGAACGAATCTATTGACGTCCAGTATCGGCCCATTCCGGCCGGGCGAAAACTATCGGCGCAGGCCGAGCGTCTCGATAAGCGCCTGATAGCGGCCGGCGTCCGAGACGCGCAGGTGATCCAACAGGCTGCGGCGCTGAGACACCAGCTTGAGGAGGCCGCGGCGCGAGTGGTTGTCCTTCTTGTGCGTCTTGAAGTGCTCGGTCAGGTTGGCGATGCGCTCGGAGAGGATCGCGACCTGCACTTCCGCCGACCCGGTATCGTGGTCGCCGCGCGCGTGGGTCTTGATGAGCTCGGCCTTGCGGTCGGTGGTGATCGACATCGGGGTCTCCGTCTCTCTAAAGGTTGAACACGCGCACCGGGCGAAGCTGCCCGGCCCGCATCTCGCAGATCGCCGCCGGTCCGCTGGACCCCATCGCCAAAACGGTGCGTGACGCGAAGCCCTCCCCATCTGGGGAAAGGAGCCGCGCCTTCAGCGTTTCGACCTGTCTGGGAAGCAGAACGATCGGTCGCCCTTGCGAGAGCCTGAAGGCGTCCTCGTTGGTCACGGCCAGCGCCGGGATGTCGTCCAGCGCGGTCTCGACCGGAGTGAGGACCTCCAAGCCGGCGCCCCTATCGCACAAATCCTCCAACGTTTCCAGGGCGACGGCGTTCTGCGCGACGAAGGGCCCGACGCGCGTGCGCCGCAGCGCCGTGACATGGCCGCAGGCGCCAAGCGCCAGGGCGAGGTCGCGGGCGAGGCTGCGCACGTAAACGCCCTTGCCGCAGGCGATCTCGATCTCGACGTGATCGGCGTCGGGCGATCCGATCACCCCGGCGGAGTGGATGACCACCCCGCGCGGCGCGAGCTCCACCGCGATGCCGGCGCGGGCCAGATCGTAAGCCCGCTCGCCATCCACCTTCACGGCGGAGAAGGCTGGCGGGACCTGGAGAATCTCGCCGACGAAAGCGCTCAGCGCCACGGTGACCGCCTCGGCCGGCGGGCGGACGTCCGAGGTCGCCGTCACCGCCCCGTCGCGGTCGAAGCTGGCCGTGCTGGTCCCCCAGGCGAGGGTGAAGCGATAGGCCTTGTCGGCGTCCATGAGGAAGGAGACGGTCTTGGTCGCCTCGCCCAGCGCGATCGGCAAGACGCCGGTGGCGAGCGGATCGAGCGTGCCGGCATGGCCCGCCTTCTGGGCGTCGAACGCGCGGCGCACACGACCGACGGCCTGCGTCGAGCCGAACCCCTCCGGCTTGTCCAGCGCCACCCAGCCGGAGACCGGCCGGCCCTTACGTCGGCGCGCCATCGTCTGGGTCGAGGTCCTGCGCCACCTTCGGGTCGTGCAACAGCCGCTCGATGCGCTCGGCCTCGGCGAAGCTCTCGTCGTGCACGAACTTTAGCGCCGGTGTGAAGCGAAGATCGACCGCATGTCCCAGCCGCCCGCGCAGGAAACGCGCCGCGCGGTTCATGGCGGCGGTCACCTCCGGCGCGTGCGCGCCGCCCAGTGGTTCGACAAAGCAAAGCGCATGCTTCAGGTCCGGCGACATGCGCACCTCGCTCAGGGTCACCGAGACGCCGGACAGCGCGGGATCAGCCAGCGGTTCGTCACGCAGAATCTCGACCAGGGCGTGGCGCACCAGTTCCCCGGCGCGCAACTGCCGCTGGCTCGGGCCTTGCGGCTTGCGGATTGCGCCCAGACGGGCGTCGGATGGAAAGGGGCGGGCCATGGCGAGAAGGGCAGGCTCACTATCCGCGCCGGTCGCGCAAGTCCAGCGGCGCCTCTCGCCAACCGCAGCCGCAGCTAGCGGCGTCGCTGACGCACGAGCTGGCCGAGGTCGCCGTCGAAGGCGGTCAGCCGCCAGACGCCGCCCTCGTCGGCGAAGGTGAAGAGGCAGGGCCCGTCGCGCTTGGTGATCACACAGACGTGCGTCCCGTCGATCGGCTTCAGCGCCTGTGCGATGCCGACGACGCCGGGGATCGGCTTGTCGGGCGAATAGCCCAGCTGCTGGGCGACGGCGCGAAACACCTCGGGCCGCACCAGGTTGTCGACGCCGATGTCGACGATCGTCGGTCCAAGGACCGCCGCCAGCGCCGCCGCCGTGTCGCCGTGTCTGGCCGCCTCCGCCGTCAGCCGCCCGGCAAGCTGCGCCTTCAGCGCCGAGCGGTCGACGTGGGCGTCGAAGGTCGCGCGATCGGCGTCGCGGATCGAGATGAGGAAGGCGTGGACGTCGCTGGCCGCCGTCAGCTGTTGCGGGCTGACGCAAGCCGCCAGCACGGCCAGGGCGGCGAGCGCGAGCCAGCCGCCGGCGCGGCGGGCGCGGTCAGTAGCGCCGGTTGGTCGGGGCATCGTTGAAGCGATCGCTGCGGTCGGGCTGCGGCAGCGGCGGCGGAGCGAGCGCCCATTGGCCGTGGAAATTGTAGTCGAGCGTTACGCACAGGCGGCTCCGCCCGGTCGTCGGATCGCGCCCCAGCGCGTGGATGCGCAACGGCTCGTCGGGCCGGAGCGGCCCAAACGCCAGCCAGACGCGGTCGGCCCCAGGACACAAGGCGCCGATCAGGGCGCGGCCGTCGCCGCGGGGCAGGATCTCATAGAGGTCGCGCTCGCGCGCACCGCCGATCAGCGCGCCGAGCCCGCCGGGCCCGAGGTCGGACTGGCTGGCCGGCCGCACATCGGCCTGGCCGATGTCGTTGGTCTCCAGCACCCGCTCGACGCGCGTCGACAGCAGCGATTTCTGGAAGATGAAGGTGAGGCCCTGCTCGGTCATGTCCTCGGTGGTCTTGTTGGCCGAGTCGTAGGAGTAGATGCGCGTCGCCGCGTCGGCGCCAGGAGCCGTCGCCAGCATCGCCAGGAGGGCGGCCGCCGCCGCCGGCGCCAGAAAAGGTCGCATCGATCGCTGTTTTCTTGCGGCCTCGCCGCCGTTGCAGGCGCACCTTAGCGTGCCGATATCGACTTTCTAAGGGCAAAGGGGCGAGGGTTCGATGCCAGAGCGCAACGCCAGCGTCGCCGTGGTCGGCGCCGGAGACTACATCGGCTCTGCGATCGCGGAGCGGTTCGCGGCGGAAGGCTACCTCGTCTTCGCCGGCCGGCGGAACGGGGACCAGCTCGCGCCGCTGAAGGCCAAGATCGAGGCCGCCGGCGGCCGCTGCGAGGCGCGCACGCTCGACGCGCGCTCGGAGGAGGCGGTCACCGCCTTTCTCGCCGAGGCCGACGCCACGGCGCCGCTCGAGGTCTGCGTTTTCAACGTGGGCGCCAACGTCAACTTCCCGATCACCGAGACGACAGAGCGGGTGTTCCGCAAAGTCTGGGAGATGGCCTGCTACGGCGGCTTCCTCACCGGCCGCGAGGCGGCGAAGATCATGCTGAAGCATGGGCAAGGCTCGATCTTCTTCACCGGCGCCACGGCCTCCATGCGCGGCGGCAAAGGCTATGCGGCCTTCGCCTCGGCCAAGTTCGGCCTGCGGGCGCTCGCCCAATCCATGGCCCGCGAACTCGGACCGCAGAACATCCACGTCGCCCACCTCGTCATCGACTCCGGCGTCGACACCGCCTTCGTGCGCGGCCGCATCGCCGCAGCGCGCGGACCGGAGGCGGCCGACAACATCGAGCCAGGACGGCTGATGGAACCCGCCTCCATCGCCGAGGCCTACTGGACGCTGCACCAGCAGACGCGCGATGGCTGGACGCAGGAACTCGACCTTCGGCCCTATGGGGAGACCTGGTGATGGCGGATGTCCGCTTCCTCTTCGATTTCGGCAGCCCGAACGCCTACCTCAGCCACAAGGTGATCCCCGGGATCGAGGCGCGCACCGGCGCGCGGTTCGAATATGTGCCGGTGCTGCTCGGCGGCCTCTTCAAGCTTACCGGCAACCGCTCGCCGGCCGAGGCTTTCGCCGACATCAAGAACAAGCTCGCCTACGAGGGGCTGGAGACGCGCCGCTTCGTCGAGCGCCACGGCCTGACCGACTACAGGAGCAACCCGTTTTTCCCGGTCAACACGCTGAAGATCATGCGCGGCGCCGTGGGCGCGCAGCGGCTAGGCGTGTTCGCCCCCTACGTCGACGCCGTCTACCACCACATGTGGGAGGCGCCGAAGAAGATGGACGATCCGGAGGTGATCGCGGCCGCGCTCACGGAGTCCGGCCTCGACGCCGAGGCGCTGATGGCGGCGACCGAAGATCCCGAGGTCAAGCAGGCGCTGCTCGACAACACCAACGCGGCCTTTGAGGCCGGCGCGTTCGGCAGCCCGAGCTTCCTGGTCGGCGATGAGCTCTACTTCGGCAAGGATCGTCTGCGCGACGTCGAAGAGGCGATCACCACGGCGGCGTAGGCGCGCGCGTTCGCCGCCAGTCGCGCAGCGGCGACTGGCGCACGGGCAAGAATGGCCGCGGCTTGGTGGGCAGGAGCAGGAAGCAGCAGTAGGGACCGCGGCCATCCTTGCCGGTGCGCCAGGGCTTTCGCCTTTTGGGAGACCGGCGGGGCGTCAGGTGGGGCGCTGTCCCACCCAAGCTTCGCCGGCCGTTCGCTCCGACGTTGGACTGACGATGCGGGCCGTCAGCGCTAACGACCCGATCGCTGATGAGGATCATACCCCCGCCGCGACGCCGCTCAGGGCGGCCCTTAGCGGCTGGCGCCTCAGGGGCCTGGCGCGGTTGCGGGCGGCACGGCCTTGGCGGCGGCGAGGCCGCACGGGACCACCGCCTTGAACGCCTTGCCGATCCCCAGCACCGAGGCGGAGAAGCGGCCGTTCGGCAGGGTCCAGGTCAGGCTGGTGGCGTTGAGCACGGCGCTCTTCAGGTCGTCGTCGATCACCACCAGCACGATGTTGCCGACCGGGCTGGCGGTCAGCGCGTGAGGTGCGCCGCCGTTGATGCGCAGCTGCGCGCTGACGTCACCGGCGCTGAAGTTCCAGTCCGGCCGGCCGACGGCGAGCACGGGTTTGGCGTCGCGGTTCACCATCAGCATGCTGTCGACCTGGTTTCCCGCCAGCCGCGCGAAGCAGCCGCCGTTCGTCACGGTGGTGAGGGTCCAGTCCCCGGCGCCTGGGATCAGGTGCGACGGGCCCTGGGCGGACGCCGCCTGGGGCAGGCCCGCCAGGGCCAGGGCGAGAACGCCGGCGGCTAGAGCGCGCGTTGTATCTCTTCGACGGTGAAGCACTCGATGACGTCGCCTTCCTTGATGTCCTGGAAGTTGGCGAAGGCCATGCCGCATTCCTGTCCGGACTGGACTTCGTTCACCTCGTCCTTGAACCGCTTCAGGGTTTGCAGCGTGCCCATCTCCTGGATCACCACGCCGTCGCGGATGGTGCGGATGCGCGCGCCCTTGCGCACGACGCCGTCGGTGACGCGGCAGCCGGCCACCCGGCCCACCTTCGAGATGTCGAACACCTGCAGCACCTGGGCGTTGCCCAGCATGGTCTCGCGCTGGATCGGCGCCAGCATGCCCGAGAGCACGCCTTTGATGTCGTCGATCAGGTCGTAGATGATCGCGTAGTAGCGGATCTCGACGCCCTCGCGCTCGGCCAGGTCGCGGGCCTGCTTCGAGGCGCGGACGTTGAAGCCGAGGATCGGCGCGCCCACCCCTTTGGCCAGCATCACGTCGCTCTCGTTGATCGCGCCGGCGCCCGAATGGACGATGCGGGCGCGCACCTCGTCGGTCGAGATGTTGTCGAGCGAGCCGACGATCGCTTCGGCCGAGCCTTGCACATCGGCCTTGATGATCAGCGGCAGCTCGGAGACGCGCTTGTCTTGAAGCTTGGCCATCATGTCGGCCAGCGACGCGCCGGGAGCGGCGCCGGCGGGGGCGATGGTCTTCTCGCGCTTCTGGCGGATGCGGTAGTCGGTGAGCTCGCGCGCACGGGCCTCGTCCTCGACCACGGCGAAGGGCTCGCCCGGGTCGGGCGTGTCGTCGAGCCCGAGGATTTCGACCGGCTCGGAGGGGCCGGCGCTGGCCACCTGCTCGTCGCGCTCGTTGATCAGCGCCCGCACGCGCCCCCAGCTCGAGCCGGCGACGACGATGTCGCCGCGCTTCAGCGTGCCGCGCTTGACCAGCACGCTGGCCACGACGCCGCGGCCGCGGTCGAGCTTGGCCTCGATGACCACCCCGTCGGCCGAGCGATCGGGGTTGGCCTTCAGGTCCATGAGTTCGGCCTGCAGCTGGATCGCTTCAAGCAGATGATCGAGGCCCGTCTTCTGGGTCGCCGAGACCTCGATGGCCTGGGTGTCGCCGCCCAGGCTCTCGACCACGATCTCATGCTGCAGGAGTTCGTTGATCACCCGGTTGGGGTCGGCCTCGGGTTTGTCGATCTTGTTGATGGCGACGATGATCGGCGCTTCGGCCGCGCGGGCGTGATTGATGGCCTCGATCGTCTGCGGCATCACCCCGTCGTCCGCGGCGACGACCAGCACGACGATGTCGGTCACGTGCGCGCCTCTGGCCCGCATGGCCGAGAAGGCCGCGTGGCCGGGCGTGTCGAGGAAGGTGATCTTCGATCCGTCCTCCAGCCGCACCTGATAGGCGCCGATGTGTTGGGTGATCCCGCCGTGCTCGCCGGCCACGACGTCGGTCGACCGCAGGGCGTCCAGCAGGCTCGTCTTGCCATGGTCGACGTGTCCCATGACGGTCACCACCGGCGAGCGCGAGACGAGATGATCGTCGACGTCCTCCGCGCCGATGAAGCCCTCCTCGACGTCGGCCTCCGAGACGCGCTTGACCGTGTGGCCGAACTCCGTCGCCACCAGCTCGGCGGTGTCGGAATCAATGACGTCGTTAATCTTCAGCATCAGTCCCTGGCGCATCAGGAACTTGATGATCTCGACCCCGCGCGTGGCCATGCGTCCGGCCAGCTCCTGCACGGTGATCACGTCAGGAATGACCACCTCGCGGGCGATCTTCGCCTGCTCCTGGCCGCCGCCTTTGCGCCGCTCGCGCTCGCGCTCGCGGGCGCGGCGCACGGACGCGAGGCTGCGCATGCGTTCGACCGCCTCGTCGTCGTTGCCGGCCACGGCCTGGATGGTCAGCCGGCCCTCGCGCCGTTGCGGCGCGCCTTTGACGCGGCTGGTCGCCTTGCCCGCGGCGCCCTTGCGCCCGGCCTGGCCTTCCTCGTCGTCATCCGGTCGCCGATCGGGCAGCGAGCCGGTGGGGCGCGGCGCCTGGCGGGTCGCGCGCTGGATCTCGGGGCCGGCGGGGGCGGGCTCGGGCCGGCCAGCGCCGGGCGGACGCGGGCCGCGAGGCGCCGCGCCGTCGCGCGCCGGCGCCGGACGCGGGGCGAGCGCCGAATAGCGCACGGTCTCGCCGGTCCGCGGTGGTCGGTCGCCGAACGTCCGTCCTTCCGGTCGCGCCTCGCGCGGTCCGCGGTCCGGACGCGCTTCGCCTTCGACGCGGCGGCCGTAGGCGGGGCTGGCCGGCCGATCCGGCCGATAGGTGGTGGTCGAGGCGCGATCGTCGCGCCGGGGCGCCGGGGCTTCGGGGCGCGGCTCGGCGCGGGCGGCCGGCGCGGCGGCGCGGACGGGTTCGGGTGCGCGCTCGACCACTGGAGGCGGCGTCGCCGCTTCCGCGACAGGTTGCGGCGCCCTTGCGGCTTCGGCCTCGCGGCGTTTGGCCTCCTCTTCGGCGCGGCGCGCGGCCTCGCGGCTGCGCTCGGCGTCGCGGCGCTCCTGGTCCACGCGGGCCGCCTCGACCACGCGCTGGCGGGCCTGCAGCTCCTCGGCCGAGAGATTGAGGTTGGGCGCGCCAGGCGTGCGCGGGGCCGCGGGCTCGCGCGGGCGCGTGTCGAGCGTGGCGCGCTTTTCCGCTGCGGACGGTCCGCCCAGAGGTTGGCCGCCGGCGGGGTGCCCCTCGATGCGGCGACGCTTGGTCTCGACGACGACGGTTTTCGAGCGGCCGTGGCTGAAGCTCTGCTTGACGGTGCCGGCGCTGACGGCCGCGCCGGGCCGGGGCTTCAGCGACAGAGGCGTGCGGACGCCGCCCGGCCGGTTCGGATTGTCGTCGTTCGTATCGCTCATTCGCTCGCTTTACTTAAACTCGAACACCAGGGCCGCCCGACGGTGATCGGGAAGCCCCCTTCCTCGCACAGCCATGGGCAAACGCGAGGCCGGGCGGGTGTCGGACCGCCTGGCCCCACGTTCATGGCTCCTCGCGCCAACTCTCGGGAAGGAGCGGACGAAAGCCCGAAAGACGCTCGACATCGACTGTCCAGCGCTCGGCGCCTCGCCCCGCAAGGAAGGCGACATGTATCACATTTTCACCCCCCAAGGCCAAACCCAATTCGCCCGACGAAAGCGCGCCGAACAGCTTGGGCGGATGGGGCTGGTTGCGCGCTAGCGCCATGAGCTTGCGCCGCCCGTCGGCCGCGCCGTCGGCGGCTTCGATCAGCCACGCCGCTTTGGCCGCGGCGATCGCGGCCCGCGCCTGGTCGAACCCAAGCACAAGCGCGCCCGCGCGGCGCGCCAGGCCGAGGCCGTCGAGCAGCCGGCGGATCAGCAGGCGTTCGACCAGGTCGGCGAGATCGGGCGGGGCGGTCAACGGCGCCTTGGCGGCGCGGGAAAAGCCGCCTTTGGCTGCGGCGGCCCGGACGGCTTCGCGCGAGGCGGCCACCCAGAGGCCGCGCCCGGGCAGCTTGCGGGCCAGGTCTGGCGCGACGACGCCGCCGGGCCCGGCGACGAAGCGGATCAGCCGCGCCTCGTCCATGACCTCGCCCGAAACGAGGTCGCGCCGCTCACGCTCGCGCATCGGCTCGGCCGCGGTCAGATCTCCTCGTCGGCGGCGGCCATGGCGGCGTCGCCTTCGTCGTATTCGGCCTCGATCTCTTCCTCGACGACCTCGGGCTCGGGCTCGATCCAGCCCATGGCGACGCGGGCGCGCATGATCAGCCCCTCGGCCGCCTCTGCGGAAAGTCCGAAGGCTTCAAGGACGCCCGGCTCGCGCACGCGCTCGCCGTCCTTCGATTCGAACCAGCCGCGCAGGTCGTCCGGCACTAGACCGGCGAGGTCCTCGACCGTCTTCACCTCGCCCTCGCCCAGCGCCACGCTGATCGGCAGGCTCACGCCCTCGATGTCCAGGAGGGCGTCCTCGACGCCCAGCTCGCGGCGCTTTGCGTCGTACTCGGCCGCTTCCTTCTCGAGAAAGTCGCGGGCGCGGGCCTGCAGCTCCTCGGCGGTGTCTTCGCCGAAGCCCTCGATGGCGGCGATCTCCTCGGGATCGACGTAGGCCACGTCCTCGACGGTGGCGAAGCCTTCGGTGACCAGCAGCTGGGCGATGACCTCGTCGACGTCCAGCGCTTCCTGGAACAGCTGCGTACGTTCGGCGAACTCGCGCTGGCGGCGCTCGGAGTCCTGCGCCTCGGTGATGATGTCGATCTGCCAGCCGGTCAGCTGGCTCGCCAGCCGAACGTTCTGGCCGCGGCGCCCGATGGCCAGCGACAGCTGCTCGTCCGGCACCACCACCTCGACCCGTTCGTCCTCCTCGTCCATGACCACCTTGGTCACTTCCGCCGGCGCGAGCGCGTTCACCAGGAAGGCCGCCTCGTCCGGCGACCAGGGGATGATGTCGATCTTTTCGCCCTGCAGCTCGGCGACCACCGCCTGCACGCGGGAGCCGCGCATGCCGACGCAGGCGCCGACCGGGTCGATGGACGAGTCGTTCGACACCACCGCCATCTTCGCGCGGCTGCCCGGGTCGCGGGCGATGGCGCGGATTTCGATGACGCCGTCGTAGACTTCCGGCACCTCCTGCGCGAACAGCTTGGCCATGAAGCCGCCGTGCGCTCTGGAGAGCATGATCTGCGGGCCCTTCGTCTCGCGGCGGACGTCGTAGATGTAGCTGCGGATGCGGTCGCCGACCTGGAAGTTCTCGCGGGGGATCGCCTGGTCGCGGCGCACGACGCCTTCGCCGCGGCCGAGGTCGACGACGATGTTGCCGTACTCGACCCGCTTCACCACGCCGTTCACGATCTCGCCGACCCGGTCCTTGAACTCCTCGAACTGGCGCTCGCGCTCGGCGTCGCGCACCTTTCCGGTCACCACCTGGCGGGCCATCTGCGTCTGCACGCGGCCGAACTCGAAAGGCGGCAGGATCTCTTCGTAGGTCTTGCCGACGAAGGCGTCCTTGTCGTCCAGCTTGGCGTCGGCGAGGCTCTTGAACGCGTAGGTGTTCTCGATCGGCTCCTCGTCGTCGACCACGGTGACGACGCGGGTGATGGTGGTCTCGCCGGTCTTCGGATCGATGTGGACGCGGATGTCGTGCTCGGCGCCGTACCTGGAGCGGGCCGCCTTCTGCACCGCCTCCTCGATCGCCTCGATGACGATCTCTTTCTCGATCGATTTCTCCCGCGCGACCGCGTCGGCGATCTGCAGCAGTTCGAGGCGGTTGGCGGAAATGCCGCTTAGAGCCATGTGGGTCTACTCCGGGTTTGCGTCGGCTGACGCCTGTTCGTGTTCAAGTCGGGCCGCGCGCGCCTCGGCGCCGCGTTTCAGAAGCGCCTCGGTCAGCGACAGCTTGGCGTCGGCGATCCAGGCGAAGGGGATGAGGATGGTCTCGGTTTCGCCGTCCTGATCGATGGCGACGTTGTCGTCTTCGACGCCGGCGAGGACGCCGTGGAAGCGCTTGCGTCCATCCGCCAGCCGGTCGAGCTCGATTTTCGCCTCGAAGCCCTCGAAGGCGGCGAAGTCTTTCAGACGCGTCAGCGGCCGGTCGACGCCGGGGCTCGAGACCTCGAGCGAATAATCGCCCTGGATCGGATCGGCCGCTTCCAGGACGTCGAGCACCGCCCGCGACAGCCGCGCGCAGTCGCTCACGTTCATCTCCCCGGCGGCGTCTTCGGCCATGATCTGCAGCTGGCGCATGCGGCCGCCGCCCATCAGGCGCAGCCGCACCACCTCGTACCCCATCGCGTCGGCGATCGGGTCGATGAGCTCGAGAAGCGAGCGGTCTTCGCGTGTCTTGCCGCGCAAGGCTCCAGAACCAACAAAAAAGCGGCTGGCCTTTTGGGCCGCCGCTCGAAAGCGCCATCCAGCGCTGACGATCGATTTAGTGAGTTGAATATAGGCGCTCGCCGGGCCTCTGTCAGCCCCTTCCGTGACAGGCGGCCAGCGCGAGCCGCAGGATCGCCGTCTGTTCGCCGCCCAGCGTGGCGAACGCGCGGGCGATCGGCGTCATGCGCGAGCGTGTCTCCCATCCGTCGCGCACGATCCGGCGCCGGTCGTGGTCGCTCGCTTCGAGCCGGTAGAGCGGCTGAAAGAAGTGCGGATGCGGATAGGGGTACGCGTGCGGCCTCGGCGTCTCGTGCCGGAAGTGCAGAGCGCCGAACCGCCGCGCCTCCGAGAACCGCCAGCCGGTCTCCTCGGCGATTTCACGCTCGAGCGTCTGCATCAGGGTCTCGCCCGGCTCGCGACGGCCGCCGGGGATCACGTGGTCGCCAGGCGGATCGCGCACCACCATGACCCGCCGGCCCTTGAAGAGGACGCCGCGCACCGAGGTCGTCAGGGCGTCGGGCGTCTCGTCGCCCGTGGCATAGAGGCTGAGGCGCAGGATGTGCTTGTCGCGGCCCCAGACAACGGTGGTCGGCGGCTCGGCCGGCGCGCGGCCGGAGAGCCAGGCTTCGGCTTCGCTCAAGAGGCGGCCGCCGCCTCGCCGGCGACGACGCGCGAGGCGGCGTTCACGACCGAGGCGATGCGCAAGGCCGCCTGGATCGCTTGCGGCGACACGCTCCGCTTCTTCAGCTCCTCCTCGTGGGCGTCCATGCAGGCGCCGCAGCCGTTGATCGCCGACACCGCCATCGCCCAAAGCTCGAAATCGGCCTTGTCGACGCCCGGGTTGCCGATGACCTGCATGCGCAGCCGGGCCGGCAGGCTGCGGTACTCGTCGTTGTGCATGATGTGCAGCGCCCGATAGTAGACGTTGTTCATGCCCATGATCGCCGCCGCCGCCCTCGCCGCCTCGCGGGCTTCATCCGACAGGCCGGCGGCCTTGGCTTCCGCCTCGACCGCCTTCACGACCGCCGGCGTTCCGATCGCATGCGCCGAGGCCAGGAAGCAGCCCCATTTCTGCTGCGGAGTCAGGGTGTCCTCGCCGGCGAGCACGCCCAGATTGAGGGCGATGTCGCGGGCGTAGGCGGGCAGGGATTCACGCAGGGCGTCGAGGCTCATGAGGTCGGTCTCCTTCGGCGGCTTCCTAGCACCGCGCCGGGCGCTCACCGCACAGAGTTGCTCAATGCATATGGGTATCCGCATTGAGTGCGTCTATATAGCCCGACATGCTCCCGACGCTCCGCCAGCTTCAGTATCTCAAGCTGCTCGCCGAGCACGGCTCCTTTAGCCGCGCCGCCGAGGCGGCGCACGTGACCCAGCCGACTCTCTCGGCCGGCGTGCAGGAGCTGGAGAAGGTCCTTGGCGCGCCCGTCGTCGACCGGGCGCGCGCCGGCGTCATCCTCACCGCCGTCGGCGAAGAGGCTGTGGCGCGCGCGTCCGACATCCTCGCCCGCGCCGAAGATCTGGTGCAGGCGGCCAAAAGCGCCGGCCAGCCGCTCGCCGGCCGCTTCAGGCTGGGGGTGATCCCGACCATCGCGCCGTTCCTCCTGCCCCGCGCCCTGCCGGCGCTGCGCGCGCGCTTTCCCAAGCTCAGGCTCTACCTGCGCGAGGAGCAGACCGCCAAACTGATCGCGGCGCTGAGGGCCGGCGCGCTCGACGCGGCGCTGATCGCGCTTCCGTACGACACGCAGGGGCTGGAGACGGCGCCGGTGGGCGAGGACGAACTGCTCGCCGCGCTTCCGGCCAACCATCCGCTGCTGGCGGCCGAAACGATCGCGCCCGAGCGGCTGGCCGGCGACGATCTCATCCTGCTCGAGGACGGGCACTGCCTGCGCGAGCACGCGCTGGCCGCCTGCCGGATCGACCCGCCGAAGCCGACGGAGGAGGGGATATTCACGGCCACCTCGTTGCCGACGCTGGTGCAGATGGTCGGCTCCGGCCTCGGCGTCTCCTTCCTGCCCGCCATGGCGGTGGACGCAGGCCTCGCCGATGACGCGCCGATCGCCGTGCGGCGGCTCGCCGCCGACCACACGGCCCGCCAGATCGTCGTCGCCTGGCGCGCCGGCTCCAGCCGCGGCGTCGAGGGCCGCTTGCTCGCCGAGACGCTGCGCGCCGCTTAGCGCCCGCTCGCGGGCCGTGCGACGCCGGGCGCCGGCCCGCCCAGCTCCTGCCGCCAGGCGCCGGCGCCGAACGCGCTCACGTCCAGCACCAGGCAGCCATCGACGCGCCGGTAGACCGCGTGCAGGCGCCGCGACGCCGGCTCGACGCCCAGGGGATGCGGCGTCGCCGGGGCGAGCGCTGCGGCTTGTCTGGGCGGGTTCGGCGAACAGGCGGGGGCGGGTTGCGCGACCAGCGCGGCGGCGAGGATGGCGAAGGGCATGGCGATCTCTCCCTGGCCGCCAGTCTACCACCGTCCGCGCGCTCGATCGAACAAGAGGCTTGCAATCCGATACGAGTTCGATATATCTAACTCATCGATATATCTAAGAAGGATCGATTATGCATCGTTTTCACCAACGTTTTCATCGTGAACGCATGGCGCGCCACGGGTTCGGCTGGGCCGAGCGCGAGGCGCGCGGGTTCGGCCGTCATGGCCGCCGACCCGGCCGCGTGTTCGGCCAGGGCGACCTTAGGCTCGTGCTTCTGAAGTTGATCGCCGACAAGCCCAGCCACGGCTACGAGCTGATCAAGGCGGTCGAAGAGGCGGTCGGCGGCGCCTATGCGCCGAGCCCCGGCGTCGTCTATCCGACGCTCACGCTGCTCGAGGACATGGGCTACGTGCGCCAGCAGCCCGACGCGGACGGCGCCAAGAAGCTCTACGCCATCACGCCGGAAGGCGAGGCGCACCTGGGCGAGCAGGCCAAGGCCGTCGAGGCGATCTTAGACCGCATGGCCGAGGTGGCCGCCGCCAACCGCGGCCGCAGCGCGCCCCAGGTCCTGCGCGCCATGCAGAACCTCAACACCGCGCTCCGCTATCGTCTCGGCCGCGGGCCGGTCACCGAAGCGCAGGTCCAGGCGATCGCCGCGGCGCTGGACGCCGCCGCCCGCGCGGTCGAGGACGCCTAAGACCCCGCGTCGCGCCCCGGCGTGATTTTTCGCGCCCGCCGGCCTATATGCGCCGGCCATGGGCCGCCCCTTCCTGAAGATGAACGGGCTCGGCAACGACTTCGTCGTCGTCGATGCGCGGGACGAGAGCCGCTACGGCGCCTTCGCGCCGGGGCCGGAGACCGTGCGCGCCATCGCCGACCGCGCGGCCGGCGTCGGCTGCGATCAGCTGATCGCCATCGAGCCCTCGGCGACCGCTGAGGCCTTCGTCCGCTTCTGGAACGCCGATGGCGGCGAAGTCGCCGCCTGCGGCAACGGTTCGCGCTGCGTGGGCTGGCTCCTCATGCAGGCGTCGGGGCGTGACGAGGCGGTGTTCGAAACCGCCGCCGGCGCGCTGCGCGCCCGCCGCGCCGGCGGCGCGATCACCCTCGACATGGGCGCGCCGGGCCTCGGCTGGCGCGACATTCCGCTCGCCGAGGAGATGGACACCAGGGGCGTCGAGCTGCAGGTCGGCCCGATCGACGACCCCATCCTGCACACGCCCGGCTGCGTCAGCATGGGCAACCCGCACGTGGTCTTTTTCGTCCCCGACGTCGCCGCCGCGCCAGTCCGCGAGGTCGGGCCGATGATCGAGAACCATCCGCTGTTTCCCGAGCGGACCAACGTCGGGTTTGCGCAGATCCTCGCGCCGGACCGGATACGGCTGCGCGTATGGGAACGCGGCGTGGGCGAGACGCGCGCCTGCGGCACCGGCGCCTGCGCGGCGCTGGTGGCGGCCTGCCGCCGCGGCCTCGCCGGCCGCGCGGCGAGCGTCGAACTGACGGACGGACCGCTGCAGATCGAGTGGCGCGAGGCGGACGATCACGTGCTGATGACCGGCCCGATCGCGGTCGAGTTCGAGGGCCAACTGCCGTGAGCGCGCTCGAGGTCGTCACCTTCGGCTGCCGCCTGAACGCCTACGAGTCCGAGGTCATCCGTACGCGCGCCACCGAGGCTGGCCTCGCCGAGGCGGTCATCGTCAACACGTGCGCCGTCACCGGCGAGGCGGTCCGCCAGGCGCGGCAGTCGATCCGCAAGCTGCGGCGCGAGCGGCCGGGCGCGCGCCTCATCGTCACCGGCTGCGCCGCGCAGATCGACCCTGCCAGCTTCGCCGACATGCCTGAGGTCGACCTCGTGCTCGGCAACGCCGAGAAGCTCGACGCCGCATCTTACGCACCTTGCGCTACGGCCGTGCGCACACGGGTTTCCGACATCTTCTCCGTGCACGAACAGGCCGCGCCGACGGTCTCGCACCGCGCCGGCCGCGCCCGCGCGCACGTCGAGATCCAGAACGGCTGCGATCACCGCTGCACGTTCTGCATCATCCCCTTTGGCCGCGGGAACGCGCGCTCGGTCCCCGCCGGCGCGGTGGTCGAGGCGATCCGTTGTCTGAGCACGGAGGGCTGCCGCGAGGTGGTCCTGACCGGCGTCGACCTCACGTCGTGGGGCGCCGACCTGCCCGGCCGCCCAAGCCTCGGCCAGCTGGTCCGCCGCATCCTGAAGATGGTCCCGGAGCTCCCGCGCCTCAGGCTCTCTTCCATCGACGCCGCGGAGATCGACGCGGACCTGCTGGCGGCCTTCGCCGAAGAGGAGAGGCTCGCGCCACACCTGCACCTGTCGCTGCAGGCGGGCGACGACATGATCCTCAAGCGGATGAAGCGCCGCCACAGCCGCGCCGACGCGCTCGCGCTCATCGCCGCCGTCCGCCAGGTGCGGCCGGAGACGGCCTTCGGCGCCGATCTGATCGCCGGCTTCCCGACGGAAACCCCGGCGATGTTCGAAAACACCCTCTCACTCGTGGGCGAGGCCGGCCTCGCCTACCTGCACGTCTTCCCCTTCAGCCCGCGGCCAGGGACGCCGGCGGCGCGGATGCCGCAGCTGGCGCGCGCCGTGATCAAGGCCCGGGCGCAGACGCTGCGCGCGGCGGGCGCGGCCGCGCTCGAGCGGCACCTCGCCGCGCGCATCGGCGCGGCGGTCGATGGCCTGGTCGAGCGGCCAGGGCGCGCGCGGGCGGCGGACTATACCGAGCTCGCGTTCGCCGGCGACGCCGCCCCGGGCGCTCTCGTCCGCATGATCGTGACCGGCCACGACGGCGCCCGCGCCACCGCGAGGCTGGCCGCATGACGACGCTCGCCGGCGGCTGCCAGTGCGGTGCGGTGCGCTTTGCGCTCGACGAGCCGCTGGGGCGCGCCTCCATCTGCCACTGCCGCATGTGCCAGAAGGCGATGGGCGGTTTGGTCGGAGCCTTCGTCGGCGGCGAGAACCTGCGCTGGACGCGGGGCGCGCCGGCCTACTTTCAGAGTTCCAACAAGGTCAGGCGCGGCTTCTGCGCCGCCTGCGGCACGCCGCTGACCTTCGCCTGGATCGGACATGGCGAGGAGGTCGCGATCCCAGCCTTGGATCACCCGGAGCGCGTTGCTCCGACAATCCAGGTCGGCGTCGAGAGCCGCCTGCCGTGGTTTGAGAGCCTTGCCGGACTGCCCGAGCGCAAGCCGGAGGAGGCGCCATGGCTGGCCACCATCGTGTCGCGCCAGCATCCCGACCAAGACACCGACGCCTGGCCGCCCACCGATGGCTGAGGGGGAGAAGACCGGCTGGCTCCGGCGCCTGACCGACGGGCTGTCGCGCTCGTCCAAGCGGATGACCGAGCAGGTCGCCGCCGTCTTCACCAAGCGCCCGCTCGACCAGGCGATGCTCGACGAACTGGAGGACATGCTCATCGAAGCCGATCTCGGCCCGAGCGCCGCCGCGCGCATCGCCCAAGCCTTCGGCGTCGCCCGGTTTGGCCGCGAGGCGGACGAGGTCGAGGTCAAGGAGGCGCTGGCCGAGGCCATCGCCGCCGAGCTAGAGCCGCGCCAGGGCCGCTTCGACGCGCTCGAGGGCCCGCGCCCCTACGTGGTGCTGTTCGTCGGCGTGAACGGTTCGGGCAAGACGACGACCCTGGGCAAGATCGCCGCCGACCTCACCCGCCGCGGCGCCAAGGTGCTGGTCGTGGCCGGCGACACCTTCCGCGCCGCCGCCGTGGAGCAGCTGAAGGTCTGGGCCGACCGGGCGCGCGCCGGCTTCATCGCCCGCCCCGCCGGGGCCGACGCGGCCGGGCTCGCCTTCGACGCGCTGGAGCAGGCGAAGGCGGAGGGCTACGACGTGGTCCTGATCGACACGGCGGGGCGGCTGCAGAACAAGCAGGGCCTGATGGACGAGCTGCTCAAGATCGTTCGGGTGCTGAAGAAGACCGACCCCGATGCGCCGCACGAGACGCTGCTCGTCCTCGATGCAACCGTCGGGCGCAACGCGCTGGCGCAGGAGAACGTCTTCGGCAACACCGCCGGCGTGACCGGCATCGTCATGACCAAGCTCGACGGCACCGCCCGCGGCGGCGTGCTCGTGCCCGTCGCCCAGGCCTCCGACGCGCCGATCAAGCTGATTTGCGTCGGCGAGGGCGTCGATGACCTGCAGCCATTCGATGCGCGCGCCTTCTCGCGCACGCTCGTGGGCCTGGACGCCGCGTGAGCGACGAGCCGGCTCCGTCGACTCACGTGACCGGCCGGCGCCGCGCGCACGGGGCTATCCGACTCATCGTTGACTACGGCGGGATCGCAGCCTTCGGTTTGGCGTATTTCCTCCGCCTTCGTTTCATACCCGCCCCGAATCCGCTCGGCTTGGCGCTCGCATGGGGTGGCAACGCACCGTTCGACCTGATCGGCGCCACAGGCTGGTTGGTCGCCGGTTCGTTGATTTCGCTAGGGGTTGGCATAGTCGCCGAGCGGCGCTTGGCGCCGATGCCGCTTATCGCCGGTGGGTTCGCGCTCGTCTTCGGTGGACTGACGCTCGTTTTGCACGATGCGCGCTTCACGAAGATCAAGCCGACCGTGGTCAATCTCGTGTTTAGCGCGGCGCTTCTCACCGGTTTGATGGTGCGGCGAAATCCACTGAAGTGGCTGCTTGGTGAGGCGTTGGCCTTGCCGGACGAAGCATGGCGCAAGCTCACCCTCCGCTATGCGCTCTACTTCTTCAGCATGGCCGTGTTGAACGAGATCGTATGGCGCACCCAGTCGGACCGAGTCTGGGTCGAGTTCCACACGCTCGGGCAGTGGGTCCTCGTGCTGCTGTTTTCCGCCGCCCAGGCGCCGCTGATGATGAGATATCTGAAGACGAGCGAGGCGCCGCCGCCACCGACGGACTAGACAAGAGGCCCATCTTGCAGCGTATACGGATGGTGTGTCTTCAAATCGACGCACGCACGCGCTAAGGTGTCGCGCACTCCACTCGCGGAACCGGGGTTGATGGCGAAGTTGAAGACCAAGCCGGGCGGAAAGAAGTCGGGCAAGAAGATCGAGGCCGCCAAGGCGCTGGACCGTTCGCCCAGCCATCTTCTTCACCGCGCTCTGCAGCTGGCGCTCGATATCTACGCCGAAGAGACCGGCCCCGACGCGATCACCCAGCGGCAATACGCGGTCCTCTCCGCCGTCGCGGCGCAGGAGGGGCTGACGCAGACCGATCTGGTGAAGTCGACCGGGATCGACCGCTCGACTCTCGCCGACCTGGTCGCGCGGATGATCGGCAAGGGGCTCCTGGGTCGCCAGCGTTCCGCGGCGGACGCGCGCGCCAACACCGTCAGCCTGACCGACGGCGGCCGCGGGGCGCTCGACGCCGCCCGCCCCCGCGTCGCGGCCGCCGATGCTCGGATCATGAAGCTTCTCCCGACGCGCAAGCGCGACGCCTTCCTGGACGTGCTGCGCGAGATGGGCCGGGTCGCGGCGGCCGACGCCGATGAGGAACCGGGAAAGAAGAAGAAAAAGGCCAAGGCGCAAAAGGCGGCCAAACCGGCCCGCGCCGCCAAGCCGGCCAAGGCCGCGAAACCGGTGAAGGCCGGCAAGACAGCCAAGCCGCCGAAGACCAAGGCCGTGAAGGCCGCCAAGCCGCCCAAGTCGCTCAAGGTCGCGGTCGCGCCGAAGGTCGGGAAGAAAAAGAAGACGCGCAAGGCCATGGCCGCCGCGCCCGCCGCCTGAACGTCCGCGGCCTTAGACCCTGATATTCACGATCGAGCCCGGGCGCGCGTTCGGGTCGGGCGCGACGGACGTGGTGTTCCCTCGCGCAGGCGCGGCCGGCGTCTGACGCATGGGCTCGACCGGTGTCGCCGCCTGCGAGGCGCGGCCGAGCGCGGCCTCGAAGAAGGCGCGCTGGGCGGCGGCGCGCGCGTCGGCGACCGACCGCGGCGCCGGGCTGGCGGCCGGCGGCGATACGGGGCGACTGATCGGCGGCAGGGCCATCGCACCGCCATCCGGGATTTATGGTTAACCCGCGGTTAACGCGGCGCGGCCTCGGCCAACAGCGCCTCGGCGCTCGCGGGCGTCAGCGGCAGCGCCGACTTGGCGGCGATGCGGCCGTCGCGCCCGACCACGAAGGTCTCCGGCACGCCGGAAATGCCAAAGTCGATGCCGGCGCGGCCAGTGCTGTCGACCAGCGTCGCCGCATAGGGATCGCCGCCGCGCGCGAGCATCGCCCGGGTCGCGGCGGGGTCGAACCGCCACGGGGAGATGATGCCGACGACCCGTACGCCCTGCGCCTTCAGCGCCATCAGCACCGGCTGTTCCTCCTGGCAGGGCGCGCACCATGAGGCGAAGAAGTTCACCAGCGTGCCTGGGGGGGCCAGCGCCTTCAGCGTCTGCGGCGCGCCGCCGGCCAGCGGGGCCAGCGTCTCTTCGGGGAGCGGCCTTCCGACCAGCGCGGCCGGCTCGTAGTGCGGATCGCGACGCAGGGAGGAGCCGACGAAGAGGGCGGCGAGCGCGAACAGCGCCACGATCGGGACGATGGCGATGAGGCGTTTCACGGCGCCGTCTCGGTCGACGCGTCGGGGCGGGCGGCGCGGCGCCAGCGGCGCGCGCGCGCCAGCGTGTCGGCGACCAGGCCGCCGAGGATGAGCGCGCTGACCGCATAGGCGCCCCAGACGTACGGCGCGTATTTGCCGGCGTCGAAATCGAAGCTCATGCCGCAGCCCTCATCGCCATCACCGCCGCGCGGCGGCGCCAGACCTCGCCCCGAATGCGCACGAGCCAGAGCGCGCCGAAGCCGGTCAAGTACGCGAGCCCCATGATCAGGAGCGGCGTCAGATAGACGGGCGGGAGGCTCGGTCCGCCGGCCCGCAGCACCGACGGCCCCTGGTGCAGGCTGCGCCACCAGACGACCGAGTAGTGGACGATCGGCAGATTGATCAGCCCGACCAGCGCCAGGATGGCCGTGGCCGGGGCGGCGCGCGCCTCGTCCTCGATGGCGGCGTCGAGGGCCATGTAGGCGGTGTAGAGGAGGAAGAGCACCAGCACCGAGGTGAGCCGCGGGTCGCCCCACACCCACCAGGCGCCCCAGGTCGGCTTGCCCCATAGCGAGCCGGTGATCAGAGCGGCCGCCGTGACCCCGGCGCCCAGCGGCGCGGCGGCCCGCGCGGCCGCCCGGGCGAGCGCGTGGCGGAAGACGAGGCTGAAGAAGCTCGCGCCGCCAAGGCAGGCGTAGACGAAGAGGCTCATCCAGGCCGCCGGCACGTGGATGAACATGATGTGGACGGCGTACCCCTGGCGGGCGTCCGGCGGGGCGGTGAAGTCGAGCACAAGCCCCGCCGCCAGCAGTAGGGCCGCCAGCGCGCCGAGCAGCGGCGCCGCCCAGCGCGAGAAGGCCATGAAGCGGTCGGGATTGGCGAGGGCCGGAATCATCTTGGGGATCCGCTGATCAGGATAGCGCGTTCCGCGCCGCCGCCGCCATGGCGAACGGCGAGAGCGCCGCGGCCGCCAGCGCGTAGGCGGCGAGGAAGAGGAGCGGCGTCTTCCAGTCGAGCCCGGCGCCGAAGGCCTCGATCGCCCCGGCGCCAAAGATCACCGGCGGGGTGAAGAGCGGCAGGACGATGACGGCGATCAGGATGCCGCCGCGGCGGCTGCCAAGGCTGAGCGCCGCGCCGATGCCGCCGAGGAAGGCGAAAGCCAGGCCGCCGGTCAGGCCGGCCGCTGTGATGATCGGCCAGAGCGCGGTCTTGCCGCCCAGGGCCGCGACGACGAACGGCGCGACCAGCGCCAGCGGCGCGGTCGTGGTCGCCCATTGCGCCAGCGCCTTGGCGAAGGCGGCCATCTCCAGCGGCGCGGGCCCAAGCGCGATCAGGTCCAGCGAACCGTCCTCGTAGTCGCGCTCGAACATCCGCTCGAGCGAGATCAGCGCCGCCAGCGCCAGCACCAGCCAGGCGAAGCCGGGCGCCACGCCGGCCAGCCGCTCGGGCGACCCGCCCAGCGCCAGCGGCAGAAGGCTCGTCATGGCGAGGAAGAAGCCGATGGCCACGAGCGGCCCGCCGCCGCCAGCGAAGGCCAACGCGAACTCCCGGCGCAGGATCAGGGAAAACCCGCTCATCCTCAGGCGAGCTCGATCTCGCGCGCCTCGACCGGCAGCGGGTCGTGGGCTGCGGCCAGCACCAGGCCGCCGCCGGCGAGGTGCTCGGTCAGCACGGCGCCGAACGCGGCGCGCTGGTCGCGGTCGAGGGGCGTCAGCGGCTCGTCCAGCAGCCAGAGCGAACGGGGCGCGGCGATCAGCCGGGCGAGGGCCAGCCGCCGCCGTTGGCCGGCCGACAGCCGCCGCACGGGCATGGCGAGCAGGCCCGAAAGGCCGAGGCGTGCGCACGCCGCATCGGCCGTCCCGCGCGTTCCGCCGCACCAAGCGGCCTGAAAGCGCGCCTCCTCGCCGGCGCGGCGCGAGAGCTTCAGCCCGTCCTGATGGCCGATCAGGTGGGCGTGTCGGGCGATGGCGTCATCGGGCTCAAGCGGACCGGACGCGCTGGTAAAGACAACCCGGCCGGCGCTCGGGCGGATCAGGCCGGCGATCGTGCGCAGCAGACTGGTCTTTCCGGCGCCGTTGCGTCCCGAGAGGGTCGCCGCTTCGCCGGCGCCGAGGACGAGCGAGAAGCCCTCGATCAGCCGGCGGTCGCCGCGGTCGATGCAGAGGTCCTCGATGGCGAGCGCGGTGATCATCGGCGTCCGGTCCGTTCATGGACGGGGCGTGCGCCAGAAGCTAAGAGAGCGCCGGCCGTGCGGGACGAACGCCGCGCGAGGCCGGAACCTGTGCGTCCGGCCTTTACGACGCGCGATCCCGCGACCGGTTTTCGGGCGGCCCAGAGCAGAGAAAGGCGTCCTTCCATGCCATCGAACGACAGCTTGCAAACCCGCCGCGACCTCGTGGTGGGCAAGAAGACCTACGCTTATTACAGCCTCGCTGCGGCCGAGGAAGCCGGCTTGGCCGGCATCTCGCGCCTTCCGGCGTCGATGAAAGTTCTGCTGGAGAACCTGTTAAGAAACGAAGACGGGGCGACGACGAACCCGGACGATCTGAAGGCCGTGGCCGCTTGGGTCGAGAACCGCGGCTCGGTCCAGCACGAGATCAGCTTCCGCCCCGCGCGCGTGCTCATGCAGGATTTCACCGGCGTGCCGGCGGTGGTCGACCTGGCCGCCATGCGCGACGCCATGACCCGGCTCGGGGGCGATCCGGAGAAGATCAATCCTCTGAACCCGGTCGATCTGGTGATCGACCACTCGGTGATGGTCGACCACTTCGGCACCGCCAAGGCCTTCGGCGAGAACGTCGAACGCGAGTATGAGCGGAACCTCGAGCGCTATCGGTTCCTGCGCTGGGGCTCCTCGGCGTTCAACAACTTCCGCGTCGTGCCGCCCGGCACCGGCATCTGCCACCAGGTGAACCTCGAGTACCTGGCCCAGACCGTCTGGGACGCAGAAGGCGTCGCCTACCCGGACACCGTGGTCGGAACCGACAGCCACACCACCATGGTCAACGGGCTTTCCGTGCTGGGGTGGGGCGTCGGCGGCATCGAGGCGGAGGCGGCCATGCTCGGCCAGCCGATCCCGATGCTCATTCCGGAAGTCATCGGCTTCCGCCTCGCCGGCGCGCTGCCGGAGGGCGCGACGGCGACCGACCTGGTGCTTACCGTCACCCAGATGCTCCGCAAGAAGGGCGTGGTCGGCAAGTTCGTCGAGTTCTTCGGCCCCGGCCTTGCCGGCCTCACCATCGAAGACCGCGCCACCATCGCCAACATGGCGCCGGAGTATGGCGCGACGTGCGGCTTCTTCCCCATCGGCCAGGCGACCATCGACTACCTGACCGCCACCGGCCGCTCGAAGGAGCGGGTCGCGCTGGTCGAGGCTTACGCCAAGGCGCAAGGGATGTGGCACGAGGCGGACGCCGCGGAGCCCGTCTTCTCCGATGCCCTGGAGCTCGACCTCGCCGACGTGACGCCATCGCTGGCCGGGCCGAAGCGTCCGCAGGACCGGGTGGCGCTGACCGACTCGGCCTCGGCGTTCCAGAGCGCGCTCGGCGCCGAGTTCGCCAAGACCGGCGAGCATGCCCGCACCCCGGTCAGCGGCGAAAGCTTCGACCTCGGCGACGGCGACGTCGTCATCGCGGCCATCACCTCCTGCACCAACACCTCCAACCCCAGCGTGCTCATCGCCGCCGGGCTGGTCGCGCAGAAGGCGGTTGAGAAGGGGCTGAAGGTGAAGCCGTGGGTGAAGACCTCGCTCGCTCCCGGCTCGCAGGTGGTCACCGACTACCTGGCCAAGGCGGGCCTGCAAAAGCCGCTCGACGCGCTCGGCTTCAACCTCGTCGGCTACGGCTGCACCACCTGCATCGGCAACTCCGGGCCGCTGCAGCAGCCCGTATCCGACGCGATCGCGTCGGGCGATCTCGTGGCCGTCAGCGTGCTTTCCGGCAACCGCAACTTCGAGGGCCGGGTGAACCCGGACACGCGCGCCAACTACCTGGCCTCGCCGCCGCTGGTCGTGGCCTACGCGCTGGCCGGCTCGATGAAGATCGACCTGACGCGCGAACCGCTCGGCGAGGGCAAGGGCGGCGAGCCGGTCTTCCTGCGCGACATCTGGCCGACCACGGCCGAGGTGGCCGAGATCCAGAAGAAGGCGGTCACCAGCGCGATGTTCGCCAAGCGCTACGGCGACGTCTTCAAGGGCGACAAGGCCTGGCAGGCGATCAAGGTCGCCGGTGGCAAGACCTACGCCTGGGACGTGGGTTCGACCTATGTGCAGAACCCGCCCTACTTCGAGGGCATGACGATGACGCCGGAGCCTGTTTCCGACATCATCGAGGCGCGCATCCTGGCCATCTTCGGCGACTCGATCACCACCGACCACATCTCGCCGGCCGGCTCGATCCGCGCCGCCTCGCCCGCCGGCCGCTACCTGCAGGAGCGGCAGATCGGCCAGAACGAGTTCAACTCCTACGGCTCGCGGCGCGGCAACCACGAGGTCATGATGCGCGGCACGTTCGCCAACATCCGCATCCGCAACCGCGTGACGCCGGATATCGAGGGCGGCGTCACCAAGCACTTCCCGTCCGGCGAGGTGATGGCGATCTACGATGCGGCCATGCGCTACCAGTCGGAGGCCCATCCGATGGTGGTGTTCGCCGGCAAGGAGTACGGCACCGGCTCCTCGCGCGACTGGGCGGCCAAGGGCACCAAGCTGCTCGGCGTGCGCGCGGTCGTGGCCGAGAGCTTCGAGCGCATCCACCGCTCGAACCTGGTGCAGATGGGCGTGCTTCCGCTGCAGTTCAAAGTCGACGGCTGGAAGAAGCTGAACCTGACCGGCGAGGAGAT
>Ga0070735_10000971_pt1 | contig 28699 bp, 41 predicted proteins | sample Coa_R1_FD_66443 | JGI IMG/M metagenome (GOLD analysis project Ga0070735, IMG submission 66443) | Surface soil microbial communities from Centralia Pennsylvania, which are recovering from an underground coalmine fire - Coalmine... | ecosystem: Environmental > Terrestrial > Soil > Unclassified ...
TGCCGATCCCAGCCATGTCCGGCGCCTGCTCCGGCGAGCCGGCGAGCGTGTAGCTCACTGTGTCGATCGGACTCACGCCACCGTACGGATCACGGTAGCGCACGCCAGCCGTGTAGGAGCCGCCGCCTAACCCGCGCAACCAGTCGATGATGCTGCCCGGGAACGCCGAGTCGACGATGTCGGCGCCGGTCGGCGGCCCCGCGCCGGCGACGTTCAGCACCTCGATCGCGCAGTCAGCCTCCGTGTTGAACCAGAGGAGGAGCACCGAGCTTCCCGTGATGCTGGACGCGCTGAGCCCCGTGGGCGCCGTCAGCGCCGTCGTGTCGAGGTATTCGGTGGGCGGCGGATAGACCCACGCCGAGGGGAGACCGCCTGCGCCATCAACGCCCGAGACGCTGCGCGCGCGCCAGAAGATCCGCGAGCCCGACGGCAGGTCCGTGACCGAGAGCGTGCGCGACGTCGTGAGCCGCCCTGCGTAGCGCCAGCCCGGATCGCTGTCCGCCGGCCGAACGGCGGTCCCCGCCGGTTGCGCGTTCCAGTAGACGGCGGCCGGATCGTTCGCGGCGTCGAGCGTGACCGCGATGTCGCCATCGAACCGCGTGTCCACGCCCGCCGTCGGGCTCGCGAGCGTCGGCGTGTTGAGCGCGGTCCCCGCGCCCCCAGCGTCGATGCAACGCAGGTAGACGGTGCCGGTGTCGTGGTCCTCCGTGCGCTTCAGGCAGAGGACCAGGCGCGAGCCGCCGCGCGTGTTGCTCGCGCTGTTGGGCTGCTTCGTGATCGTCGCCGTGAACCACGTGCCTTCCGTGACCGCCAACGCGCGCGTCGTCGGCAGGCACCAGAGCGTCAAGTACTGCGCGCCCGCTTGGAACGGCGCCAGCGTCTCATCGAGGAGCTCGGCGAGATTCGCCACCACCTCGGACACGTTGGACACGCTGCCGTCCAAGTGCACGAAGCCGTGGTACGCGAGCGCATCGAGCGTCTGCGAGTGATCGCCCAGATCCCGCGCGCGCCCGGTGTTGTTGATCAACACCTCGGGCACCTGCTGCTCGTCGATGAGACCGCCCGCGATGTCCGGAATCGTCGGGTCGTCGAAGTGCGTGAGCTTGTTGAGATTGAGCTGCTGGTCGACGTACCACGTGGCCGTCATGCGCGTGATCGCGTCGTTGTCCGCCTGCTCCCATTCGACCGCGTTCGGATCGCTCACGAGATCGGTGTCGGTGAGCTCGATCGTCGCCGCCGCCGAGGCCGAGAGGCGCAAGTCGAGCGGGATAACACTCCCGTCCTCGCCGAGTCGAAAGCCTAACGCAAACTGCGAGCAGATATTGTCGATGAGCCACGTCGACACCGACGCATCGTTGCCGGAGCCGTCTGAGGCGACGAGCTTCTTGATCACCCAATTGCCGTTGGGGATCGTGGTGTCGGCGATGAGCGCGGCGAAGGCGGCCGCGTCGTACTTGATCGCGGTGAGCGGGGCGCCCGTCGCGGCGTCCAGGTAGCCGAACTTTCCGTCCAGGATGTCCTTCCAGAGCTGCACCGGATGGACATCGCTGATGAACATGGGCTGCGCGTCGGTGGGGCCGATCGCCGGCGTGATCGTGATGCCGCCGATCGACCCGCCGGCTGCGGGCAGGTCGGCATCCCATGGCGACTCGGAGCCGTCGACGCCGATCTTGACGCCGTAGACCGCGCAGAGGCGGTACGTGTCGCTCGTCTCGTGCTGACTCGGGATGTGGCTCCAGATCGAGCGGAGCGCGTACTGGTGCCCGTTGACGTTGAGGGTGATCGCGTCGCCCGTGAAGTCCCAGCGGATGGCGAAGTTCGTGTCCTCGGCCGAGGCGCGCGCGTTGAGCACCACGTTGTCGGCTTGGTCCAGGAGCGCGTGCGTGAGCGTGTTCTCGGGGTCACGGCGTCCGTTGCACTCGATGACTTTGGTGAAGCCCTGCACGGCCGCGCGGACGATGCCGGTAACCGGCGTCAGCACCGGGAAGCCGCCGAACGCGATCGGCAAGCCTAACGGACAGTAGGGCGCGAGCGCGGCGTACGTGATCGAGGTGTGCGGCTGGCCGACAAAGAGGTCCGCTTCCATGTCGTCCTGCAGGTCGCGGATCTGGGTCGTGTAGCGCTGCAGTCCCGAGAGCACCGGATTCCGCACGCGACCCGTCGCGAAGGTCGCCCACGTTGCGCCGCCGTCCAGCGAGCGCTCGATCACGCAGCGGCACCCGCCTAACTGCACCACGCCGTCGGTCCCGCCTAAGAAGGCGGTGAGCCACCGCTCGAGGTTGGACGTGCCCGTGCGCTTGTCCAAGAACTCGAGCGTCCAGCTGCCCTTGTCCGTCGCCTTGGCTAAGAGATCGATCTGGCCGCGCTCGCCCGACACCGTGTCGAGATACGGCTTGTACGTGATGCCGGTGTCCGTGAACTCGGGCAGCGTCGACACCGCGAACACGTCGGAATGCGGCGCGCCGGCCGCGGGCACCAAGAGTTGCGACTCGGTGCTGTCGTTCTGGCTCTTCGGCTTGTAGAAGCGCGCGCGGTAGGCCGGCGTGTAGCCGGAGATGGGCACCGTGTCCGAGCGGCGCAGCACGATCTTGAGCGCGCGCGAATAGTCGGGCTCGGCCGACGGCGGGCTGCCGGCGTAATCGCCCATCGCCGGCTCCAGGAGCTCGGCGACGAAGTACGTGGGGCTCGTGCCGTCCGGGAAAAAGAGGAACGTGCCGCCGTTCCAGCAGTACTCGAGAAACGCTTCCCAGCCCGACGCGCCGTCCCAGCCGGTCGCGATCGTCGCGCCTAACCCGTTCACCTCATCGGTCGCGGGGATGTAGCGGATCATGCCCGAGAGGCACCACTCCGTGCCCTCGGTCCAGGCGTCGGTCTCGCCGCTTCGGATCTGCTGCACGTCGGAGCCTTTCGACATGCGCGGATACGCCGCGGCCTCGTCGAGGGGGTAGCGCAGCACGAGCGGCGTCGCGAGTCCGCCCGGAAACCACGTGATCTTGGGGCGCGTGCCGAGCGAGGAGCCGGAGGGAATCGGGCCCGGGGCTAAGATGGTCACGGCGTCAGTATCCGAGCACGGGGCCGCCTAACGAGCGCAGCGTCAGGTCCTGCTTGAAGCGCTTCTGTCCGTCTTTGTCCGGCGGTCCCGCATCGATCGGCTCGACGAGCAACACGGGGTAACTCACCGCGAGGTTGGAGGCGTCGGGGTAGAACGTGAGCACCTGCTGGTCGCGCGCGGCGATGAGGAACTGCTGCCACCCGTCCGCGTCGTCCCAGCCGGTGATCGTGGCGCCGTCGTCCTGCGTGCCGCCGATCGCGGGAATGCGACGCGCGGTGCACTTGAAGAGCTCATCGATGCCGGCGAGCGCGCGGAGCCGGCCGAGCGGGCCGTCCAACATCGTGGAGTTCTTCCGCGGCTGCGGGTAGCTCTCCCCGACGTCGCAGTAGAAGCGGAGGCCGCCCGATGTGCTGAGCGGCGTGCTGATCGAGAGCGCGTCCCAGAAGATGAGCCGCTCGAGCGAGCTGCCATCGGCGGTAAAGTCGAAGACGCCGAGCTTGACCGTGAGCTGCCCGCTCACGTCCGTGACCGCATCGATCTCGAGCGTCTCCCACTCGTCGAACGCGCCGAGGTAGGCCGATGCGGCGCCGATCTGCATGCCGATCGGCGTCGATGCTGGCGAGCCGCCGTTGTGGAAGCCCACGCCGCACGCGCAGCGCACGACGACCGCCGTGGACGGCGGGAGCCCGGTGAACGTGCGGCTCACGTACATCGTCGGGTTGGGGCCCGGCGCGCCGCCGTCGTTGAAGAGGCAGCGGAGCGCCTGCGCGCCGTCGTACTTGGCGCCCGGCGCGAACGCGCTGCCGGCGCCCTCGCTCACGACGTCGAACGAGGAGGCGCCCGACGTGTTCACCTGGGTCGTCGGCCACGTATCGACGAGCGGGGTGAGGCCGTTGGCGTCCGTGCCTGTGCCGGTCGCGTTGTTGTTGAAGCCCTCGAAGGGCTCGAAGGCGATCGGCGTGTCAGTGGTGACGCCCACCCAATCGATGCGCGCGACCTTGCTCCGGTTGACGCCCCTACCCACGGCGCGAGCCTCGGCGCGTGCGGATCACCATACGCCGGTCGCCCACCTCTTCACGCATGCGATTGTAGTTGGCGAGCTGCGTCGGGTCGCGCGGATCGAATTTGTCGCCCTCCCAGATGACGACGGCGCTGCCGGTGAGCGCGGCCATCGCGGCCTGACTCGCCGTCTGCTGCCGGCTTGCGCTCGAGCCACCGCCGCCGCCGCCGCCACCACCACCGCCGCCGGACCCGCTGATCATGCCGCCTAACGTCGCCATCGCGGCGGCTGCCGCCATGTACTCTGCCGCAGCGGCTAAGTGCTGCCCGGCCATCGCCGGGTCCGCGATCGCTTCCGCGATTTGCTCGATGGCCTTGCCCATCCAGAGCTTCGCGAACGACTCGGCCACCTCCGCGATCGCGCTCTTCATGGCCTTCTTGAACGCGTCGCCGGCGTTCTTGGCACCCGCGCCTAACGCCTCGAAGGATTTGATGAAGCCTTCCGCGAATGCCCCCGAGAGGAGCGACGCGATGTCCTGAATCGAGACCTTGACCTCCTGCAACCGGTTGCCGGTTTGTGTGAGGCCCTGGTTGATCTGCTGGAGCGCCGTGGTCGGACTGCTGCCCGCGTTGTGCGACTTCGACTGCTTGGTGGTCACGGTGGCGCCCGGCAGCAGCATCGCGGCCGTTGAGTCGGGCATCATCGCCATCTGCGCGAATTCCATGAACTGCTCGGCCGAGCGCTGGGACCGCGCCGGCTCGGTCAGGATCTCGTTGAGCTTGATGAGGCGTTCCTTGAGCTTCGCGATCTCCTCGTAGGCTTTGACCTGCTCGGCGGAGCCGGGTTTGAGCGTGGCGAGCAGTTTCTCCTCAGCCGCGAGCTGCTTGTCGGTCTCGTCTTTGATCGCCGCGAGGCGGTCGAGTTCGCGTTTCCCGAACTCGGCGCGGATGGGCTCGAGTTGCTGGTCGATCACGCCCATCTGCGCCTTGAGCCGAGCCCGCTCGCGCTCGATGCCCGCGAGGTTCTGCTCAGCGATTGCCTGCCGCGCGATGTTGTCCGGGGACAGCGGGCCGGCAACCGAGGCGAGCGATGCTTTGGTCAATTCGTCGCGCGCGGCCGCCTCCTTCTGCTGCAACTGCGCGTCGCGGACTTGCATGTCCGCGTACTTGACCTGCAGATCGGTGACGCCTTTCAGTTCGTCGCGCTGCAGCGCGCGGATCTTCTCGAGCGCGGCAATCTCGCCGTCCAAATCCTTCTGCAGCCGCGCGGCTTTTTCGGGGTCCTCGGCGTCCGGGTTCGGCAGCGCCGGATTCGGATTCCGCGGCAGCTCCTTGCTTGAGCCGAGATGATACGTGGCGCGGTCCGCCTGTGCCTGCGCGCTCTTGTCCTCGGGATGCGCGAGTAGGTAGTCGACGCGATCGGCGCCGAGCTTGTTCGCAGCCTCGTTCGTCGCGCGGAGTTTGACATCGGCGTCCACCAGATTGCCTAACGCGCCGACGAGCTTCTCCTGGCCCGTGATGGAGACGGTGAGTTGCTGCTCGCGCGCGTACGCCTGCGTGCCCGGAATCCGGCTGCTGATCGGATTCCGGATTTCGTTCATGAACTGCTCGGCCTCGAGCACGAGGAGCCGCGTGCGCTCCCACGCTTCGTTCACCGCGTCGATGAAGATGCGGATCGAATCGATGCCGTATTGCAGGAACTCGGCGATCTTCGGCTGGTTCTGCGCGAGCTTGTTGACCCAGTCGATCATCTTCTGGATCATCGCGCCGAACGCCGTGTTGACGCCGGACTCGCCGATCGCCACCGCGAGCTTGAAGAGCGCGGTCTTGAGGTTCGTGACCTCGCCCGACAGCGTCTTCATCTGGTCCTGCGCGGCGTTCGGGAACGCCTCGCCGATGTGCTGGATGTACGCCGCGATGCTCTCCGAGTCGGCGTGCACCGTCGTGGTCATGCCGTGGAACGTGGCTGTGAACGTCTTCGTCGTTTTGTCGAGATTCGAGATCTGCACGCCCACGTTGCTCAGTTGGTTCTTGAGCGGGCGCATCATGTCGGCGTCGGCCGAGCGAATCGCGAGCGCCAGATCCTCGATCGTGCTCTTCGACAACACCGCCACGTTCGCGAACGCCTGCATCTCGCGCTTGGTGGGCGAGAGGCCCAAGCCTAACAGCCGCTGGTAGCCCTCCGTGATGTCCTGGAGGGTGAACGGCATCTTCGTTTCGATGTCGATGAGCGACGCGATCGCGTCCTTGGCGACCGTCGCACTGCCTAAGAGCGTCGTGAGGTTGATCGAGAGGCGCTGGAACTCGCTGTTCGCGTCGTAGAGCCACTTGCCGATGCCACCGAGTCCGCCTAACGCGACCAAGCCCGGGAGCGAGGCGACCGACGTCCAGATGCTCGAGATCGCGCTTCCCAGCCGTTTGACGCCGCCCCAGACGCCTTCCACGATCGAGCCCAGCCCGCGGAAGAACGCGGCGATCGGGTGCGAGGCGCCGCCCGCGACCTTCCGCTCGATGGCGGTGATCTCGTTCTCAAGCGCTTTGACGCCCTGGACGTTGGGCCCGATCTCTTTGATCCACGCGCGCTCGGCCGACGCCGCCTGCTGGAACGCTTTGACCGCATCGCGATCGGTGACATCGATCTGCTGCCGCAGCTTCGCGAAGCCAGCGATGGATTCCGCGACCTCGGCCCTGAGCGCGAGCCCCGAGGCGCCGCCGCTGACTTTCGTCGCCACGGAGGGCGCTGCAGTCGTCCGCCCGGTGATCTTGCCGAAGATGCCGGAGAGGAAGCCGCCCGCTTTCTGCGCGCCGCTCGCGAGTGCCGCGAAGGCGCTCTCGCCCACCTGCTTCGCTTTGTCGAGCGCCTGGGTGATGAGCGAGGTGTGCGACGCAAACTGGCCGGCCGTGTCGCGCCAGCGGTTCGCGACCTGGTCGAACTGGAGGCCCTGCGCGCGCGCGTCCACCTGGTCGAGGGACTCGCCGACGCGCGCGGCCATGTCGCGGGCCGCGTCAGCGATCGCGCGGAACGGGCCCGAGGCTTTGTCGACCGCCTCGACGATGAGCTGACTCAGGCCGTCATTCGCCATGCGGCACGCTCCATCGCGTCTGGGTCCTCATCACATCACCTCGTCCGCGTCGACGCGGAGCCGCTTGCGCATCATGATCGTGCCGGCCGCCTGCTCGAAGAGGTCGTCGATCGCGTTCTTGATGGACGGCGCGTTGCTCCGGCAACTCGCGTACGCCAGCTGCATCGCGTGGAGCATCGTGCGACCTTGCCGCGCCTCGAGGTGCGGGAGCGCGTCCATGGCGAGATCGAACCACGCCGCGGGAATGACGTGGTCGCTGGTCGGGTAGAGCGCGTTCCGGTAGGCGTCCATCCCGAAGCAGCGGATGAACTCCCACTGCCGCAGGTGTTGCGGCTCGATGGCGACGATTAGCTCGTGCCACTCCCAGCGGCGCCCGGCGTCGGTCCCTCCACACTCGGCGGCTTCTCGTTCGCGCTCGAGCCGAGCGGCGCGCTGCGAAGGGACTTCAGAAAACCCAGCACGATCTCGCAGGCGACTGCGGGCGGCAACGCGAGCACGCGATCGGCGACGGTGGGCTCGCGGCGCGCCAGCCACCGCGTGGGCGGCGGCGGGAAGATGCGGTCGAGCACCTTCCGCATCTGGCCGAGCATCGCGCCAAAGTCGTCGCGCTTCTCGGCGTCGCTGAGTTTCTCGAGCGTGCCTAACAGGCGGACCTGCTCCTCGAAGGAGAGGTGCCGCCCGATGAACGTCTCCCCGTGGATCTTGAGCTGCGGCGCGTCGAGCTCCGCCAGCATTGCATCGGCGTCTTGCAGCATGGGTGTGGCGTGCCCCGCGAGTGGGAAGGTGAGGCCACGCGTCCGAAGCCGTGAGGCGCCTCGGACGCGTGTGTGTGCGATGGTTAGTTGTACAGCAGCGTGACTTCGTCGTGCGCGACTTCCGTGGTCGGCCGGAACGCGAGCGAGAGCTTGAGCGTCGCGACCGCGCCCTTCTTTTCGCGCGGGTCGTCGACGATCTGCGCCGCCGGCGCCGAGAGCGCGAACTGCTTGTACTGCGTGCCGCCCACCTGCAGCGCGACCGCGAACGACGTCCCGAGTTCCTTCAAGGCCCGCGGGTTGAACGTCGTCGCCGTGTGGAACGGCGAGCCGGTGGCCAGCGTGGGGAGTTCGATCGTGCACTCGAAGGCGAAGTCCACTTCCTCGCCGAAGAAGTAGCCGCCATGGCGCGCGTTCACGTTGTCGTAGAAGCGGTCCGTGAGCCCCGTCTTCTGCGTCAGCTTGAACTCCTGCACGCGCACCGGGGCGAAGTCGGCGAGCGTCAGGTTCATCGCCGTCGCCTTCGGTCCGATCGTCGAGTTGTACACGAGGTCCGCGGGGATCGCGGCGTCCGACTCGAAGGCGGCCATGATGCCTTTGAGCTTCGACTTGAGCGACGCGATTTTAGGCAGCGTGCAATCGAGCTCGATGCCCTCGCCCAGAATGCCCTGGATCGCGTAGAGCTCGCCGTACTCGTACGCCTCGGCGCAGATCGAGAGGAAGTCGGCGTCATCGCCCGGCGTGTACGTCACCGACTCCGCGCCTGCGGTGGTGTCCACGACCGCCTTCCAGCCGTTGCAGATCAAGATCTTGTGCGCGTTGGGCAGGACGGTCGACGAGTACGCAGCGCCGGCGCCCGCGGCTTCCATGACGATGTCGCACTCGGCGGTCCGGCCTTCGGAGCCGACGAGCGGCAGCATCGCGTAGGAGCCGGGCGACTTGCCGTCGCGCTTCCCGTCGTACGCGTCGGTGACCTTGCAGCTCGGCGCGCTCGAGAGCCGGATGCCATCCGTCGCCGGCGTGAGCGCCACGGCCGTGCCGTAGGTCGCTTCGGGCTTCGCCTGGAAGCCCCATTTCCCTGTGGTCTTGGTGACGAGCGGCATCGCTCCGGTCTCCTAAAGTGAGTGCAGTGCGTGAACGTCGTTAGGCGTGCAATCCGTGCGACCTACTTCGCGGGCGGCTCAGGTGCCGGCGTCGGCGCATCGGCCGGCTTGGGCGCTGGCTGCGCGCGGTGCTGCGCGCGCGTGACCGGCGGCGGATTCTCTCTCGGCTTCGCCGTCACCGTGGCTTCCGCTTCCTCCTGCTGTTGCCGCTGGAGCTCCGCGATCTGGGCGAGTTTGGGCGCCCATTGTTCGGCGCGCGCCGCGGTGGTTTCGCCGGGCTCGAGCTTCGGCGCGGGGTGCGGCAGGCCGACCTGCGACTTCAGGTCGCGCACGTAGGCTTCGATCGCGTCGTTGCCCTGCGCCTGTACGTGCGCCGGGATCCGGATGCCGTCAACGGTGAGTGCCATCGGTCAGTCCTCGCGGGAGGTCGTTAGGCGTTACGGATTGCGATCACGAACGTAGAGCACGAGCGTGAACACCTGCGTGGCGGCCGCCAAGCCGATGTCTTCGGACCACGGGCCGTATGCGATGCCGACGCGGTACGTGGGCGAGTAGTCGTTGTCGCGGTAGCCGCACGAGAGGATCGCGATGCCCGATTCGTGGCTGTAGCCGCGCGCGGTCTCGCCGACATCGTCGTCCGCGAAGAACTTGTACGCGCACCGCTCGAGCGCCTTCATCGTGTACGCCGCCCACTGCTGCGAGAGCGACAGGTCGCTCTTGGCCACGATGTACTTCGTGATGAGCACCGGAATGCAGTCGCGGGGCTGGCCCGGCGAGACCTCGCCCTCGGCTGGGATCGGGCCCTCGCCCTGGATATAGAGGGCGGGGAAGTTCTGTGGCGCTTCGTTCTGCGCGACGCGGAGGCTCGCGATGTCGTTTGGCGTGTAGGGATGCGCCACGAGTGCCACGTCCGGCACCGGGTCATCGACGGCGAAGCGCGGCACCGCGGCGAGCTCCTGGTTCACGCGCCAGACGCCGCCACCCATGTCGGTGGTGAGGAAGTCGGCCCAATAGCGGGCGCAGGCCATGTGGATCATGCGGGGAAGCTCCCGTCTTTGACCCACGCGAGCAGTTCCGAGCTCCACATCATGACCGTGGGCCGCGGAATCCCGTCGCCTAACACCGGCCGCGCCGGCATCCGGCTCGTGCCCGTGCGATGAAACTCGGCGATCGACTTCGCGCGCCCCTGGACCGAGCGGATGTAGCGGAGCCGCTGCACGATCGCGACGGCGTCCGGATGCCGCGGGTTCGTGAAGGCGCTCATCATCTCGCGCGTGTCCTGCAAGATGTGGCTGTCCGCGCCGTGGCGCGCTTTCTGGGCGCGCGTCGACTCGGCAAGCGGTGCCCACCGGCTGCCTAACCGTGCACCCTCCGACGTGAACTGCTCGAGGAGGAGCGCCGTGGTGTCCGGCTCGACGACCGCTTGGAAGAAGGGCCGGACGTCCTGCGCGCGCGCGGACGCGCGATCGAGCGCGTCGAGCAGCTGCCCGATATTCACCGCGGTGCCCACCGCACGACCCGAGCGGCTCATGGCTCACGCGCCGTTGTAGTGAAGGCGCACATCCCAGCGGGAGAGCTCAGAGTCCCAGCCGTCCGGGAACATCGCCTGCGCGTTCGGCACGTAGTCGTAGCCTTTGCCGCCTGAGCCGGTCACCCATTCGCGCTGCACGTTGGCGCCCGTCGACCACTGCGCGAGCCGCCAACGAATCACCTTCGCGATGGCGCGCCGAAGTCCGTCCGCGAGCGCCGCATCGCAGAGCGACGGATTGGGGTCAAAGCCAAAGAGCCCAACGAACGTGAAGTCGTCGATGCGCGTGGCACCGTTGACCGAGAGCGGCGACATCGACGGCGGCAGCGTCGACGGGACGCTCATCACGTACGGGAAGGTCTGCGCGTCGTCGCCCTGGCGGTAATACGCAGCGTAGGCCGGGAGATCGCGCGTCGTGAACGTGAACGCCGCGATGGCGTCGGATTCGGCGGTCGCGGCGACGCCGGCGAGATCAAGGTTGTCCTGGAGCCGCTTGGGGATGAGCGCCAGGTCGTCCGGATCGGTGACGTCGAAGAAGGAGTTCACGGCCAGCGCGCGTTAGGCGCCGCCGCGCTGGCGCCTGGACCTCGGTTCGGGGTTCAAGGCTTCCTTCTCGGCCGCTTTTGCCTTCCGGACGTCCGCGTCGGCGCGCGGCCCGACGTCCGGTGCTTCTTCCTCGCTCTCCTCGGGCGCGGCGTCGCTCGGCACGACGTGCGCCCATTCCCCGGACGCGACCATCTCGCGGGCGTCGACCGGCCACGCCTCGCGCTCCTCGCCGGTCTCGACGTTCCGCACCGTCCAGCGCAGCGGGTGGTTCGTCACCACCCGCTGCCCCTGAACGCTGAGCACCCGCTTGGCTGGAAGCTGCTCAGCCATTACGCGGGATCACCGCCCACCGGCGTGAGATCGACGAGCGCGCGGAACTTGAACGCGCCAGCGACCGAGCCGGGGTTCGACACGAAGAACTTCGTGACGTTGACCGTGAGCGGGCACGGCTCCGAGTGGTTGGTGTTCCACACGATCTGCGTGCCGGCGTTGATGTTGAGCGTGTCGTCCGGCGCCGACGAACTGTTCGTCTTGACCGTCATGAGCGTCGCCGCGAAGAGCACCATGGAGCGGATGTTCGCGACCGTCACCGAGATGTCGATCTCGAGGTTGACCGCGCCGGCGGGGATGATGCCGTCGTAATCGGCTTCACCGTCGCCCGTGAACACCTCCACCGTGCTGGTGATCGTGCCAGCGTCCGACTTGTAGCCGATCGTGGTCGTGTGCGTGAACATCGAGCCCTCCGCGAGCTCAAGAGTTGCCGACTGTGGACGCCATCACCTGCCTAACTGACGAGCGCCCTCACCGCCGGCCGTGGGCTCCTCAAGCAGCAGAGGACGGCCGGCAGCGCGGCGCCGTGCTGCCTTACGCGCCCGGCGACGGCGCGACGTGCACCGTGTGCGTGATCGAGGGCGTGGTGCCCGCGATGCGCGTGTACGTCCGGAGGTAGCGCCGGGTGACGCCCTCCTGGTTGTTCGTGAACGGGATCTCGTAGCGGCCCGGGACCGAGTCCACGGAGTCGTGCGAGACCGTGCTGTCGCCAAAGACCTTCTCGGCGTACACGACGACATCGCTCCCGAAGTCGGCCGCGGACGAGCCCTGGATCTCGACGCCGTAGGTCTCGTCGCCCGTGGTGATGTCGAGCGCCGAGATGTCGACGATCGCGACCGCGTCGACGCGGCCCGTGCCGATGTCGAGGATCTCGTCCGAGCCGCCGACCTGGCCCGCTGCCGACGCGGTGATGGCGTTCGAGTCCTTGAGCTGGAGGCTCGCGTCGAAAATGTAATGCTTGTTCTGGGTGGACATGCGCGCTATTTCCTCACTCGCGGGTGGCCCATGGCGCTCCTAACGGAGCGTCGGCGGAGTTTCGTGTTGTGTGCTGCCCGGAAGGACCAGCGTCGCGGCGCGAGTCCCTCCGGCCGAACGCCCTTACGCGACGACTGCCGCGTCCTTGATGCCCCAGAGCCGGCTCGCGGCGCGCCCGTGCTCGAGCGCGATGCCCGCGTACCACTCGACGCGGGTGCGGTACTTGGGCTTGTCCTGCAACTCGCCCAAGTCGCGCACGTCCATGCCGCCGTTCTGGATCCCGGTGAGGAGCCCGTCGCCGAGTCCCAGGGCGTAGATCGACGTTGAGGTCGTTCCGCCGCCAGGGCCCGCTTCGGTGAAGTCGAGGAACTCCGTGCCGCCGTTGTCCTCGTAGGGCACGATGATCGGGATGTCGTTGTACATCGTGACGCGCCGGCCGAACTCGTCCTGGCCGTAGGTGATGTAGCCGCCGACGGCGGTGTTCCGCGCGGCTGCGGTCAGGCGGCGCCGCATCTGCTTGGCCATCAGCAGGTGCGTGACGTCGGCCACCGAGTCGATGAGCGCATCGAGGTTGATGAGCGAGAGCGCATCGCCGCCCGACGTGCTGCCGTTCGCGATGAGCTGATTGCCGGTCAGGCGCTTCTGCAGCCCGTCGAACTGGCGTGGATCCGCTTCCGAGTCGCCCTTGATGAAGACGCGGCTCCACTCCTGCGCCAGCGACTTCACCTTCATCTGCTCGTGCGTCGCGCGCTGATCCATGCCCTGCGTCTGCACGATGAAGCGGTCGACGTCCAGGTCACCGCCGGCGATCGCCAGCACTTCGATGAGCGGGTTGATCACGCCCGTGGACTCGGTGTACGACTCGTTGACGCCGCGGAACGCGATGCCGGGCAGCGCCTCTTCGCGGTTATACCGCAGCGCGTTGCCCATGATGTCGTTGAACGGCAGGACGCGGAGGACGCCCGACGTGCGGGCAAACATCTCGATGACCGCGTTGCGGATGACCTGGCCGCTGTTGAGTTTCGAGGATTCGAGCAGGGTGAGTCCCATCGGTCGCTGTCTCCGCGTGTGGTGGAGGCCGCCGAGGGCATCATCGCCCTGGCAGCGTGATTACGTCTTGTATCCGAGCTGCCGTGCCCGTGCGATCCGTGCGGCCGGCGGCAGGCTTGAGAGGTCCTCGCCACCCGTGCCGGTGTGATCCGAGCCAACGCCCGCGCCGCCTTGCTTCGGTGGCGTCGCGAGGAACTCCTTGTTCGCGGGGTCCTTCGCCCACTGCTCCACGAGCTCCGTGATCCCGCGGTACGGCGTCTTCCCGTCGTTCGTGTTCGTGCTCCAGACCCACTCGCCCTGCGCGTTCTTGAGCCCGAACGTCCCGCTCTTCGCGTCGTAGTGCAGGTCGCGCTGATACCGCTCGACTAAGAGCTCGACCAACCCAGGCTTCGCCACCCGGGCGAACGCCGCCTGCAGTTCCGCGCGCTTCGTCTTGCCCAGCAACTCGTCGGCGAACTTCTCGCGCTCCGTCAGCTTCTCCTTGAGCGGTTCGACCTCGGCCGCCATGATCTCGCGCTTGAGTCGGTCCGCCGCGGCGCTGTCTAACTCGGCCTTCTTCTCCGGGTCGAAGCCGCGCGTCGTCGCGAGCTTCTTCCAGAACTCGTCGTCTTTCTCGAGCCGGGCCACGACCTCGGCTTCTTTGCGCGCCAGCCGCTCCTGCACCGTGTGCGTGAGCCGCTGGTTGTGCGCGTCGGTCGTGATGAACTTCTCGTCGTCGAGATCAACCTCGGTCTCAGCCCCGTTGACGAGGGCTTTCGCCTTGAAGAGCGGCATGTGCGTTGAGTCTCCTACCGCGTCCGTTAGCCCGGACGGTGGGCGCACGCTCGAGAGCCGCGAGCGGAGCGGGGGTGGCACTGGTCCAGGATGACAAACCGGCCCGGTTCGCACGTGAAGTGCAAACCCGGGCCGGTGACAGGCCAGCCAATGCCGTTATTGTGAGCCAGACGCGCGGGCGTGCGACCGCGTCACGCGTAGGGCCTTAACAGGGTGCAGGATACAACGGCATCCGGCGCGCGTGCAAGCCCTCCCGTGGGGCTACTTCTTGCCGGGATTGTGCTTGTGGAACTCCACGGCGCGGAGTTGGGCCTGGGCGCGCGCCTTCGGCAGCGGCTTCCTGCTCAGCGGTTTGCCGGTCGAGCGCGCGATGACTTTGTAGCCTTTGCCGGACTTCCGGATGGGCGTGAACTTCCTCGGGTGTGCAGCCATGGCGATGCCTCCTCGAGTGAGAAACGTGCGCGCCGCGGGCCTTACGCTGCGTCCCGCCGGCGCCGGTGCGCGCGGTCGTGCTGCCGCGCGCGCTTCCGTTGGTTCCGAGCCTTCCGCGCCTTGAGCTGCTCGGCCTCCGTCATCACAGCGTTGGCGCCAGGCAGGTGCGCCACGCCGTCCTCGACGTGGATGAAAGCGATCTTCGTCCCGTCTGGCAGCACGAAGTGCGCGCTGTTCGGCGCACGCGTCACGACAGGCCGACGCGCGTCCATCATGGCCTGCGACCCGCGCGAGCGAGCCAGGTCAGCGCGCAAGCGGTGGCGCGCCGCGTTCCGATGTTTGCTCGGCCGCCAGCGAACGATGGGCCTCATGCGGGCCGCCGCTTGATCGGACCCGTCGGCATGCGCTTGCCCGGCGGCGGCGCGATCTTCTTCTGCAACGACACGGGGACGCGCGTCGCCGGATTGCTCGCGTTCGTGTACGTCGTGGTGCGCGTGATTGCTGTCCGCTTAGCCATCGAGACACCTCCCAAAGTGTGGACCTGCGTTAGGCAGCGCGCGCCGCGTCGGCCGCTTGGACGAGACTCCGCAGCACGCGCTGCGTCGGCTTGCTTGCCTTGAGCGCGGCGCGGACGCGCTGCCTAACCGCGGCGGCTTCCGGACTCGCGAGACCGGCCGGCACCGCGACCGTGGCGCTCACCTGCTCGAAGTCCTCGTTCATGGCCACCGGCGAGAGCCGGCACGCACAGAAGGGGTGCGGCGGATCCGGCAGCGCGATGATCGGCCACACGCCGTGGCCCAACCCGTACATGTCGCTCTCGGCGTACGAGACGCAGATCGCGCACGGGTTGGCACTCGTGGTCGACCATTGCATCGCCCGCTGGTCGCGCGAGCGGAGTGCCCGCGAGATCGCGTTCTCGCGCGTCGCATTGTTCGCCTCGCTGACCGCGATCCGGAGCATCGGATAGCGGAGCTCGTGACCCACGGTGCTGACGATGTCGCTGAGCGTCGCCGACTGGTGGTCGAGCTGGCGGAGCGTGCGCACGGCCTGGCGCACGTACATGCGCACGCGGCTCGCCAAGTCGAAGCCGCCGAGTGCGGCGTAGAGCTCGGCCGCTGGCCCGGCGCGGCCGAGGATGTCGCGGACGCCGCCTAACGCTTGCGTGAGCTCGTCGGCGAGATTGCTCGCCGCCAGCGTCCAATCGATCGGCGTGCCGATCCGGCCGAGCGCGGCGGCACGCCGGGCGAATTCGATGAGCGCGTCATCGATCGCGTCCATGACGTCGGCCGCGGTGCGCCCGGCTTTCGTGCGGCGCGTCATCGCTCCCACTCCGGCGGGATGGGGAAGTAGCGCTGCGCCTCGAGATCGTAGTAATGCGTGATCTCGCCGATCGTGCCCGTGCAGTCCGACGTCGACCAGCGCGCGGCGTACGCGCGTGGCGCGCGCCGCGTGTGCCGGTGAACGAACCGCCGGCGGATCGCCGCGAGGAGGCGCCTCATGTCTGATCCTGCTCTTCGTCGTCCGGAATCACCGCGTCCGCGATGTCGTTCACGGCTTGCTTGAGTTGCACGATCGACCACAGGATGAGCGCCGTGTCCTTCCTGTAGCCGGCGCGCTCGAACACAGGCCACACTTTCTCCTCGAACTCGGCGAGCATCTCGATCCACGACACCTCGGTGTCTTCCGACCACTCGATGTAGTGCTCGCGCCGCCCGGTCGGCATCGTCAGGCGCCCACCACGCCGTTCTGGTTGTGGTCGCTCTTGATCCCAGCCAGCTGCTTCTCCGCCGCCGGGAACACCGAGTGCTGCGCCTCGAGCGACGTGCGCAGATCGTCCTGCTGCGCCAGCGCGAGCGCATCCTGCCGGAGCTTGTCGATCTTGAGGATCTTGGACTTGGCGCCCTGCGTGTCCTCGACCTCAATCATCTCGCCCTCCACGACCCGCCCCTGCGCGATCGCGCAGTCCACCGTGTACTCGGCGCGCACCGACGCCGGCATGGTGACGCCCGTCTGCTGCTGGTCCTGGAACATGCGGACGCGCACGGCTGCCTTGAGGCGATAGGGATCGATCGGCAGCGCCATGTGCTGCGCGACTTCCTTCGCCGCGGCGTAGAGCGCGTCGGCGTCTAACGGGACCGACTTCTGGATGTTGGTGCCCCACGAGCGCTGGACGATGTTCGTGATGATCGTCTCCGGGTTCATCGGGTTGAAGTCGTCCGAGCGCTGCACGCGCGGGAGGAACCACACCGCCGGCTGGTCCGGGAACTCCCGCTGCGCGATGCGCCAGAGCGCGTTGTTCTCGGCCTCGTCCATGGACGACTTGAAGAGCTGCAGGAACGCGCCGACGCCCATCGCGAGGTCCTGCCGGACCTCGGTCGCCGTCCGCTGCTGCGCCGCTTGCGAGTATTCGCGGAAGCCCGTAATCCAGAGCTCTTCGACCTTCCGCTCGAGCACCTTGGTCGCAATCTCCGCGTTCTGCGTCGGCGGCGCGATGTAGTCGTGCCCCTTCCCCTGCTGCGAGGGCAGGTTGTGGAGCATGTTGACGCCTTTCGCCAGATCCTTCTCGATCTTGTTGAAGTGCTCGGACGGCCCGAACACGTTGAGGCGCGGGAAGTTGGCGACGCGGATGAGATGGTCGCGCGCCGACTCGGCGTTGTAGATCGCGTTGCATTTCTTGGCGAGGAGCCAGCCCACGTGGCGGCGGAGCGAGAGCCTGCAGGGATAGATCGGCAGCACCGGCGTGCGATCGAAGCTCTCGTAGTGGTAGGTGCCTTTGCCGGCCGCGCCTTTCACCTGGAGCGCGTCGCCCTTCTTGTTCGTATACCAGCGCGTCCAGCCGTCGAGCTCGAAGAGCACGTACCGCGTCTCCGCCGCGCCTTGCGCCGGATTCGTCTTGATGCCGGGGCGCTCGTCGCACGACTCGCGGAGCAGCACCGCCTCGAGGAGCCGCGTGGCCGGATTGATCCACCAGTTGGTGACCATGCGCGGGTCGAGGTAGCGGAGCCGCGTCTCGTCGTCGGGCCCGGCGTCGACCAGGCCCCAACTCCGGTGCATCACCGTGAAGTACATACCGAGCTGCCGATGCACGGTCTCGTAGGAGTTCCCCTCGTCATCGCACCGCACGTAGAGCTTGCCGATCGGCGTCGCGAGATCGGTCGGATCGCCTAACCCGGGCTCCTTGTCGGTGCCGAACACGCGGTTCGCGTTCGCTTCGACCGACATCGCCATGCCGATCGTGGAGTCCACGATCGCGGCAAAGTGGTTCGTGTAGTCGGAGAGCGACGCCCGCTCCTGGTACGCCTGGTTCGACTCACCTTGCGCGCGCTGCCGCAAGTAGAACTCAAGCTTCCGCGTCAGCAGGACGTCGCCCGTGTAGTGATCCATGGCGTACTCCCACTGATTCTTGAGCTTCGTGTATTCGGGATGCTCGAACTCGAGCCATGAGCGCGGCGCGGTCGTCGGATTCGCGCGCTGCGTGCTCGAGGTGGCGTAACTGGTGGTGCTTGCGGTGTTGTCGGCCATGCGTGCGGCCCCGTGTTTTAGAGTGTGACGAGCGCGCCGCCCATGCTCTCGTTCTGCGCCACGTTCTCGCGACCGAGCCACGCCAGCATCTCGGATACGAGCACGTCTTTCCCGGTGAGTTGCGCCGTGCCGGCGACGCCGCGGAGGACGCCTAACGCATCGCGGAGCGCCGCAGTGGACGGGACGTCGACGCGCCGTTCGTGCGCGGCCTTGAGGAGTTGGCGCCCGGCGTCGAGCATGAGCGGCTTGGTCTCGCCCGTGGTCGCCCAGCCGATGCGGTCGTGGTAGCGCTCCGACGATTCGTCGAGCGGGGCGCGGTGGTAGAGGAGATCCGTCGGGTAGTCGTGCACGTCGCGCAGCCGGCGGAGCACGGTGATGCCGTGCATGTTCTTCTCGATCACCCAGAACGGGAGTTCGCGCGGTCCGGCGATCTCGCGCGACCAGGTGTACAGGATGTCGGCCGCCTCGGTGGGCTCGGCGTAGCGATCTTCCCACGTCGCGACGAGCCGCCACGATGGCCAGCTCCGAATGACCCACGCCTCGCGGTCGCCGCCGCCGCCTTCGGCGGTGTCGCAGCCGCCGATGAGTCGCTCGCCGTACGGGAGATCGAGCGCGCCGGTCTCGTCGCGGCCGACGTAGAGATTGAGCGTGCCGTTCAAGTGCGTTTCGCACGGCGCAGGCGCGCGCAGGAGCAGCTCGCGCAGCATGCCGACGTCGTAGAACATGCCCTCGGCCGCGGCCCAGCAGCTCTCTTCGTCCTCGGCGTATTCCTGGAGGAAGATCGTGCGGTCGTACTCCGCGATCTTGGCGCGTCGCCACTTGATCTGCTCGAGCGTCACGCCGTGGTGCGCGATGAGCGTGCGCTCCTCATCGGAGAGCGGGCCTAACTCGTCGGGCTCGAAAAGGGGCAGGCGATAGTTGGTCGGATCGCAGACCCACCACGGGAAGAACAGTTTGCGGTAGCCCTTCTCGGTGGCGTGCTGCCAGAAGGTGTGCGCCGCGCTCCCGTGTCCGCTGGCTGTCGTCTCGAGCACGACGACCGAGCCTTGCGGGATGAGCGCGGGCCCAGCCGAGCCGAGCGCGCCTTCCGGATCCTCGAAGTACGCGAACTCGGAGCAGTGGAGTCGGCCTAACGTCAGGCCGCGGCCGGGCTCGCCGCGCGCGGTGTCGGTCAGGAACCGCGTGTCCAGCCCGGGGAAGGTGATCTCGCGCGTCTGCGCTTCGCCTAACACGGGGCGGAGCGCGCGCGGGAAGTGATCGATCGCCCGGCGCGTCACCTCGAAGATTTCGTCGGTGCGATCGCGCGCGTCGGCCAGCGTCAGCGCATCGGTGTAGGGCGTGCCCCACACGAGGTGCAGCGATTTCGCCTGCTCGTACGTGGTGACGCCGGGCTGGCGCGCTTTCAGCGCGAAGAGCCGCGCTTCACCTTTCCGGGCGAGATCCTCGCGTTCCGCTCGCTCGAGCGCCAGCTGCACGGCGTTGAGCCGCAATGGCTCGATGCGTTGGGCTTTCGTCCGGATGTAGTAGCAGGTCTCGGCCCACGCGCGGAACGAGCCTTTGAGACGCGCGATGCCGTGCGCGAGCGCCGGCGCGTGCGCGGTCCGCGTGTCGAATCGCACCGCCGCGGTCATGTCGCGTCCTCGTCATCGGAGGCGGCCGGCACGTTCCGGAGGAGATCCTCGAGCGTGCGATCGCGCACGTCGACTACCTGGCGCAGCATGCCGAGATGCTGCATCGCGAGGCGTAGCGCGTCTGGCTTGGACCAGAGCCGGAACTCGACGGTGGTCGTGGTGTTGCCGTCCTCGTCGACCCGGCGCACGCGCTTGATGCTTTGCACCGCGCGGCTCGCGATCGATTCGGCGTCTCCGCGCACCGTGAGCTTCCCGGAGTCCGAGACGCGGAAATCGCGAAGGTCGCTGAACGCGATCTGTTCGAGCTCGCGGAGCACGCGGTCGGCCGTGATTTCGGTGCGGCGCGCGCGGTCCGCCATCAGCCGATCGATCTCGGCACGCACGTTCGGTTTCCGATAGAGCATGTAGCCGAGCTGCTTCGCCGATCGGACGCTGTAGCCCGCACGGCGCGCAGCGGCCGTCCGGTTCAGGTCGATCAGGTACTCGAGGCAGAACTGCCGCTCCCTGTCGGTGAGCGGCTCTAGCTCCGGCGCCTCGGATACCTTGCTCGGCGTGCTCATTGCGGCAGCGTCCAGCCCGGACGGCGGGCGTTGGACATGCGGAGCGCCCGGAGCACGGTGGTCGCCCGCTCGTAGCGCGCGATCGTCGCGGGTCGCATCCCGTCCATGCCGCCCCGGGTCAGCGAGCGGAGTTCGTCCAGCATGTCCTCGAGCACGTCGGCCACCGCGTAGCCGCTAACGGGCTCGCTCGGTTCGGTTGGCGGTGCCATCGGTGCATTGCGCTCGAGGTGTGGGGAAACGAAAAACGCCGGCGCGCCCCGGGGGTGGGGCGAGCCGGCGACAGGCCGGTCCGTGCTCAGGTTGTCTTACAGCGGCTGCGCCTTACGCGCGTGCGCCGGGTGGTGCAATGACGCCGAGGTAATGTAAGGCCTCAAACTCCGTCATGCGCTCCCGCTGGATCGCGAGCAGCTCGTCGTACGTCGCCGCGACGGTCAGGAGTTGGCTCGACGCGACGTGGTGGACGACGTAGAGCCGGCGATCGCAGGTCGTGCATTGGAGTCCGACCTGCCCGAAGATGAAGAGCGCGCGGCTGATGCGGTGTCCGCCTCGCTCGCGTGGCCAGCAGTGGATCTTGTGGACGGTGGTCCAGAGGACAAACCGCTCGCCCGACGCAAGGTGCGTCGGGACTGACATCGGCTTCGTCGCCGGGAGAAGGGGAACGGGCAGCGGGACCGCGCTCACGGGATGGAGACTGTGGTTACGTCGGCGGTGTCACAGCGAGCGCGATGCGCGCAGCGTCAGGATCGATCCGCAGTTCACGGGACCACACGGTCTCGGGCGACCCGGGCTGTCCCGTCTCGATCACGAGACGCCCCATCGTGAACACGGCTTCGAGCGGCGCGTCCGAGGCAATGAGCGAGGGAAACATCACCAGCCTGGCGTCCTCGCCGAACTTTGCTTTGATCGCCGCCACGACCGCGTCGTAGCCGAGTGACGGATCGACGGCGAACTCCTCGTGGAGTGCGTAGAGGATCGTGTTGTGGCCGAGCCTCGTGAACACTTGCTGCCGACGACGCTCGTTCTCGAGATCGGCGAAGGTGCGGCGCGCGTCGCTCACTTCTTCTTCGGCGGCGCTGTCTTTTTCGTCGTGCCGACGCGGCCGCCGCCCTTCTTGAACTGGTGCTTCTTGAGTGCTGCCGGAAGTCGTTTGGCCATGATGATCACCTATCGGATGAAAGGGAAGCGTGGCTCACGCGCGCGGCACGAGGTGCGCAGCGGCGAAGAACGCGAGGCCCAGCGCGGTGAGGTTGACGCGCGGGAACGAGACGCCGGCCGTGGCGAGCACGAAGCAGATCACGGCCAGCACGAGGAGCAGCGGGAACAGCACGGCTCTCAGCGTCATGTGCCTCTCCTTGTCGGTGTAGCTTCTTCCGGCGGCAGCAGCGCCGCGATGCGACGGGCGAGCGCGAGTGCGTCGTCGGCGAGCGCGGACTCCTCTCCGTCCCGGGCCACTTCCAACAGCGCGGAGTACGCGGGGCCACGCAGGAGCTTTACATCGTCGCGCGTGAAGCCGAATGGCTGCTCGTGGAGCGCGAGCGCTGCGAGCGCGTGGAGCGCGGCTTTGTCGATCATTACCGCGTCGTCGCCGCGTGCCGCGTTGAGCGAGCCAGCGTAGATGTACGCTTCCGTGAGCGGTGGGATGCCGGTGTCGCTGCGCCGCACTGCCGCCGTCCTCCACTCCTCGGCCGTCAGCGCTGGCCTAACCGTTTCGTCGCTCATCGCCGGCCACGCTCAGTGATCCGTTTCTCCCACGCGTCCGCCTCGGCGAACCATTTCCCCAATATGCGGAAGGTGAACGCGAGCACCGAGAAGGTGAACACGTAGATGGCGAGTACCCATGACCGGTCGGCGATGGCGGCGACGAGATCCGCAATCGCGCACAGTACCATGAGCGCTGCGACCGCATAGCATGCGTACGCAGACGCGGGCGTCCTAACGGTATAGGGAACGACCGAGCCCGGCGCGAGCGCCTCGCCCGACACGACGCCTATCGTCGTCGTTCTGAACACGCCGTCGTCGCTCATCGCAGCTCCTCGATGGTGATTTCAGCGCGCGGCCGATCGATGTCGATCGCCGCCCGGATCCACCGCTCGTCGACCACCTGCACGTCGTCCGCGTACGCCACGCCGCACAGCGCATCCTTCAGGCACTTGGCGAAGTTGCCGACGTCGCGGCGCTGCGCGTTAGGCGGGAAGATACGTGCGATGAGGGCGATCCGTCCAGAGAACGGGGCGCGCGGCCCCCACTGCTCGGCGGCTTCGGCGTGGGCGCGCGTCCGGGCGAGCTTGTACGCGGCAGCGTCGGCGCGCGAGCTCACGGGCCCGCGGTGTCGGTTGTCGGACATGAGGCAGCTCCACGGCAGCACGAGCGTGACCGGCCCAGCTGGCGCTGCGGCGAGCGCCGTGCTCAGATGTTCGGACATCGGCGACATCGTGGCGCGCGCGGCCTTCTCGGGCGGCACGCCCTGCGCGATGAGCCCGCGCCGGATCTGCTCGTCGGTCAGGCCCATGCTGCTCATCGACGGATCTGCCGTTTGATCTGGAGGTACGTGCGCTCTGCCGCCGCGCGGCGCACCTCCTCTGACCGATCGGCGCGCGCCACGAACGCCAACACACCCGCGAGGACGAGCAACGTGACGCCCGCGGCGATCCACAGCGGCGCGAGCACCCACCACCAGGACCACGTGATCTTGCCGACGAGCTTGAGCACGATGAACACGATCGTGAGCAGGCCGACGAATCCGATGCCGCCGCTGTTGCCGTTGTTGTCGCTCACTTCTGGGCCTCGGTTCGCGCCTTCTCGGCGTAGAGGGAGCGGACCTGTTCGCGAACACAGGTGAGTGCCATGCCGTGCCCGACGCGGATCAGGTACAGTTCGTCCGGTCGCAATTCAGGCGGGAACGCGGCGAGTAGCTCTTCCAGCGCCGGCCGCTTCCTGAGCTCGGCGATCTCGGCGTCCTTGGCGGCCAGTTCCTGCTCGACGGCGGCGAGGTCTGCGTTGGTTAGGCGCTCGTACGACAGCGTCGTTTCGCTATACGCGGGATGCCCACAGGCAACCCGCTCCGACGTAAGCGTCGCGTGCAGCCGCTGGATCACGGTCGGGGTCATTTCGCACGCTCGAACATGCTTGGCGGCGTCCGGCTAAGTTCGTCTGCGGCATCGCGAGTGAGCAGCGCGCGGCGGGCACGCTCGAACGCTCGCAGCGCCTCATTGCGCGCATTGAGGGCCCGAGTCTCATTGCTTCGCGCCTCCTGTTCCTTCCGCTTCGCGTCCGCCAGCGCCTCCTCGGCTCGTGCCAACTGGTCGGCGGTATTCTTCAGCGCGTCAAGCGCCTCACGGCTAACGACAGTCGTTGCAGTCACGCTCCCTCCGTTGGTTGTGGTGGTTCGGTGCACTCGCGCATCGGGTGCGGCGGTTGCTCGCCCAAGCTGCCGACGCGTGAGCCCTTCGCGCGCGAGACCCGCAAGTCAACCTTGGTCAACGTCGTCGCCTCGCCTCGTCGCTTCGCTCCGCGCAGGTCGGTAGCCCGTAGCGGCGGCGCTGGTTCGTGCAACCGTGGGAGTTGTCAACCTTCGTCAACACGTGGTCCGTCTTCCTGCAAGCCCAACCGCTCGTCGATCTCCGCGCGGAGGTCCCTCTCATTCTCACCCTGCGAATCACTTGAGAACGAGAATGCGGCCTGAGAATCCGGCTCTCGCAGTTGAGAACCGGCGGCGTTGTCACCGGCGCCACCTCTCTCACTAACGTGAGAGAGAGGGGGCGCGCCGGAGTGACGTTCCGTCGAATTGTCCGAGTGAGAATCGGCGTGAGAACTGGCCGCGTCCCTGAGAAACGCCTTACCGTCCGGCGTCACCGAGAACCGGATCGAGTTGCCCTTCTCGGACATGGCGATGTACTGCAGGCGGAGGAGGTCACCGCGCGCGCGGTAGAACGTCGCGTCGGACTTGCCGCCGGCCTGTTTCCAATCGTTCTGCGATGCCGGGCCGCCCAAGAAGTCGCGCGCGAGGATCTCGAGCCAGAAGCTCGCGCGCTTGCCGGCCGCATGGCTCTGACCGGCCCGCGGCGCCGCGATCGCGAGCGACTGCTCGCTCTTGACCAGGCGCATCGTGATCGGCGCGAACGGCGCCGCATCCTTCTGCGCCACGCATGTGAGGGTTAGGCTGTCGTTCTCCTCTTTGAGCGCCATCATGGTGTCGACGGCGCCGCGGAGGGAGCCGGAGCCGCGCTCTTCCTCGCCGGCCCGGTTCGTGTGGTGCACGACGGTCACCGTGGCACCGGTGCGCTCCTTGAGCGCGTCGAGGGCGTTCACGGCCATCCCCATATCGCGCGCCGAGTTCTCCTCGCCACCCACGAAGCAGCGCGCCAGGGTGTCGAACACAATCAGCGCTGGCGGCTCCTCGAGGAGATCGAGCTCCTTCTGGAATTCCGACATGTGCCGCTGGTCGAGGAGCTGCACCGCGCGCGGTAGGACGTGGAGTCGGACGCCGAACGTCACGCCGTGCGCCGCCTTCCACGCACGCCAGCGCTGGCCCAGGCCGGAGCGCCCTTCGCCGATCACGTACACGACCGTCCCTTTGCGCACCTGGCGGCCAAAGAACGGTCGCCCAGACGCGACCGAGAGCGCCATGTCGAGCACGACGAACGTCTTGCCGAGCTTGGCCGGCCCGTAGATCGCTGCCAGCGCGCCGGCGGGCAGCACGCCGTCGATGAGGAACGACGGTGGCGGAATCGACTCGAGCTCCTCGATCGAGAGGAGCCGAAACGGCCGCTTGAGCGGTAACGCCGGAGCTGCATCGTCGCTGCGGCGCGCAGGCGCGTGGAGCGCGCTGTCAGCCACAGCCGCGAGATAGGACTCGCTGAGATACGGAGCGGGCGCGAAGGGTGACGACACGAGTTAGGCAGCATGGGAGGAAGTGGAGGGGCCAGGCTGTGACGCGAGACACTGCGCGGCCGCCAGCCGCGCGCGATGCGCGAGCCAGTGGTTGCCGTGGCGCTCGAGCTCTAGGGCGTGCGCCTCCCATGCGGCCGCGCGTTCGAGCGGTGGGCGCGCGGCGCCAGCATCGAGCACGAGCTGTCGCCACCGCTCGAGCGCGGGGTACGCGGCCTCGGCGCGCGTCGTGAATTCGGCGAGCTGCGCCCCGGCCTGGACGAGTGCCTCAGCTGCGTCGAAGAGATCGAGCAGCGCGAGAGCATCGGCCGGCGCCAGCGTGACGGGCTCGCCGGCGTACGCCGTGAGCAGTGCAGGGAACACCGCGATCGCGCGACCGAAGGCGTCGGGCGTCACGCGACGTGCTCCTCGTTGAGTATGCCGGACTCCGCGAGCTCGTCGAGCCACCGCGCGATGCGCTCGGTCGCTCCGACGCTCAACGTGCACGAGCGCGCGCCGGTCGCCCGTTTGGTGCGGACGAGCGACGCGAGCCACGCCCGCGTGAGGTCGAGCTCCTCGCGTTCGGTCACGCGGCACCGCGCGGCGCGGGGGGCGCAGGTTGGTCGTGCGTGGCGTGCGCACGCTCGAGCTCGCGCACCCGGCGCTTCCCGCACCGATCGCAGACGTGGTCGTAGCGGACGTTGCCGGCGCCGAGCACTTCGTGCGTTGCCGGCCGCCCGCATTGGCAGCGGGGCAGCGAGCGCAGGTAGAAGCGGCCCGTCACGACGCCGCCTCCCAACGCAGTTTCAGTTGCGTCGGATGCAGGTCCACCCGCAGCCGCGACTGACAGTTCCACGAGCCACCACCGGCCTCACCGAGACACTTCCATCCGGCCGCGACGAGCGACGTGCCCGGCTCGGTGGCGAGCGTGTACGTGATCAGTCTGCGGTAGCCTAACGCGCGCACGGCGCGCCACGCGGCGCCGTAGAGTTTGCTCGCCGCGTGTTGTGTTCCGTCCGTGCAGCAGCGCGTGACTTCAGCCGTCCACGAGGCTTGCAGGTTCCGCGCGACCGGTCGTCCGATGATCGCGACGCCGCAGATATGATCCGTACCAACGGCGACGCAACAGATACAGCCACGCGACGGGCCGTGGTGGCGATGGTGCTCGCGCACGAAGGCGTTGGCCTCGCGCAACGTGATCGGCACGAGCATGAGCGGCGGCGTCACGCAACCTCCGCGTGGTGCTCAGGCCGATAGACGTGCGCGATGTGTTGCGCTAACGCGAGCGGGATTTTGGCAATCCGCGCCGACTCGGCCTTGCGGGATAGCGACTTGCTGTTCGTCGCGCGAATCGCGCCGGGCGATGAGTTGTGGAACCAGGTGCCACCAACCTTCCGGCCGTCAGGATTGTTTCCGCGTCCGCTGCCTGTGTTGTGCGCGACGTTGAACCACGACCCGCCACTATTCTTCATCGCCCGGTCCGCGCCCATGGTCTCCACCTTCACGGCGCGCATCGTGATCGGCATGAGCGCCGGCACATCGCCCCACAGGTAGTAGGAGCCGTAGTGCCAGCGCGCGCGCCCAGCCCACCGCTGCGCGCCGCACACGTTCTCTTGGACCATTGGGATGTACCGTCCCGCAGCGGCGCACGCTTCGCGCTGGATGCGAGCCGCTTGCGCGAACAACTCCATGCCTAACTCTGGCGGTCCAAGCGCCTTGGCGCGCTTCCACGGCATCGCGCGGTAGCTGAACTCCTGGCACGGCGAGCTCGCGACGATGATCGCCGCGTCCTTGAATTGCGTGCCGTCGAGCGTGCGCACGTCTTGCAGCACGAGCTGCGCCGGGTAGCGGTGCGCGCCGTAGACGTGGCGCTCGATGTCGAAGCCGATGCACTCGTAGCCCTCGGCCAGAAACCCCTCGGTCCAGCCGCCGAGGCCGCAGAAGAGGTCTATGCAGAGCGGCTTTCTCATCGCCGGATGGCTCCGAACTCGGCCGCGAGCCGGTCGCGCCGGCTGGGCAGCACGCACGGCAGGTCCGCGAGCGCGAAGAACGCTTCCTCGGTCTCCGTCGGCACGATCTCGCGCGTCGCCTCGTGGATCACGTGGCCCTCGCGGTGCACGTACCCGCGATCGATCAGCCGGCGCATCGCGAGCGCGCCTAACTCTTGGGGCCCGGTGCGAATCGCGAGCAGGCTGCCCCACGCGCTCGGCGGCATGCGCACGAAGAGCTCGCACGCGACGGCCGGGTCATCGTAGAGCGCGGCGCGCATGTGCCGGGAGCCGCCGACGCGGATGTGGCCGATGTCCAGCTCGACGCGGTGCCGGATGGCTTCGACCTCGTAGACGGGCTCGCCGAAGAGCGCGGGCTCGGTGCGCGGCTCGACCAGGAGCTCGATATCGCCGACGTCGGGTCGTTCGCGGCGGAGCGAGCCGACGATGACGCCGCGGGCGATGACGGGCGCGAGCGTGGTGAGCACGCGGGTGGCGATCGCGAGCGCCTCCGCGCGCGGCATCCGGCGCAGCGTGACGCTCATAGGTCGTCGACCTGAATCTGCCAGCGCACTCGTTCTTCCGCAGCCTGATACATCTCGCGCAACGCAGCGAGGTGCTCACGCCGATCACTCTCGGCGCTTTCAGGGCCGACGTATTCGTCCGTGTGCGCCTCGCAGCAGAAAATCGCAGACCGTAGAAGGTTACGGCACTCCCGCAGTCGCTTCAGCGTCAACCTTCTGGTGGGCGCGTTAGGCATTGGCGATGTCCAGCAGCACGTCGGCGTGACAGGGGGTGTCGAGCTTGCACCAGCACGCGAGGTTCTTCCCGCGCAGCGCGCGCCGGATTTCGCCGGTCGTCGGTGGCACTCCGATCGTGTCATTGAGTTCACCCGCGAGCCACGCGCGGAAGTCTTCGACCGCGTCGTATCGCGTGGAGCGACGATTGTCGAGCTTATCACGATTGACATGGTCGGTCTCCTGGCCCAGACGCGCGGAGATGATTTCCCTGTGTAGATAGACGGTCCTGCGTCGGCCGCCGGAATATTCAACCCGGAACGCATAGCCGTTCGGGTGTAGCCACCACCGATGCTGCGATTGCGTTGTGTAATCGGCTTCATCGACGACCGCATGTCCGCGCGGGTGCAGCGCGATGGACATCATGGGAGCGACCACCGCGCGACGGCGAAGAGGGCGCCGAGCGAGACGGGCGCACCTCCCGGACTGGTGCGGACAGACACGCGTGCGGCGCGTCGGGAACGCGCGCATCCCGATTGCGGTCCCGTTACGGTTTCAATCGCCGCCTTTGGATGCTTTTCGGGTTCGAGAAGCGCGTTTTCTCCGCCGTTTTCGCTCTGAAGGAGCGGAGACGCGGTTTTACTGCATCGGTAGGTTGTAGGTTCGATTCCTACAGGGCGCACTCACGAGGCGCAACGACCGATAGGCGTTGCGCCTCGTGTTCTTTCTCGGCACGGTATCCACCGCGAGCATCCTTGTCGTCGATGCGCC
>Ga0070735_10000972_pt1 | contig 28698 bp, 31 predicted proteins | sample Coa_R1_FD_66443 | JGI IMG/M metagenome (GOLD analysis project Ga0070735, IMG submission 66443) | Surface soil microbial communities from Centralia Pennsylvania, which are recovering from an underground coalmine fire - Coalmine... | ecosystem: Environmental > Terrestrial > Soil > Unclassified ...
GCGGTCAAACTTGGTGACATCTTCCACACCTTTGATATTCCAATGCTCGTGACGGATACGAAACGGATTCATTGCGCCATGAATGATGGTCATCATGAGATAACGCTGGAACGGATTGGAGACAACGGGTTGCAGCGGACGGTGAACCTCAAACATGTTGATGAGGTTGGAAACCGCTCCGCCGTACATGGCCTCAAGTTGCCAGTCCGTAGGATGCGTAAATACCCGCTCTGCCTTGCGTTCTGCCATTCTTTCGGCCATTGGCAAGGTGCAGGCTAGGAAAACATTCAATGCCTGCGGGTCGTCGTGGTTGAGATATGCGATTTCAGCAATGGCAATTCGCTGGTCGCGGTCGCGAAGGGCATGGAGATGACCGCACAAGATTTCGATTTCATCCCCGCTCAGCGCGGGAATTTTCTTTGTGGTCAGCATCTCGTGTATGGTTTCGAGTACAGGCGGCAAGAATGGAATGGGAGTCGCCATTAGTTCACCCCCTGCTTGGAATTGGCCGGCGCCGCGATCTCCGGGCTGATGGCTCCAAGAATGATGGCGGCTGTACGGTGGACAACGGCGAGACTCTCGGACAACAGGCGGGAATCTCCGTAATAAAGCTGGCAGTCGGAAAAGGCGGTCTTGCTGTCCAGTCCAAGGGCTTCGCAGACCACGAAAGCGGCGGCTTTGGTTTCCTGCTGGTGTAGGGCGCGGGTTACGAATGTTCGGCGCTTGATGCTGTAAAGCAACTGGCTGGCTACCTCGCGGAGCAACACCGGGAATCCCTCGGCGGGTGGCATGTTGGGCAGAAGGCGGATTACGCCGCGATAAGAGTTTCCTTTCTTCTCTCCAATCCATTCGACAAATTCAATGGTCATGCCGTGGGCCTGGGAAAAGGCAGTGAGTTTTTCCAGCTTCTCGGTCACGTCAACAGACGGGCGAGATTCCGGCAGTGTTCCCCCTCCGGTCTGCGAGATGTCGAAAACCGACACGGCACGAAAACCTAAAAGCTGCGTTTCCGGTTCCTGCTTTTTGCGCTTGCGGCTGTTCTTGGCGGCGTCCTGGGCCTGGTTCTGGCTCTCCGGCTTGATTCCAATGGAAGGGGCGAAGATGCGGATTCCCTTTTCACCGGGGCGGACACTCCGGCCTGACTCATTCCAGCTTCGGACTCCTTGCAGGTGCGTTGCGTCGGGCCGTTGTGCAGCGATTAACAGCACATTGCGGGCGCTGTAGGTGGGAAACTTCGCCATGGTTTGCAAATAGGTGAAAAGAGCTTCATTGCGGCCGGATTGAATGGCCTGAGTCAAGCTGTCAATACTGGCTTGGGCAAGCTGCCAACTGGTTTGGTTTGGGTTGTTCTCGATTGCATTAAGCATTTTTTGGTTTCTCCTATTTTTTGTTTTGAAAGTTCTCGGCATTGTGTGTCGAGAGCAAACCCTTTCGTTTCATAGTGGCGAAGTAGAGCGAAGGGAGGCGCTGTCAATCCCCGGAGCGTAAGCGGAGCCGCGAAGCGGGCGCGGAAGCGAGTACGGCGCGGTTTTGGTTGGTTTGCGCCGCACGGAGCTGCACAAGCGGGATTGACAGGGGGAGCCGAGCGTAGCTCTAGAGTTCGCCATGAAACGAAAGTGGAAGGGCCAAAAGATCAGCTCTGCTGTTACCGAGAATTGGGGGTTAGGTCTTGAGCGAGCTGGTTTTTTAGTGGCCGGCTCGCGGATGCACTCAACCAGGAGAACGGTGAGATGTTTGGGTATGGTACCCAGAAGAATTACAGATGAAGCCGGAATGTCGAAAGGAAAAGATGGATTGAGGACTCTATTTGGAGGCAGAGTCTAATGACAGTTATGGCATGTCTTTTTATACTTGGGTAACGATGAAAGAAGGTTAAATGACGATGATGGAAGATGTGAATCAGTAGATTGGAAAGCGTATTCGTGGTTGGCGAGAAAAACAGGCGTTGAGTCAAGAGGGTTGGCGGAAGAGGTGTGGGCTTCCTCGTTCGCACATGGGCGAAATTGAATGAGGGGAGTTGGACGCAACGGTGAAAACCTTGCGGAGAGTTGGTGTTGCCGACGTAGTGCTCGATTTGTTTAACGCTGGGGCACTGAATTAATGGAAAGGAATGAGGCTAAAGTGATCGATGGGAGATAAAGGGTACAATCATCGTCACTATGGGGATACAAGTTTTTAACATCGTTTTTGTCAAGAGCGAAGGTCAGGAGCGCAAGCATTACTTTTGGATTGACGGAGAAGTGCTTTCTTCCAGTTCAGGTTTTCACGAAGCCGAACTTCCGACCAGGTTGCAAGGACTGCGTTTCTTGGGTGTTCAATCAGTATATGTCTATCTGATGAAGTCTCGTCCGAAGCCTTTATCAGAATGGCAACGTCTCGACTCGACGCAGAAGCAACTAGCAGCAACCTGCGTGGCCAAGCTCGCACCAGGAGACAGCGTCGAATCATGGGTTGGACGAGTGCACCAGGAGATGGAAGAGACGCACTCAGAATTTGCGGAACTGTCGATAACAGCGAACAAACCTGATGCTATCGAATAAACGACTAGAAAGTCTCTGTCTGAGCGAGGTATCAGGGCACGGTATTGTTGGTATTCGGGGTTCATGGTCATTCGTGCTTTGATTTGGTAAAAGACCAAAGGGACAAACTGAGAGCCTGTGGCTGGGGTTGATGGTTGAGGTTAGCGATTAGCGCTTGAGAAGATGAGCCGGCAGACTGATCCGAGAATTGGGAGGTCAGTTTTGAGCGAGGCGATTTTTTATTGGCCAGCACCAGGGGCCAGTTACAGTTTGATACTCGCTCGTTCAGCTAACAGTATGTCTATGTGACTTCGGGAGGTCGTTTGGCGGAAGTATGCCCGAGTGATTTCGAATGGCACTTCCTTCTGATGGATCTTTGACCGGGCAGCTTCACGGATTGCGCGCTCCAGGAAAAACCACTTGTCAGCGATGTCTGGCCGAGCCAGCTTGTATCTGTGCGGAAGGTGAGGGATGCCTTTACGGAAATGCTCGATGAGACCTCGCGCAGTCTTCGTTTTTGCTGTTGATGCCAGGTAGCGAATCGCCTTAAAGATCTGGTAGTGAGTTCCGTTTGCGGACAGGCTCTTTTCTCTCGAGCATCGACGCATGGATTGGCGCCATCCCATGAAGGGGAGACCAGCGCTTGCGTTGGCCAGATTCAGGGGGTTTAGTTCGTAACGTTTGCTCTTGAGAAAGCGGAACAGCTCGCGTCGGGCGAAGGTGGCTTCTGACATCTTCTGCCGGGCAATCAATGAGTTTTCGTTTCTGTTCAATTTCTGGCAGAGTTGGCTTGCTTGCTGTGCTTCTTTCCAGCGATCAACGAATTCTTTTCTGATGACCTTCCGCTGACGGCGTGTCAACTTTGTGTCCAGCACCGATCGCACTTCTTGTAGCCGCGCCTGAGCGACGCGATTCAATTCGTCCGCAACGCGTGTGGGCTTTGTGATGGAGCGCAGCTCAGTGCGGATTTTGGCTAAGGCATCTCTGGTTCCTGGCTCGGCCGAGGTGGTCGAGAGTAATAAGGGCAGATCATTCCAGAGTATTCGGTTGAGCCTGCCAAATACGGTCGCAAGATCGTTTGGTCTTTTGCACTTACGGATTGCCCAGCCAATCTCACCCCAGCATCCCTCGAATATCTGGACAAGTTGGTCTCTTCTGTTCTGAAGATTTGGGTCGTCGATCAGCGAGCGTCTACCGAGTGGGAGACGGGTTGGTTCGGGCTCTCGGAACGCGAATTCGATGTCTTGCGAGGATTCGGGGAGTTCGGACTCGAAGATGGCTTCCAAAATCGTGTCAAGACCTTCAGGAAATTTCTATCGGCGCTAAATCAGAAATGTTTTGACGATGATTGGCATCTAATTCGGTTACACTTTACCGCCAATTGCCACATAAAGCAACTCATGAGGACAGCACCCGGAGTTAACTATCTGAAAACAGGGCTTATGCTGCATATGAAAGGAGGGTTATGGAAAAAGCGATAAAGGCTATTCTAAGCATCGCGATTGGTTTCGTTGTTGTATATTACGGCAAAGAGCTAATTGTGAACGGTCGACGATCACTCGGCTTGTAGTAAGGGTGGGGCGCAGCCGGATGTCAGGCGGGTTGCGCCCTTGCTCCGCGATGGGCCTCCACCTTAGCGGCAGCGCGGATCTTTCTTGCATTCTGCTAGGACGCGCGCGAATTCGTTTGACCAGCAGGCGAGCTTATTCCGGGTGTGGCGTCCGATGTCTGCCGCTGTGGCCCAGAAGCCGGATCCGGGGATTCCTTGTTCCTTCAAGACGACTAACGCGGTCAAGATTCCCCTGCCGGCCATGTCCTCTTCCTTTGAGATTTCGTCCAAGAAGCGGTCCATTGCGAAGCTGTGCGGTTCCAGCGAGATGCTAGTGACCTGGCGCGCCAGATCCGAATAGAAAATGTAGTTGCCGTTGCGGCCTGCCCGAAGCATGACGCAGATGGCCTCGCATTTGGCCGCTTCCCAGACGTCCAATTTAAAACCAAATGCTTCCGGGCTGGCATTCATTGGGACCCTCCTTTCATATTTTAGTACGGCGACAGGCGGTTGCTGTTCGGGCGAGGCCACCTGTCCTCTCGCCTCCAGAAACAGGATTATCATTGGCGAGCACGTCCATTCCATGGCGCGTGGAGCCGGTGGTCTGCTGCTGGGATTTGAGTCTCACTTCCACAGATACATAGCTGCCTTTGTCCAGATACTTCACAGGATTTTGTGTTAGCCGGCTCGCGGAGGGAGTGACCAGCCCCCGTTTAGCAGTCAACCCTGGAACACGCTGCTGAGAATATGAAAGGTGGAGTGTTTAGGCAAGAGTGGGTGGTTGGTGTTGTTGGGAAGCTCCGTAGCGAAGGGGAGCCTGGAGCCAACCAGCGGAAGGGCGCGGCACTGTTCGCGCGAGCTTGGTGCGGAAGCAGGAATGGTCTCAAGATTGCTTGCGAGAATGTTAATTATCTGGTAGTGATTATCTGGTAGTGAAGTCTTTTCGCCATTTTTCAGGCATCATGCGCATTTGCACTTTTTTAGGTGTATTGCAAACCACGTAGGGTCACCTCAAGAAACGGAAGAGAGCATACGCCAAGGAATTGCACCACATTGATTTTCCAGCACTTAGCCATTTCATTGAGGTGGCCGATGATCGAGTGATTTCATGGGATTGTAAGGGCCTGTAAGCTGTTGAAAACGCTTGGTAGATAGGTGCCTAATGTACGTAAAATTCCCTTTTTTGAAGTGACCCCATGATTTGCTTGATGGTCGGGTTCCACGCTCTTGGCTGGTTGGATCGCCCAGGTCCCGCAGTTCGCGAGGATTGCAGACTGGAGATCCCAGGTCGGCTCCGTCCCGCAGGTCCAGTTGTCCGGCAGCAGGCGGTTCACTGTCGACGACCAGCGTATGCCCAGGGTGTCCAGGGATCGGTTGGCGATTGTCTCGAGAAGCCGCCGAGAGAGGCTCGTATCGTCCTTCAGCGATCCAAAAACACAATGGCTTGACATTTTGGAGTTTGACGGCTGGCGACCGGCCCCCGGTGGGCGTGTCGGAGTTTTGCGAACCCATTGGGCACCGCTGTTTCGTGTGAAGGTGCCCCGCTCGAAGCTACGTCAGCGTGCTGTCTGCTCTCGTGGAAAATTTCTTAACTCTTTGCACTACAATGGATTCTGCGTTCAGCAGAGAGATCCGCAAGAACAGAATCGGGAAGGATTGCAGTTCGAACGGTCGGGCAAACATGGGGCAAACGTCATCTCTTTTTCGGCTGGCCGTGTGGAAGCCGGCGAATCCTATACGCCGGTTTATGGTGCTATCCACCAAGGATGTTCCCTTCGACTATCAGCTTCATGAACAAATTTACGCGTGGGAGCCTGACGGCGTTGATATATGGGGCAGTCTACGCGAAAGTGCCCGGATGACCGAAGCACGCGCGGCCCTGATCGAAGCGTTTGATCCGAACAAGCCGGTCAAGGAACGCGGACTCGATCAACTGCGCAAGGCTATTGAAGTGCTTGGGAAAATCTTACAGGAAAAAGACGCCACTGGCTGGAGCGAGTGCGAGGAGTTTGTAAAGATGGGCGAGGATCAAATCAACATTCGCGCTAATACAATCCTGCTGTTATACAGACATCTGGACTGGATTTGGCGGGTCTTCGCGCATGTACCGGGTGCTTCGGTGACCGTCAGATGAAGTATCGGCTCACATCCAAGGATGAAGCGCTCTCGGCCATTACGGACTATTTTGTCGCTTCGGAGGGCAAGTCTTCTGTCATCGCAATCCATGAGGACAAATGCTTTGATAGCGACAAGTGGTTGAGTCTTGGCGAGGTCAAATTAAATCCTGGCGAGGTAGAGCCAGGTGAGGAAAGAAGGGACCGGATTGAGCACGCGGTTTCCTTTGGCTTCTTCGAGTGGCAATGTGAGACAACGAAAAGTGTGCTGAAGCAGCTCGAAGCTCTGATGAATCTTACGAAGGAAGAGCACAAAAAGAAGGCGGCCCGTGCTCTCGATGCGGTGGCGTGCGTGGCGGCACGCGTGGGTCTGATTCACCCGCTCTTCGACGCTGACGCAATAGCCCAGATGCCCTTCAGACGGCCGACCACGGTTGTATCTGATACATCCGCGGTATTGCAGGGCGGACTAGACTTTGTTGTTCGTTTCCTGTACCCGATGGCGCGGCTCAAGGTTCCAGCCATCGCGCACATGGAAATCTTGAACGCGTCCGACAATTATCTTAAGTATCGGCGCGGCATCAAAATAGACAATAAAGCGAAGGCTTTGTTTGAGCATGCATCCAGTCAAGGGGGTCAGCGGGCACTGCTTCGCCTCGAATTACAAACCGAAGCCGAGATTGAGCGGGGTCGGCTGGGAGCAGATCCTCTTCGAGGCATTGTCCAACCTGACTCAGACCAGGAAGACAAGGTTCTCGGCCTTCAACAGATTCAGCGCAGTTTTGCCGACAGACTGATTTTCGAAACGGCTCGACAACATTTGTCTCAAACGAACCCAGGCCACCCTGTGGTGTTGCTGACAGCTGATCAGGGCCTCGCGAGAATGACATTGGGCGAGGGAATGGAGACTCTTTATTTCGAGGCCACTACGTATGGCGCCATAAGCGGTGCCTCATTGTCTGGCACGACGTTCGATCCCTTCAACGGAAAGATCTACAGTGTTGGATTATTGGACTTGCTTTGGGAATTCGCTGTGACGTTCGGCATGGCACGGCTGTCAACGCCGGATGGCAGCGCTGGACTGGAAGTCGGCGCGATGGGTGAAACATTGACGTGGCAGCCTTATCACGCTCAAGACGATTTGCTATGGGTCTGCGGCCTTGGCGGCGATCAGACAGATGATCCGGCTGCCAGCGTGCCTCCAGAGACAGTCCCTGCTCCTGCGACGACGGCTCGGGCAGACGCCAAAAAGCGGCCTACCGAAGAAAAGCCGCCCGCGAAGCCGCGTTCGTTCACCGGTTCATATAAATTTGGTGTGGCGAAATTGTTCGCCCTGATAGATCGACTGAACAGCAAACCATTAAATGATAAGGAAGCGATGGAGGTTGTCGGAGTTTCCAAGATTGCCGCCCTAGATGACTATAAGAACTTCCTGACATCAGGACGTCTGGTAGAACAAAAAGATGGTCTTGTCGCGACGGAATCCCTCACGAAATTGGTGCAAGCCCTCAAAGTCAGAGACCTCGATGCGGCAGTTATTTTTTTTGTCGATGTGCCATCGTTCGCCGGATTCTTCAAGTATTTGAACGGTGAGATCAATGAAAACCCTGTTGCAGAACGAGCGAAGGCTACATATGTAGCCTTAGGAGAGGTACTCGGAGTTTGTTTTGAGATACCGAAAGAGAAGGTATATCCGACTCTGTCCCATCCGACACTGAATGCTTTTACCGAAGCCGCTGTGGCGAGTTATGAGCGACTTGCGAAGCGAACAGATCAATACGTTCTTACGGGTGATTGGCTAGAAGGATTGGTTCGCGATCATGGTATTCATCCTGTGCGAAGTCGTTCACTCCTCGAAGAAGCCAGGGTCGCCGGGCTTCTAGAAAGATTCACCGAGGGATCAACGCCAGAAACGGGTTTTCAGGAGCACACACTAAACCTGCTTGAGATGCAACAGGGACGCCCAACTGTTCGGCGCATTGGACTTTTCGAAGGCGATTTCCTCTTGGCCGGGAAGAGTAGCGTTAGCATTCGCCTAAAGAGGGTAACGGCATGAGCCTGCGTGATCGGTTAGGTAAGGTTGTAGGTCAAGCGACAGACAAACGTCAAAAGCTTTTTGACAAGTTTGGTGTAATGCGCAATCCTTATCCGCCCGCAGGAGAGCCCACGGGGCATCCTCATCTGGAGACAGCTACCGAAGAGCCTATAGTGAAGGCCATTGAAGCTTTCGATCGCGATCATGTTTCGCAGGTCCTTTTGGTTGAGGGGACACAGGGCGTCGGAAAGACTAATTTACTCAATTATTTTCAGCGCGAATTGACTTCGGTGTACAAGGATGCGACGGGTTACTACATAATCCGCTATTACCCAGATCCCGAATCGACGTTCGATGGAATTCTTCGCCGAATCTTTCAAGAGTTCGATAGTCACAATCTTCTAGCTCGTCTTGGGGAACATTTGAACAACCTGGATGAAGATGTGCGGGAGACCAAGATCAGCATCGCGTCGGGCCACGAAATGAGGATACTCCTCCGCGCGCTGACAAGAGCGTCTGAAATGGACGAGGACTTTCGTCTGGAGACCGCGAAGGCTGCCTTGGATTGGCTGACAGGTTTGCGAATACTGAAGAAGCATAAGGAGCTTTTGGGTGTCAGCTTCAGACTCGATACGATTGAGTCCAAAACGCAGGCTTTGCGAGATCTCGTGTTCTGTTGTTCTGAAGCGAAATTGCTCAGTGGGTTTTTCCTTTTGCTGGATGAACTGGAAAAACAGGACTATTCGTATTCGAAGACTGTTGTGCTGCGTTATCTGTCGGCAATCCGCGCGCTCATCGACGCTCTTCCGAAGCACCTTTTTCTTCTAGTCGCTCTTACAATCGAAGCGCGCCGCCGTTACTTTCTCTGGCTTCCGGCGTTCGCAGGCCGCCTTCAAAATATCGTTTCGTTGAAGCCGATGACGGACGCCAACCAAGCTCTCAATCTCAGTAACTTTTATCTCGAGCAAGCCAGAGACGAGGGCCGTAGAGAATTTGGGCGTAGCAAGAATGTGGTTGACATAATTCCGGCGCCTGAGGTGAAGAAGCTGTTCACCGACCTATATGAGGAGGCCGCCAATGAGAAGGCTCAAGAGGGTGTAACGGCGCGTGATTTTCTGCAAGCCTTGAATGCACGTACCGAGAGTATTTTCGAAAAGATTTGAGGGCCCGACCGGAGTTCGAAACGCTGCATATCATCGAGGAAGCTTTCACGTGCCGCGGAAGGCCATTGTCGGGGCGAAGCTGAATGATCGGTTAAAGCGCTGTAGAGTGCTCGGTCTCCCTCAGTTCAGAAAACAGCGTTCTTCCTAAAGGGGAAAGCCATTCTAACACCCGGAGAAATTACCGTGAGCCAACCGTGCCCCCGCCGATAGTGGGTCAAAATTTTGGGCGCAGCCGCACATTCGTGGACAACAAATCCGTTCCGGTTGCGGCGAAGTTTATTGACGAAGCTTACTTAAGATAACGCCACTTTATCACAGCCAACCGCCCTTGCTTTCAACTTCGCCCTCCGCTACGCTGGGGCTGACAAATGGTGACACGCATGACCACCGACGAAGCGCTGCTAAAGACATCCGAGGACGAGGAACGGGCCAAAGCCGAAGAGGCGTTGACGCTTGCAATCAACGCGCTCCGGGACATCGCAGAAAGCCGGCGGATGCCTTCCGGAACAGAAATTACGGAGGAAGTTGCCGCCCGCCATCGCGCGGCTGCAGGAGAATTTGAAACCCTGCGTCGCTACATGAGCGCCGGTGGCAGTCCGTCGTGGCAGCCAATGAGCAAAAGAGGAAAAAGAGACCATTGAGCGCGGGGTCGGCACGGCTGGTGCTGGGGCCTAGTGGTGGACGGCTGCAGGCGGTCTTCATGTGCGCTTGTGGTTCTCAGGATCTGGCGCCAAGGCGGCATGTGTCCACGCTGGCTGGCCCGGCTTGTTCCTTCTTGCGGGACATGGTAAATGCGGTGCCTTTTGGCGCTGATGGCGCTTAGAATTTGTTGCATGAGTGGCGATGGGAATTCGTCTCCCGTACAAAAACTGCTCGCGATCCTGCAAAAAAACAGCCGGCCCGGTTCGGTGATCCGCGAAGAACTGGCGGGGCAGGTTAGCATAAACGCCGGCATTGACCTTAACGGAGTCATTGAGGACCTGAAGGAGCTGCAGCTGCCGGAAGCACTGGCTCTGCGGGGCAAGGCTACCGATAGCATCTGGGTGCTTCGCGACGGCGAAGAGCCGCACGTCTTTGGGTTGCGATTGGATTGCGGAGACTGTGGGGCGGTATTTCTCACGCGCGAGCAGGCACACGCGGTGATTCAAGCTTTAGAAGCGTCATTGGCGCAGATTTAGGATTTTTCTGATTTCAGATTCTGCGGTTCTCAAGCCCATCTTGACAGGAAATAACTTTAGTTTCGGGCTGGCCCGGCTGGACTGGCTTTAATTCATAATGTCTTATTTAAGCGGTCTTGTTATATCATGATCAAACACAACGGAGGTCCATTTAAGAAGGAACAATGGAAGATACCAGGAAGAACGACATAAGCAAGCAAGTGGGAGAGCGGATCAAGAATCTGCGCCGCAACAGAGGAATAAGCCAGGAGAAACTGGCGGACTTGAGTGGATTACACCGCTCACATATGGGACAAATTGAACGGGGAGAGAGTAATCTGACCTTGAGAACATTGGGGAGAGTGGGTAGTGCTCTGGCAGTGCCGGTCGTGGAACTGGTGAAGAGTATCAGGTGATACAGGGGGCTATGGGCGGGGAGAGTGCTTTTTGGTTTGCAGGTTGATTCCGGCGAGGACTGCTTCAAGGGTGGAGTCAAGGTAAGCGACGATCTGAAAGAATTTTTTCAGGGTGATGTTGTGATCGCCGTGCTCGATCCGGTGAAGGTGGCCGGGGGAGATTCCGCAGGAACGCGCCAGTTTTGGGCGCGTAAGATGGTTCTTTTCTCGGAGCGCCTGAATTCGTTGGCCTACCTGGTGGAAAATCTCGGGAGAGGGGCCAGAGTGGTTAGCCGCGGTGATTTTCTTCTGCGGGCGCGCAAAGAGGCTGCGCATGATCTGCTTACACTTTTGGCAAGTGACCTGAGCCGCATCCTTGGTAGTACTCGCATTCCCTAAGCCGCAGATTGAACGCTTTTTGTAAACGGCATAGTGGATCTTGAGTTCGGGTTCGAGTTTGCGTTTGGCCATATAGAAGCGGGACTTAAGTTTGGCGCCCTTTGGAACCGAGCCTTACTGCGACCACCAGCGTGGTAATGAGCAGCAATGATCTAATGATGTTCCGCATAAGATTGCTGATTCTGGAACTGATCCAATCAGTTTGTGTCATTTGGCGGCGTTGCCATTTCTCCGGTTGCCGTTGATAACGTCGCGGACTTCTTTCCTTTTGTCGCCGACAAGATCGCTGATCCAGTACTGCTTCTCTGTCGTTTGCCCTTCGAGGGTGGCCCAGACCTTTACGATGTCGTCATTGAACAGGCAGTCCCGATCAACTCGAAGTGATTGGTTGATGACTTTGTCGCCGTATTTGGTGTAGATCGCCATCTTTCGTTATTTGCGTTTCAGGGTCGTGATGAAGGCCTCGATTTCCGGCTTGCCTTCATCGGCAAGCAGGTCTTTCACCCAGTACACCTGTTCCCTTCTTCGTTTCTCCGGCACAGCGCGAATTCTGATGACTTTGTCGGCAAAATAGCAGCTTTCGTCTAAGCGGGCTGACTCAGTCGTGACCCGCTGGCCGTGTTTTGTGTAAATGCCCATTGTTAGATTTGGCGATTAAGGTTCGGTTTCTTCCGGGAGTTTTTTGGGTTGACTTTCTTAGACGGTGGACATGTTGAATCCAGAGGGCCGGGGTGCGAAAGGTGCGGCAATCGGCAGTCTGGTCCCGGCTGTTCAGGATTCGAGCGTAACGATTGATTTGTGTGACGGCTTCTTCTAATGCCAGCCAGAGAAGATGAGTGTCCAAAGCATAAAGTTTGCGGGGAAGGCGGCTTCCATTCACAAAGGCAACAGCTTCCAGGGGAAGGCCAAGTTGGCGGCAACGGGTGACAGCATCGCTGCCAAAGGTTTTGTCGATGATGGCGGCCAATTCCTGGGAAGTGAGCCGTCCCTTGTGTTTGAGTGTTTCAAGCACCTGGGGAATCCAAGTTACTGGTTGCTTCGGCCTCCGGGTTGCAACTCTCACCTATTTACCTCCCGCGTTGGCCGGGATTGCCGCCTGGCGCGAGATGGCAGTGAGCAATTCCTGGTGCTCAAAGGGCTTTTCAAGAAAGTCGTTGGTAATGGCCGACTTCGCGAAGGTGCAGCGCGGTGAGCCGGACATCAGGATCACGATGACCTTGGGGTGAACAGACTTGACGAAGGCTGCAACTTCAAGGCCGCTTACGCTGTGCATGACCACATCAGAGACCAAGACATCGATTAGGCCCTGGTGCTTTTCACAGACGCGGATAGCGGATTCCCCGGAGTTAGCACTCAATACGGTGTAACCGGAGTGTTCGAGCGCATAGCGAAGGATTCGCAGCAAAACAAGTTCTTTTTCGACCAAGAGGATGGTTGGCATAGGCCCGAATCTATTTGGTCTCCTTCTGCGGACTGCTGTCTTTTTCAGCGTTGTCCGCAGGAATGTTTTGGAGACAAGTGCTGTCTGGATTTTCTTCGGCGGCGCGGCGGATGATTCGGTCGCACATGTTCATGACGTAATCAATAAACATCCAGTCTGGTCCTCCCCAGTGTTCAATTTGTGGCAGCAAGTGAGGAGGCGAATTGGGGGAGGGCCAATATCGCAAATCTCGTTCCTTCGCTGTCAGCGGTTGAATGCGCAGACTTTCGGACTCATTTCAAGTTGGAGATGGCTCCGGCGTCCCCCACAGGGTTTGGCCCGCTGCGGGGTACGCGGAGAGTAAGGCTGCAAAACAGGACACCGTCAGCCAAGTCATTGGTTGGACCGCTGGAGCGGGTTGTTTGTTGAGTTGTGGCAAGAGGCCTGCGTGCCCGAACCTCTTGGCTTTCGCACCCTTGGGATAGGAGCGATCCCGATGCAGCAAAGGTGAGGTGATGAGGATGAAAGGCGTCCGAGTCAGAGCCGAAGAAGGAGAAGGGATCATTCGATCTTCTTCAAGCAGCTCTTCTGCTGCCGTCTGTAGTCTCTCAGCGAGGCTAATAACTGTGAAGAGACGAGGTTCTGCTTCGCCAGACTCGATCATTTTGAGTTTTGTGATTGTGATCCCGGATTCCTTACTCAAGTCCTCATGACTGAGACGTGCTTGTTGCCTTAGAGCCTGAATCTTGCGGCCGAATTTCTTGCGGGCGCGCTCCGTGGTGACGCGCACTTGGGGCCTGGAACGGATGGGCTGTGGGGGCCGTAGCTCGTCGTTGTCTCGTGAAAAATGGGCGAGAGGAGCACGGCTCGAAAGCTCAGAATTTTGCCCTATTCGAGTTTTTGAATTCAAGATGCTCCTCCTGGCCCAACCCACCAATAGGCCGACAACCAGCCTTATTGAGCCTTTCGTGCAGGCAGCAAGCAAATTACAATTCCGGCAGGATAGTTGTCAAGTATAAATCTGTATTAATTTCACACTCAGGTAATTTATAACTACAAAAGCAACACACACTAGAAATGCGACTCGTTGGGCGGGCAATGAAGGGGCGAATTGGGCTTTATTGGGATTCAAAGCCGAAGGATAAATTAAGGGCTTCTAACAATTGACCGCGCACGCGGTTGTCGGTTTTCTCACTTGTGAATGCTTTGGGGAGGAAAAGGAGGCAGAGTGGGTGCTATTTTTTCCTGTGCCGTCGTCTTAGCGCCTTGAGGGCGAGATACGCGACGTAAGTTCTCGGGGAGACGCGGTTGGACTTGAAATACTTTTTGAGCATGCGGTGTTCTTCCGGGGAGAGGTAATAGCGAAGGCTTTCGATGTCAGGATTATGGAAGGAAGTCTGTCCTTTTGCCAGTAACGGTGTGACGATCTCGCTCATATACTCATTGACCGTCTTTCCTTGGCGGCGCGCAAACATTTGCAGTTTGGCGCTCTGCTTCACGGGAATCTTTAGCGTTATTTCGAGTTCCTCTTCGGCGGGTTCTTCCCGGCTGGCGCGGTATAGGTCGTCGAGCGCAACCTGGGCGAGAAAGCTGGAGATAGTGGTCGCTTCTTCGGTGCAGTGACGGATGACTTCATCTTTTTCCTCGGGCATGAAGTCGGCCATCATGTAGCGAGAACGCGCGGTCTTGCCCTTCTTTTTAGGCGTCATTGTGTCGGCTCCTTCTCATTTGCCTGCAATTGCGGCTGCCCTGGGCGGGCGAGCAAAATTGACTCTTTATAGCAGCATACCTGAGTAGAAATCAACGGGTTTTTGCTACACGGTTGAGCGATACTCATGTTCTGTCATTCCTGTCGAAGCACCTTGGCTGGATCAATCCGGGTTGCGCGTTGAGTTGCAGCAAAGCTGGTGGTGATGAGAATCGCCAATAAAACGGCGGGTGTCGTGATGTAGATAAGAGGATCAAGAGGGCTGGTCTGGAATAAGACGGCTGCGATGAGGCGTTTAGCTAGGAACGAGAATAACAGTCCAATCGCAATCCCGATGGAGATGGGCAGCAGTGTGGACCGTAACAAGGAAACGCACACCTGGAGGTGTTGGGCACCCAGGGCAAGGCGAATTCCGATGTCGTGGATGCGCGATGAGATGAAGGATGCAGTCAGGCCGTAGATGCCGACAATGGTGAGCAGAACGCAAAAGGCGGCAAAGGCGCTTATCGTAAGCATATTGAAGCGCCGTTGGGAGTTGTAATCGGCGACGATTTCTTCGAGTGTCTCTATGTCCGAAACTGGTTGGTCATGGTCAAGATCCCAAACTGTTTGCTGGAGAGGTGATGATAAAGACAAAGGATTTTGGCTCTTTGTTCGCAAGACCACAGTCATCTCGGAAAGAGCTTTAGTGGGCCAGAGCAGTTCGGGCTGGGCTGGAGTTTCGGCGTTGACTTGGTGGAAGTCTGCCACAACGCCAATTACAGTCTGCCAGGGGTCTGGAGGTCCATTGGTCGCGACTCGGCGAATGTGGCTGCCAATCGGATTCTGTTTGGGCCAGAACTGGCGGGCGAGTGCCTCATTAATGATGACGACCTTCGGAGGATTGGTTTCAGCATCCTGCTCGGTGAACAATCGGCCTTGGCGCAAGGCAATTCCCATGGTTGTGAAGAAGCCAGGGGTAACATCCGCAAAGTCGATGAACGGTGCTGCATTACGGTCTGGTATCGTGCGTCCCTCGATTTCAAAGGGGATTATGCGTATGGCGCGGAGCGGAAGGTAGTCTACGAGCGCCGCTGTTTCGACGCCTGGGATGGCTTGAACATTCGCCAGAAGTTGCTGGCAAAATTGAGCGCGAGCTTGGGGACCCGGATAACGTTGTGGGGGGAGAGTCAGATGGGCCGTAACAACGCCTCGGGCGGCAAATCCTTGGTCAAGGCCGAGGATGCGTTGAAAGCTGCGTATCAAAAGAACAGCGGTGATCGTCAGCGTGACCGCGGCGGCAATTTGAACTGTGATCAGGATTGGGCGCAGATGGGAGGGTGGTTCTGCAAGGGTGGCGCTGGATTTGAGGGCGGAGATTATTTTGTCGCGGGATATAGTGCGGGCGGAAACAAGGCCCACGATCACTATTACGAGTAGGGAAAGGCAGCTCGTAAAGATAAGGCTGTGGAAGTTAAGCGCGAGTCGTTCAGGACCGTGAATGTCGCTCGGCTTAAGAACGGCAATGAGATGAATAGCTCCGTAAGCGGCAAAATAGCCAGCAATGGTGGAGATGACCGCGAGAATCGCTGCTTCGCTGAGGATGGGTGAGATGAGCGCCCTGCGGTTTGCGCCCAGGGCGGCCATAATCGCGAAATTCTTATTTCGGGCGGCTGCGCGGATGACCATAAGCCCGGCTAGGTTGAGGCATGCCAGCAGCAGGACTATGGCGGCTGCAATCGAAAAAACGCGAAGGTCGTTACGGAAGTCCGGCAGTGTGTTTTCTACTTCTAAGGGAAACAAATTGATGTCAAAGCCTTCATTCAGTTCGGGGTCTTGCTGTCGCCTGCGGGTCGCTACATTCTTCATATCTTCGCGGGCTTGTATAAGTGAGAAGTTTGGTTTTAACCGGCCCCAAACCACGAGTCGCCGTCGTGTGGCGAACTGCGGGGGATCATTTGCGGCGACCTTCCGCAGGGGCAGCCAGACGTCGGGTTTATATTCGCTGAGTCCTTCAAAGAAGGCAGGCAAATGGAAATTCTTCGGAAGGACGCCGATCACGGTGTGGGGTAGGCCGTCCAGAAGCAATCGTTGGCCGAGTGGGTTTTGCGCGGGGAAATGCTTAGTTGCGAATTTTCCGCTCAGAAGTACTATTGGAGCTGCATTTGGAGTATCATCTTGCCATAAAAATGTGCGGCCTTGAGCAGCATTGACACCGAGCATGTTGAAAAACCCAGGAGTGGCGCGTGCGGCGCTGACGTGTTCGGGTGTTTGTTGGCCGGTTAGGTTATAGCCCAGGAAAATTTCATAGGCTTCCATGCCATCAAAGACGTGGTTTTGCGTTCGCCACGCATCGAAGTTGCTCCAGGCCGCCGGGGTGCGCTGCGCCGCCAATCCGCCTCGGGTGGGGTTGGCTTCCCAAATCATTAGCAGGCGTTGCGGATCACGATAAGGAAAGGGATGGAGCAGGAGTTCGTCCACCAGGGTGAAAATCGTGGTGTTGGCGGCGATGCCGAGCGCCAAGACAATGATTGCTGTTGCCGTGAAGCTGGGGGCACGCATCAGGGCTTGAAAGGAATAGGGGATGGAGCGAAAGAAAGTCATGACCCGTGTATGAAATTACAGGCGAAAAGTACTCATATTAAGCCAAGTGCGGGTTGAATTGCCAGAATTGTTAAAAAAGTAAAGACCGAATTATTGAGTGTGGTGGACTGTCGGGGAACACTAAAATTAAGGGGCTTTTCCTGCGTTGATGGCAGGGAGTACAGAGATAGGAGGAATTGAATATGAGGATGAAAACCCTTGGGATGCAGAGAATTAAGGTCGTTCGCATGATTTTGAAGTTTGGCCTGGCTGTCGCGCTGATCTCCATTCCGGCTATCAGTGCTATTGCGGAGGGTGGTGGTCAGGTTCCATATCCGCAGGGAGGGTCTCCGGCACAAGCCGCAGAACGGTAGCACCAAGTAAGAAAGCATTTGAGAGCCGGGGGTGGATTAGCATAAGCTACTCACTCCCGACTCAACTTAATGGAACCGTTGCTGAATAAAATCGCGCTAATCACGACGTCGGCACTGCAATTGGCGGTTTTGTATCTCCTGATTAAGCGACGCCTGCAAAAGCGCTTCGTGTGGTTTCTCACATACATTACCTACGAACTCTGTGAGTCAGCTGTCCGGCTTGCGGTCTCGGGGAACCATCCGCTGTATTTCAAGATTTATTGGTTAACTGCAGCCGGCGGAGTGATTTTGACAGTGATGGCAGTAAGGGAGAGCTTTCTAAATGTTTTCTGGGTTCACACAAGAATCAAATGGTTTACACGTGTTACCTGGAGTTGCGTAGCACTGGCATTGGTATACGCAGTCTTGAAGGCGTGGCTGTTCCCGCCGGTGCATGGGGGCTGGCAAACGGCAGCGATCATTGGTTCGGAAGTGGCTGTCGGATATTCGATCAGCGCGGTCGCGATCGTGTATTTTGTTTCTCGTTGGATATTCAGGATTAAGGGACAGGAATGGGAAACAGGGATTATGTGGGGATTCGCGATTTACGAGAGCCTGGCTCTTGTTGGTTCCATAACGCGGTCGATTTTTGGAAGCAAATACAGAATTGTGAGTGAGTGGCTTCCGGCGGCGGCATACATTATTGGCGAAGTTACTTGGGTACTCGAATTGAGGCGTGACGAGCCTGAAGTGGTGCCGCCAGCGGAGAATTTGGCGGTTGACTACTTTAGGAACATGGAAGACTATATTAAGGTTCTCGGGCGGGTGTTTCGGAGAAAAACATGAGCCTATTTTGGTTCGTTGCGGTCCCCGTTTTGCTTCTCGTTGCCGGTGTGTCTTTTTGCTGGTGGCTGAGAAGGTTGGGCTTTTTTTCGACAAGAGTGCGTGGGTTGGTCAAAGTCCATTTGGATTTTGAAGAGGTCCGAATTGACGAGTTTGGAATGCTGGTGTGCGCCGAAGCGGATAACCTGGTTAATTACGAATGGAGATTAACGCGGGCCGAGAGGCGAAAGGTGGCGGTGGAGAGAATCAAACGTGCTCAGAGTTTCCTGGGGCGGATTGCTGTTAATGGGGCGCTTTCTTTGGAAGTGGCGCGGTTTCAAATTCGCAAGTTTGAAGAAGAAACGGGGAATCGGCTCCTGGAAAGAAATCATCTGTCTGCGAGGCTTTTTGATCGTGCGGCGATGTGTCATTTTATGGCGGCTGTTTGCCTGGTACGGATGTACCTTCTTGAGTTTCTCATGATCGCATGGCCCTTCTGTGTGCCGGATTTGGGTGGACGGTTTGAAGTTCGCGGTTACGATCTTGTTGTTTGGTACGAACACATGGTAGAGGATGTGTTGGAGGTGGCAAGTCAAGATGAAAGACATTACCTTTACGAGAATACCCTTTTCATGCTGACTGGCTTCGTGGCGATCCCGGAAAAGTAAGGTCACCGAGCAGTGAGTTTGGGTCGCATCGGAGCGATAAATGATTTCTGGCGCTTCCGCGAATGACGGCATCGACGAAAGATCGCTAAGGGCGGAACTCGGCTCCAAATGCTCGCTGTCTGGGTTTCGGAATAATGGTAATCCGACCTATTTCCTCCGTGCCACGGGTGGTGAGCTTACGCTCAGGACGGACTACCTTGTCATGCCTATTTCCGAATGCTTTGCATTCTCAATCGGCGGGAATGGCCCTGCTGTGACTCCGAAGAGCAGATGGATCCTCAAGCTTTCAGTCGCTTGTGTAACGCTTTTCCTCGCTACTACCTTGGCGCAGCGGAGCACCCCTCAACCAGAACTCCGTAGACTTGCTACACCGGTGTCCCCTGGCTGGTTTGACTGGATTTACGATCCTGGTGTTCCGTCGGAAGCCCGTGCGCGATTGGAACCTCTCTATCAAAGACTCGACTACCTACAGAGAATCTGCTGGTCAATCGCTACCATCCAAACCGAAGATCGCGTTTGGGATCTCCTTGCGGCTACAGAAGCAGCGATCGACTCCAAAGCTGCGCCGCTCGTGGAAAAATCCGCAACAGGGAAGGTGCGTCCAGAAAACGCTGCAACATCAGCAGATTCTCCGGAGGCGCTAGGTTGGGATATTGGAAATGAGGTACATGATCTCGAGAGTCAAATCAAGGCGGTGCGACATGACTACCATCTCGACACAACGATTGGACGAGCACCAAAGCCTTTCGAGCTTTCATCGATCTTTAACGACCAGGGGCTGAAACATTGGCTCTCGACAACTGATGACGGTCAAAAGCTGCTTGACTCCGCAACAGGCATCGTACTTAAGGCCAAAAGGCAGAAGAATAATCTTGACCAAACAATAGCGAGTACCGCTTATTGCTTTCCAGAAAAACAGCATTGCATCGCCAGTTGCCCTCCTAATACATCTAGCCCATGTCCGGATGAATGCACACTTGCCTATGTAATCTGCCAGGGGCAAACACCGGAGCCTAAGCTAGTGCTGTCTATTGCGCGTGCTAAGGCAGCCATAAAATGCACTGAAAATTGGAATAAATGTCACACGAACTGTTCAATGGATAACCTGCAGGCTTGGAACCAGTGCTTAGACCGATGCAATAATGCCGGTGCTGCATGTAAGGCAGCGGCGAGTTCTCCATAAATCAAAGTGCGTCTCACCGGCATGGGCGTCGTCTCGACAAGTGACGCATCACGATCATTCTATGGCAACTCAGCAAAATGCTTTCGCTTTATTTTGAAGTCCTTAATATTGCCATTCGTCCCGACTATTTCTACATAGAACTCGGGATCCTTCGCGCGAATTTGAGCCAAATCATCCATGGAGAATTCAACAAGCAGGCCTTGCAGCCCTTGATGTGTAAAGGACCTTCGACTTATGGGCCTGATCTCACTCTTTTTCGACACGTCTTCCAACAGCACGTTCTTGACTGGAGAAACATCGTGCCCCAGATTGACGCCTGCGCTAGGAGGGGTGCTTGGTGCTGCAAAAATGCGCAGAACAGGCCGGACCATTTCCGCGGTTACATTTGCAGTGCTGAAATTTCGGCCAGCCTGGACTGACTCGCTAGCCTGCTGAGATATCCATGCTATAGGGGTAAAGATCATGATCTGAAAGCCACTCGCCGGCACTTGAGCACCGGGAGTCGATTTTCCTTGTTGGGCAGCAAGTTGACCGAAGGCTTGCCCGAGTTGATTGACTGTGTCGATAAGTAACAGTCCCTGAGTTTGACTTGGCCGATCCGTGCCTCTTGAGATTGCCGCATTTATCTCATCCAAAGTATATTTTCCGAAGGACCGACCTGATGGAGTCGAGGAGTCACTGAGTCCCGGAGCTTCAACCTTGCTCAGACCGCCTTCAGCAGGCGAATCTAGTCCCCACGGCGAAAAATAAATAATGCCCGTTATTGAATCCTGATACGAAGCGTCATATGGACCTATGGACGAGCCTATTCTCTGCGTACCACGACCTTCAAGTGGTCGAAAATTGTTTCCCGACAACCCAATCCGTAAAGTTCGAAACGGACTTTCAGAAGCTCTTGGCTGAGCAAGGAATATCCTAAGGAGACAATCCGTTACGCACAGGTTTGCGAATCGGTAAAAATCTTCGGGGGTTATCGGTCGCCTTATTTCTGATTCGTCCTTCTCCCCTCCGATTATCACGGCATGGATAACGTCTCCGATATGAATGCTCGCAGCCGCCAAGGTCGCGGCTCTATCGGGGAGTACTTGAGTGATTACTACGCCCAAAGGCCTCGCGCCCTTCATTGCGGCTTCGGGGGGAATGTCTATAGAGCGAACCAGCAAGCCCTGTAAAATGCTGGCGTGCAGGAGATTCGTGGATGGCGGTTGTTCTGAAGAAGCGCATCCGGTCAGTAGTTCATGCCAAACAGCATTAATAGGAGGTGCCCAACCGAACGTCGAGTATTGCTGTCGGCTTGTTCGGTCGATGTACACAGAATCGAGCGACGATAGCGAAGGACGACCCTCATCATAAACACCAGTTCGAAACCTTGTCTCTGCTACTGGCACGAGAGTTTGGGTGATCGCACCACATGGTGGACCAGGAATTAATTCAACCGGATGTAAAAAGTCGGCAAACTCTCCTGTCCGCCTTTGCAGAAGGCAATCAGGAAAGCAGGCAGATTGGAATTGGTGTAATTCTGCTGAATTGTGCAGGGGATGAGGCGGTCGTCCCCCGATTACTATCTGTTCGATCACATCGCCAGCCTGAAGACCTGCCCGCTTCGCTGGCGTGTCGACGGCAACCGATACAACCCGCACTCCTGTGCCCGGTTTCTGTCCGTACTCTGTAACCTCGATCCCTCGTAAGACCGACGTTGCTAGGGGCTTCTTATCACCAACAGCCGCTACATTCTTGCTTCGGCTAGACAATATGGCCCTTAGGATCTTTTCTGACGCACCCTTCGACTTTAGGGCAATTAAAGCGTCAACATTGGTGTCAAAGGCGGTCGGAGCATTTTGAATGGCTTGAACAATAGTGTCGTCAGAAATACCAGCTTTGAGCATTCTAACTAAATCCTCGTTAGTCATGACGTTTTGGTTGCTCTGGGCCAACAATGTAATCCAGCTCATGGCAAGAATCGCTATCACGACTGATGAAAGTATGTGCTTGGCCATATTCGTTGCTCCTAAAATCGGTCGGTACGCCTTGGAAGACAAGCATTATACGGCAACACCTTACAAATGGTTGGACATGCTCGTTGTAAGCTAAGCTCTTTTCTTGGCAATTGACTTGGCGCCATCGGTCGGCGGTTCAAATTCGAAGTTGATTTTGCACTTGGGCCGAGGAAAATCGGCCGTGTCGCGATACGGTAAGCAAGCGCTTGGCGGATTCGACGGGTATACCTTGGATTCAAATTGACATGTCCATTGCGGAACGCATACGCGCCGGCATCGATGACAAACTGTCTAATCGGCTGCAGATTCGAGGATATGAGCCGGACGGCAGCCCAGTTATGCGGTTCGCTACGCCCCTGTGGAGGACGGAACCAGAGAGTACTTTTGGCTGGACAAAATTGAGGGTGCTGGGCGATCAGGAGTGGTCTTGGTCGTGTGCGGCTGCTTGCACTGTCTTCCATTTTCAATTAAGGCTGGCCGCATTTAGTCAGACTGGACGGTCTGGAGTCTCTAACGGCGCTCGCTTTCCATTTGCAGGCGTCTGTGCCATGGCGGTAAAATCCCACCGATTTTGAGGTGATCTTCTATGGCTGGATTTGGGTGACCCCGGAGGCAAGGGCAAAAATCGGCCAATTCCAGGAAGCGAGCGCCGCTGGGCTCTCTGAAACAACGGTGTAGAACACCAGCGGGGAAAGGATCCGTCCAGAAAGATGTTGGTGGGTCTGGTTTAGTAGGTAAGCGTTGCGCAGATCACATTGCCCTGTTTTGTATTGCCTGGATTAGAGCCTGAGGTTTAATTGGCTTCGCGAGGCATTCGAAATAATGTCCTTCTCGCTTCGCTTCCGCTAGCAACTCAGAAGTTGCTGCGTGTCCAGAGAAGCAAATGATCCGGGTCTTCGGAGAAAGCGCTTTGATCTGCTTAGCAGCTTCGATGCCGTTCATGTTAGGCATAGCTACATCTGCAAGGAAAATGTCGGGGTGCAGTTTTCGTGCACACGCAAGAGCCTCCACCCCGTCTTTAGCACCCACAGCCTCGTAGCCTTCGCTACGTAGAATTTCTACGATCGTGGACCGTATCAGAGGTTCGTCATCGGCTACTAAGATAAATGGACGAGGGTTGCCGATGCCGGACCTGCTACCACGTTCGGCTATTTGCTTGCACTCTTCGGCAGCATTATCGAACAGCGGCAGGAGGGGGGCAGAATTGCGTGAAACCGAACTGAAGAGATTCCGCGAACCGACCAAGTAATCTTGCAAAGTGCGTGCATTGATTTCGCTTAGCATAAAGTTAGTCCATCAAGGTTTGCATCCAGCTTATCTAAGACGCGGACGTGGAGGCTGAACGTCTGAGCAATTGAGCAAGGATCCCAAGCAATATGTCCGGTTTGATCGGTTTTGGCAGTATCTCGAACGTGTGTCCTTCTGCTGCTGCCTTTTCTACCAGCACAGCAGCGGTAGCTTGCCCCGAAAAAAGAATGATATGGGCCTGAGGCAGAAATCCTTTGATCTGCTTGGCCGCCTCTATACCATTGAGAGTGGGCATGATCACATCGCAAATTAGAATATCAGGATGCGCTTCGCGAGCCCACCGTACGGCAGCAGCGCCATCAGATACCGAGATAGCCTCGAACCCTTCTGTCTCCAGAATCTCAACCAGGGTATGCGCGACAATGGGCTCATCATCGGCGATGAGTATCAAGGGGTTTTTGCGCATTGTTCCCTTTCGTTGAGTTTCTCGGACGAATGGGCGCCAGATTGATCAGGCCAGAACACAGAAAATACCGTTCCACTCTGGCTAGGTTGCACCTGGCTGCGAACTCGAATTCGCCCCTCGTGTTTTTGCACTATTGTTTGCGAAAGCCACAAGCCAAGACCCGTTCCAACACCTTCTTTCGTGGTATAGAAAGGTTCAAAAATCTTAGACCTGTGTTTTGGGCTGATCCCACAACCATCATCGGCGACGCTTAGGCGAACACCACCTCGACGCCCGTTACGCCAATCCCGTGCTGTTCGCACGCGAACACGTATTCGTCCTCCACTTTGGGAGACTGCGTCCACGGCGTTAACAAACAAATTGGAAAAGACCTGGCGAAATTCGCCGGCGGAAGCAAACAACCGTGCTGATGGATCTAATTCCTTCTCGATTTTGATATCGCGATTGCGGACTCTATAGCTATACACAGTGAGTAGTTCTTCGATGGTTTGAGACACATCCACCCAATTCGGAGCGGCGTTGTCACGGTAGAACCCAAGGGTTTGCTTTGCGATATGCGCTACTCTATCGAGTTCCTGGTCGGCCAACTGCAGACGTTGGCGTGATTGCGCACTCAGACTTGAATCCTTTCCGATCAAATACAGAAGGTTGGTCACAGCCTCCAATGGATTATTGATCTCGTGGGCGATGGTCGCTGCGAGACGACCTACTGCCGCAAGCTGTTCTGTTCTCACCAAAGCGGCGGTTCGTTCTGCAACACGCTGTTCGAGTTGTCGATTCAAGGTTTCCAATTGCCTGGTCTTGCGATGTAATTCGACGAAGATATTGACTTTGGCCTTCAATACGTCCGGTAGGACTGGAACCGAAATATAGTCCACGGCTCCACGTTGATAACCTTTAATGCGATCCACATCGGTGAGATGAACGGCGGAAATGAAGATGATGGCAGTTTTCTGGAAACGTGGATGTTGGCGGATCATTTCTGCCAGTTCGAAGCCATCTATGTCAGGCATGCTCACATCCATCAAAACAACAGCTATGTCGGTCTTGAGCAGAAGCTCCAACGCCTCCTTTCCAGAAGTGGCCTTGATCAAATTCTCATCGAGTTCTCTCAATATGACATCATAGCTGAGCAGCTTGGAGGGCTGATCATCCACCATGAGAATATTGACTTTGTCGTTGCCGCTCATTTTAGTTTCCTAACGCTGCCTGGACTGCAAAACCATTCTGATGCCACGCCACTGGATTCGCAGATGTTACCGATGGAGCCACATCCGCAATCCCGAAAGCAATTGGTCAGTGTTCACTGGTTTTGCCAGGTACTCTGACGCACCGGCCTCAAGGCACTTCTCGCGGTCGCCTTTCATAGCCTTCGCGGTGAGGGCAATGATGGGCAAGCGCCGGAATTCCGGCTTGTGCCGAATTACCTGCATCGTTTCATATCCGTCCATCTCTGGCATCATGATATCCATCAGGACGATTGCAACCTCAGGAGTCGATTCCAACGTATTGATCGCTTCACGGCCAGTCCCAGCCGTCAATACAGTCATTCCGCGACGCTCCAACACACTGCTTAAAGCGAAGATGTTTCGAACGTCATCATCTACGACGAGCACCTTCTTGCCGATGAGCGCCTCGTCTGACCGATGAAGACGATCCAGCATCTTCTGCTTTTCTGGTGGCAGATCCGCAATGACGCGATGCAAGAACAATGCCGTCTCGTCGAGGAGCCGCTCTGGCGACTCTACATCTTTCACGACGACGCTGCGAGCTAGGGTATGCAGACGTGCATCCTCTTCGGCGGACAACTCCTTGCCCGTGAAAACTACGACTGGCAATTCGCTCAAGCTCGGGGTTTCGCGTAAGCTCTCAAGGACGTCGAACCCTGACATATCGGGAAGACGCAGGTCCAGCACGACACAATCAAACTGTTGTTCACTGACCAACGAGAGTGCTTGGCTTCCGCTATCAACCACCGTCACGTCGATATCGTCATAGCCGAGCAGTTCCTTGATGCTCAGCTGTTCCGCTGGATTATCCTCCACAATCAGCAGTCGCTTGCATCGGGGAGTAGCGTATTCCTTGATGCGGTCCAATGCAGCTTCAAGCCCCTCCGTGGTAGTTGGCTTGGTGACGAATGAGAATGCGCCCCTGGACAAACCGTGATGCCAATCCTCGTCTATAGTCAACATTTGGACCGGAATGTGACGCGTCTGCGGATCTTGCTTTAAGTGATTCAACACTGTCCAGCCCAGCATGTCCGGCAGGAAAACATCAAGTGACACAGCAGTGGGATGAAATTCACGAGCGAGCGCAAGGGCTTCCGCTCCGCGCATAGCTACCAATACCTTCAACCCTTTGTCGCGAGAGAGATCACAGAGAAGTCTCGCGTAGTGTGGGTCATCCTCCACAATCAACAGCACGTTGTCTCCAGGTTCAAGGTTGTCGCGGTCATCTTCGATGCGTTCGGCTATCTGCTCCGAGACAGCCGCTTTTGACAACTGCGAAGCGGTGCCTGCGTCTGCGGTGTCCCTGTTACGCGCTGCCCCCGCGGGCGTCGTGGCCCCCGCATACGTTTGGGGCAGATACAAAGTGAATGCGCTGCCCTGTCCGGGCGCGCTACGAAGCTGTATCTCACCTCCCAAGAGGTTGGCAAGCTCGCGGCTGATTGCCAAGCCCAAGCCAGTGCCTCCGTACTTACGGCTAGTACCCGCATCCGCCTGCTGGAAAGCCTCAAAGATAATTTTTTGCTTCTCCTGGGGAATTCCAATTCCAGTATCGGTTACCTCAAACGCTATGACTGAGCCAGCATTACGAAGGATCGGGTGATCCGCGCTCCATCCACTCTCCGCAGCAGAAACAGAGAGGCGGACACCTCCTTGCTCAGTAAATTTAAATGCATTGGACAGCAGGTTTTTGAGGACCTGCTGTAAACGCTTCGAGTCTGTAACCATGCTGCGCCTGAGATGGGTATCGGTATGTACCTCGAAGGACAGCTTTTTGTTTTCTGCTTCGTGCCGGAATGGACGTGAGACCATGTCGAGCAAGCTCGCAAAGAACACTTCTTCGGCCTCCACTGATACCGTACCGGACTCAATTTTCGAAAGGTCGAGGATGTCGCTGATCAGATTCAGGAGATCAGTTCCAGCGCCATGGATGGTGCGCGCAAACTCGACCTGTTTAGGTGTCAAGTTACGGTCCGGGTTATCGCTGAGTTGCTGTCCCAAAACGAGAATGCTGTTCAGAGGTGTGCGCAACTCATGGGACATATTGGCAAGAAATTCGGATTTGTATTTCGAGGTGAGGGCGAGTTCTTTGGCCTTTTCCTCCAAAGCCCTGCGAGCCTGTTCAATTTCCTGATTCTTGCGCTCGACTTCAACATTTTGTTCAGCGAGCTGTTGGGCTTTTTGCGCAAGCTGGTCGTTCGTCTGCTGTAGCTCTTTTTGCTGTGATTGAAGCTCGGTTGCCAACTGCTGAGACTGCTTCAGCAAGGCTTCTGTTTGCATTGTTGCCTCAATGCTGTTGAGCACGATTCCGATGCTGGCTGTCAGTTGCTCGAGAAATGCAAGATGAGACGTGGTAAACGTGTTCAATGTTGCAAGCTCGACAACTGCTTTGACCTGATCTTCGAACAGCACCGGGAGCACGATCACATTGCGTGGCACTGCTTCCAATAACCCGGAGCGGATAGATACAGCACCGTCGGGCACGTCGCTAATCAGCACTCTACGTTTCTCGGCCGCACATTGTCCAACCAAGCCTTCGCCGATCTTCACGCGCTCGAGATGCCCATCCGGCGAATTAGCATACGCGGAGAGGAGCATCATCGCTCCGGAATCTTGTGAGTCCATCTGATAGATCAAACCTTGTTGCGCGTTCACCAGCGGAGCCAACTCCGAAAGCAGCATGCGGCCCACAGTGGTCAGTTCGCGCTGGCCTTGCAACATACCCGTGAAGCGGGCCAGATTGGTTTTGAGCCAGTCCTGTTCCGTGTTGCGCTCCGTCGTGAGGCGCAGGTTGTTGATCATCGTGTTGATGTTGTCCTTCAGTTCGGCGACTTCACCGCTGGCCTCGACTTGAATCGAACGAGTGAGATCGCCCTTGGTAACCGCTGTTGCGACCTCCGCAATGGCGCGAACTTGGTTCGTCAGATTGTCAGCGAGCAGGTTTACGTTAGCCACTAGATCCTTCCATGTGCCAGCGGCGCCAGGCACATTGGCTTGTCCACCAAGACGGCCTTCGACGCCCACTTCGCGAGCTACAGTTGTGACTTGATCGGCAAATGTAGCAAGGGTGCCAGTCATGTTGTTGATGGTGTCCGCCAAGGCAGCAACCTCACCTTTAGCGTTGACCGTGAGCTTTTGAGTGAGTACGCCATTGGCTACCGCCGTGACTACCTTGACGATGCCGCGCACTTGCTCCGTCAGGTTTGCCGCCATGACGTTTACGTTGTCGGTGAGATCTTTCCAAGTGCCGGCGACACCAGGAACTTTCGCCTGGCCACCGAGTTTGCCCTCGGTTCCAACTTCACGCGCAACGCGCGTCACTTCAGCAGCGAACGCGTTCAACTGGACCACCATGGTGTTGATGGTGTTCTTGAGCTCCAGAATCTCGCCTTTCACATCGACCGTGATCTTGCGTGACAGGTCGCCGCGGGCCACAGCGGTGGTCACCTCGGCAATGTTGCGAACCTGCGCGGTGAGATTGCCGGCCATGGCGTTGACTGAGTCCGTCAGATCCTTCCATGTACCTGCAACGCCGGGAACGTTGGCCTGGCCGCCTAAACGTCCTTCAGTGCCTACTTCGCGGGCTACGCGGGTTACTTCGGCGGCAAAGGAGCGCAACTGCTCAACCATGGTGTTGAGCGTTTCCTTCAGCTGCAGAATCTCGCCCCGGACATCTACCGTGATCTTCTTGGACAGGTCTCCGCTGGCGATAGC
>Ga0070735_10000973_pt1 | contig 28675 bp, 26 predicted proteins | sample Coa_R1_FD_66443 | JGI IMG/M metagenome (GOLD analysis project Ga0070735, IMG submission 66443) | Surface soil microbial communities from Centralia Pennsylvania, which are recovering from an underground coalmine fire - Coalmine... | ecosystem: Environmental > Terrestrial > Soil > Unclassified ...
GGATGCTGAACGGCGCGGGATTGGCCAAGTAGTCGGAAATCTCCTTGACCAGGGCTTCGCGCGAATCGTCGCCCAATCGCTCCCAAGCTTGCGTCTCGCTTACAAAAATTAACTGCTGCGGCGCCAGCATGGGAATGGTTTGTGCCTGTCCGAGGATCGCGGAAATATCATCCTCTTCGGCGGAAAATTTCCGAACGCCCCAGTCGCGAGTTCCTTCGGCTACAAACGCGTCGATAAGTTTGGCGCGGCACAAATCGCGCAGGTAACTGTCCGTGCCCACCAGCGTGATGGCCGGAATGGGCTTCCGTTTTGCGAGGCGCGCCAGAAGATCATGCGGCGAGATCGCGGCCATCAGAAATTCTCCAGAATATCGGACACCAGGCGCGCGGCGAAATCGCGCGACATGCGCTGGAGGGCCGGGCCCTGCTCGTCAAAGAATTTAGCGGGATCGGTGGAAATTTCGTAGGGCTCGCGGAACAGGTAGTCGTCACTCTTGTAGAGAACTTTGCTGGTTTCGCGCTCTTCGAGAGACACCTTCATATGCACGGACACCAGCATGGTGGTGGCGCGAGCCGTGGTGGTATTCACGGCCGGTACGGTGGTGGAAGCGGCGTTGGTCTGCGGAGTCGTGTCGAACACCGCGGGTATCGCTTCAAAGCTGGTGATTTCGCCGTGCAGCACCGCATCGGCGGAATCCTCTGAAGAAACAATGTGATATTTCGTGCGGGCCACAAATTCGTGCACCACGGCTTCCGTCATTCGTTGTTCGATGCGGTAGCGCGTCGTGTCATTCTTCAGCGCCGGTACGGCGATCACTTTCAGGCCGGCCGGAAGTTCCGAACCCGTGCCGCCAACGCGATAACCGCACCCGGAGACGAAAAGTGCGAGGGCGACAGCGAGACACGAGAACTTGAAGATTTCAAATTTCAAAGTTGAAATTTGAGATTTGAAATTGAAATGCATTGACGGCTGTACCGCGCTGCCCGCGCGGGTTTGGCCAGCACCCGGCTCGCATCCTGTTCGAGTTTTATTTCTTTGCATCACCCGCGATTCCACTCAGTTTTGCCCGGAGCAAAACCCGCAGACTGAAGTCTGCTCCACTTACGATGCCAGCAGCCTTTCGGCGATGGCCACCGCCGTCGCGGCCGGAACTCGCAAATTGTCGGCGGCGCCCCACAGCCAGACTCCCGTTTCGATGCCGGGGTCGCGCTCCGGTTGCTTTAGCACCGGGCGCGATTCGCCAACCACGTTTACGTTTGTGGGTGGTTCGTCCGTGGCTGGCGTTACCTTCAGTCCCGCTTGCTGCAGGCGTGAAGCCACGTCCTGCAAGTCCGGTACGTTCCGGAATTCCGCGTACGCGCTGAATGTGTGCGAGTGAAAAACCGGCGCCTGCACCACCGTGATCGCGGGCAGCGGCGCACGGCCGTTCGTGTATCTTCGCGATTCCGAAACCAGTCGGGCGCGGGCATCCTCCAGCTTGATGCCGGCTTCCGGGCCGTAACGCGAAACGACGTTAAATCCAACCTGGGTATCGAACACCACCTGCGGCACCGGCTGGAACGAAAGCAGCTTGACGACCTGGCTTTCCAGCTCCTCGATCGCCTCCGGCCCGTGCTCGGAAACAGGCTCAAGGACCATCAGCACCAGCCGCTCCAGTCCCGCCGGAGCGAGCGCCGCCGAAATGGAAATTGCCGCGTCGGAAGGCGCGCTGGGGACGTTGAATAGACTTTGCGGTTCGCCGGCAGCCAGCGCTACCGCTGGCGAAGACAGAATTGCGTCCAGCGCAGGAATCCATAGCCGCGCACTGGGCTCTTCGCGCAGTTTCCCGCTGAGGTCAATCACCACGGCGCCAGCACGGCGAGCTTCCTCAGCGTGGCGACCCGTGAAGTTGGGCGATCCGGTAAAAAACGCGAACCGGACGCGCTCAAAGCTTTCCGCATTGACCGTTTCGATGACGGCCGGTTCCCCGCCCGCCTCGGTCAGTGTTCCGGCGACGAATTCCTCGTCGAGCAGGCGGATATCGCTTGCCGGAAACCCGGACTCTTCCAGCCAGGCGCTTAGTTCCTTGCCGAGCAGAGAGGAGGCTCCCGCTATGGCCACGCGAACGGCTGCTTTGGGTGAAGTCATGTCTTGGCGGGATGAGAGACCAGATAGTGGCGCAACACCCGAATGATGTACAGCGTGACCCCTGAAGATACAAAAACGGTGGCTATGACCATCAGCACCACTTCTGAATAGGCGATGATCAGCCACACCAGAAGCGCCATGATTATTACGAGGAATGATCTTTGCCGGGCCGCCATCGGCACGTCCTTGAAGCTGCGATAGCGCACCGTGCTGGACATCAACGCAGCGTCCGCGATCACCACCAGCATCCAGAAGACTGACCAGCGCCAATCCAGGATCGGTGACTTGATAGCGTGCACCGTCGCGGCAATCAAGCCCGCGGCGGCCGGACAAGGCAGACCCACAAAGTATTTTGAGCCGGTCCCTGGCGCCATCCCCTGAATATTGAACCTTGCCAAGCGCCACGCGCAGCAAATCACGAAGACCAGCGCCACCCACCAGCCGATCTCGTGCAGGCGGCGGATGTCCAGGACATCGGTTTCAAGGATGCCGCGCACGCCCCAGGTAAAGGCCAGGGCTGCCGGAGCGATGCCGAAGCTGACCATGTCGGCCAGGGAGTCAAATTGCTTGCCAAACTCGCTGCTGGTGCCGGTGGCGCGGGCTACGAAGCCATCAAAAGAGTCGAACACGATTGCCAGGCCGATGGCCTTCGCGGCATTGTCCAAATCCGTGGGGCCGCCCTTGAGCGTGGCCATTACGGCATAAAAGCCGCACAGCATGTTGGCCACGGTCATGGAACTGGGCAAAAGGTAGATGCCGCGGCGCAGCCTCAAATTGGCACGCCGCGCGCCGGGAAACCCGAGTTCCTGCTGTTCGATATCGCTCATTTCCACCGCGCCAAAACGCTGGTACCCCCTGCCACGTGCTCTCCGGGCCGAACCACAACCTCAACCCCTTGGGGAAGCCAGATATCGGTCCGCGAACCGAAGCGTATCATACCTACGCGTTCTCCCCGCATCACCGAATCGCCGGTCGCTTTCCAGACCACAATGCGGCGGGCGATCCATCCCGCGATTTGCTTGAAGACCACCTCGCCGCGCTCGCTCTGCAAGGTGAAGGCATTCTGCTCATTTTCCGCGGAGGCGCGGCCACGCATGGCGGCGTAAAACTTGCCGGTGCGGTATTCGATCTTGGTAATGCGTCCGGCGACCGGAGAGCGGTTCACGTGCACATCGAAGACGGAGAGAAAGATGCTGATCCGGCGGCCCGGTTTCCCATCATGCGGTTCGTCCACGACTTCCATCACCCGTCCATCCGCCGGAGAGACGATGTTTTCCTCCCCCGGCGGCGGAGTCCTTTGAGGGTCGCGGAAAAAGAACATCACAAACAGTCCGAGGAAGATCAAGATGCCGGCAAGCCAGTTCCAGTGCAGGAAGCCCGCGGCGATTCCCACGAGCAGAGGTCCAGCGGCAAATTTGTAGCCGTCTTTGATCATGCAGATCCCTACCAGGAGGGAAACGCCGACACTCCCAGTGCGCCTGCAATTCTATCTCAATTGGCGACGTTCCGGCGGGTTACCGCGGCGCGGGCTGGCGCAAGCGCCTGGCGATGTGTTGCTCCATCGCGTCTTTCACTCGCAGTTTCAATTTTTTGAGGGTCGCTTCCTGCTGCAGGTCTTCCAGATTCAGGTAGGGGGATTGGGTGAGCTGTCTTAGCTGGGATTCGTACTCCGAGTGCAACTGCGTGAGCTTCTGAAACTCTTGGTCATATGTCAGAAGTTGCTCGCGAATCTCCTGAGTCAAGGTCGGCATATTGTTTGCCTCCTGAGCAATCCGGATTTGTGAATGGGGTGTTACATAACGAGTCGAACCTAGCACAATGCAAACCGCCCGCCAAGTACAATCCGGCAAAAATCACTGAAGATTTTCATTTTTGTGCAAAACCATCAGCAGCGCATCGTCGGCGGGATCGCGATAGTAGCCGGGCCTCTGGCCGCACACGCGAAAGCCGAGCTGCGTGTAAAAGGCGATTCCGCCGAGATTCGAGGCTCGGACTTCCAGGTGCGTTCTCGTGGTTCCTGCAGCCTGCGCTTCCTGGGTCGCAACCCTCACCAAGTGCGTGGCAACTCCACGACGCCGGAACTGCCTTGTCACGGCCATGTTCAGGATCTCGAATTCGTCCGCGGCGATTCGCCCTACGAGTATTCCCGCGAGGCCCCCATTCAATTCCGCAATCCACGCGATTCCCTGCGCCGCGGATTCCGAAAGGCTCTCTTCTGACCACATCGACGCTTCCGGGCTTTCCTTGAGGATTGCCACTCCCCCCGGAATGTCTGACATGTAAAAGCGGCGCACCACGATTGCCGCCCGGATTTCCGCGTTTTCGCCGGCAAGCGACATCAGCCGTCCGTCCATTTCAACTCCGCATCGGAGCGCCGGACGTAATTGGCGTCAAGGCCCAGCGCGTTGACGAGCGTCCCACTCTTCGCCCGCGCAAACCCCAACTGGCCAATCGCGGGAGCCAGCGCTGCGGATACCGGGACGATTTGCGCGCCGGGCAATACTTCGCTGAGCCGGGCCGCGGGGAGAATGTCCGGCGTCGGTGAGGCCAATTGAACGTGTTCACCGGACTTCCCTTTCAGCATCTCCAGAAACTCATCCTGGGAAAGGATTGATTCATCGCTGGCAAGGGTCAGATCCGGTGCGTTCCCGCTGCCACGGCGGTAGATCCCTCCAAATAGCTGTCCCCGGCGGGCGTCCAGAAACGGAGCGATTAAGCGAACGCTTAAATCACCCGCCAAAGGTCCGGTCAGGGCTTCCCAGGCGATGGCCTCCAGGCCGCTGATCGCGGCAACGGGTTTGTCGTAGACCTCCGCCCAGGCTTTGACCGCCGTCAGCCCTACCCGCAGTCCCGTAAACGAACCCGGACCAGCGGCTACGGCGAAGAGATCGATCTGAGCAAGGCGCAGGCCTGCCTTTTCTTGCAGCACGGCAATATCACGGAAAATCCTTGAAGAATAGGGAGTTTCCTCGTATCCAGAGACCTCTGAAAACACTTCCGAGTCACGCAAAATCGCGGCGCTGCCCATGCGCGTGCTGGTATCGATGGCCAGAATCAACATTGGGGCATTCTAACGTAACTGGAGCGAGCCGGGCGGATCAGATGCGGGATCCGATTGGCATACAGTGAATGTGTTAAAATGTTGTAAAAAATACTGTGCAATTTTGGGACCACTCTCGCATCAAAATATCGCATAACTTGCTGATTCTAGAAGAAATATCTTGACTTCCCCGGCCCCTTAATTCAGAATTCCTTAAGATTTCCTCGAGGGGGCTTCCGACCATGGACTACAAGATTGGGGATAAGGTTGTCTATCCGAACCACGGCGTTGGGATGATCGAGCAAATCAATTTCGGGATCTTGAATGGCCGCACTGAGAAGTATTTTATGGTTAAGATTTTGGCCAGCGGACTGAAAGTGATGGTGCCGGCGACCAATGCGGAATCGGTTGGACTTCGACACGTCATTCGAAACGGAGAAACGCTCAAAGTTCTGAGCTTTCTCGAGAAGGGCAAGCCGAATTCGCACCATGACTGGAAGCACCGGTTCAAGGAAAATTCCGAGCGCATGCGAACCGGCGAGTTGATTGAAGTAGCAGCCGTACTGAAAAGCCTGGTATCGCTTAGCCGCACCAAGCCGCTTTCCTTCCGCGAAAAGAAAATGCTGGAACGGGCCAAATTCCTCCTCGTCAGTGAACTCGCCACCGCCAGAAATACTTCAGCCGAAAACGTGGAAGACGCATTGATCAAGTCGCTGGCGAAAGCGCGCCTGCAGATGCCTTCGCAATTGGAGAAACCCGAAGGCGTTGAATTCTAGCTGCCATCCTCGGAAAATCTAAGTTCTTCATGAAAAGCCTCAAGCGAAGTCGCTTTGAGGCTTTTCGATTTTCAAGGAGACCAACGCTGCGATTTTGGCGTTACGGAGATTCCTTACGCCTTCAGGCGAGCACATCGGCTTCTTCCCGCTAGGATTTTTCGGTTTTGGTTTTAGGGGACTTGCGGACTTTGCCGGCCTTTCCTGCCCTGCCCCAGCCGCCGCCACCGGGCGTCTGAATGCGGATTCTGGTTCCAGCCGGCGCGCGAAAGGTGCATTTGGACGGCAGGGTTCGCACGGCGCCGTTCAATTCCATTTCATTTTTTCCCGGGCTTCCCGGCGCGCCTCCCGCGAGGCCGTACGGCGGCACTTTTCTTCTCTCCGAAAGAATTCCCGCCTGCACTTCCGCCAGCATCTCCAGCTCGCGGACGATGCCGTCGCCGCCCGGAAATTTTCCGCGACCGCGCGAGTTCTTTCGCAGAGCGTAGCGCAGCACTCGCACCGGATAAACGTGCTCCAGCACTTCGGTGGGGGTATTCAGCGTGTTGGTCATGTGGCTCTGAACGCCGCTGTTTCCGGCACGCCCCTGGCCAGCGCCCGTGCCGCCGCCGATCGTTTCGTAGTAGGCAAACGGCGCACCGCCGCGGCGCGGGTCGCGCCCGCCGAAACTGAGATTGTTCATGGTTCCCTGGCTGGCGGCGGGAATTCTGCCGGGGACGGCGCGCGCCAATGCACGCAACAAAGTGTCTACGATGCGCTGAGAAGTTTCGACATTGCCGCCTGCGACAGCCGCCGGCGGAAGCGCGTTAACTATCGTGCCTGCGGGCGCGATCACCTGGATCGAGCGCATCAGGCCGGAAGTTGCGGGAACCTGCTCATCGAGCAGGCACCGAAACACGTAGAAGACGGCGGATTCCGTAATTGCCGCGACTGCATTGACGCTGCCGGCGCATTGCGGCGCGCTTCCGGTGAAGTCCACTTCGGCAGTTCTTCCATGGATGCGGATCTTAACCGCGATGCGCAGAGGTCGGTCGGTCACGCCGTCATCATCCATAAAATCTTCCGCCCTATAAATTCCATCGGGAATAGCAGCCAGTGTGGCGCCCATCATCCGCGCCGAGTAATCGAGCAAGTGGCGTCCGTAGGAGGTCACTTCCCTGCTTCCGTATTTTGCAGCGAGCGTGGCGAGGCGGCGCTCGCCAATGCGGCAGGCAGCGATTTGCGCCGTGAGGTCGCCTTCGCGCTCGCGCGGCGTGCGGACGTTCGCGAGGAGCATGGCCATGGCGTCACGCGCGAGCCGCGAATTCTCAATGATCTTGATGGGCGGGATGCGCAAGCCTTCCTCAAATATTTCCCGTGATAGTCCCATCGAGCCGGCGTGCGCGCCTCCCACATCGGCGTGGTGCGCGCGATTAGCGACGTAAAAGATGGGCCGCGCCGAACGCGCCACAAACACGGGCATCACCATGGTCAGGTCCGGAAGATGCGTCCCTCCAGCGTACGGATCGTTGAGCAACGCGACGTCGCCGCGGCCGAGGCTCAGCGCGCGCAAGGCGGCTTCCACCGATCTGGGCATCGATCCCAGATGCACGGGCATGTGATCGCCCATCGCCAGAACGTCTCCCGCGGCGTCGAATACGGCGCACGAATAGTCACGCCGCTCCTTGATGTTCGCGGAGAACGCGGAACGCCGCAGCGCCGCGCCCATTTCTTCCGCCACGGAATGAAATAGGTTTTTGAAAATCTCGAGACGCGTCGGGTCAACTTTCATCGGTTTCATCGGCGCGGCTCCAGAATCAGGTTTCCGTTGCGGTCGACGCGGCCGGACCACCCCGGCGGGATGACAGTCGTGGCGCTGTATTCGGTGACGATTGCGGGACCCGGGATGCGGTTTCCGGCGCGCAGGCGGGAACGGTCATAAACTGCGGTCCGGTGCGGGCGATCGCGGAACCGCACCGAAGTTTTGCTCACCAGCGCCGCTGCAGGGCTCAAGCCCCCGCCCGCCAGTTTCGGCAAGGTTGGCTTCGCAGTGCGCCCGGAAAAACGCGCGCGAATATTCACCACCTCGCACCATCGGGCGCGATCGAAATATCCGTAACGTTTTTCGTGGGCGCGATGAAACGCGGAAATAAAATCTCCGGCGAAGGGCACGTTCAATTCGTACGACTGCCCCACATAGCGCATGTCCAACGAGCGGAACACTTGGACGGCCGGGCCGGAGAAACCTTCACGGCGCATTTGCGCGCGGCCATCATGGTCCATCGCGTGAAAAGCCCGCAGCAGGGCGGACCTCGCGCCGGCGGCCGTGCGCGTTTCGAGGCGAACCGTGCGCGACAAGTCCTTCGTCACATCAGCGCGCAAAATGCCCAGCGCCGAAAGCGCTCCGGGAAAGCACGGCACCAGGACTCGTGGAATTTCCAATGATGCCGCCAGTTCGCAAGCGTGCACGGCGCCCGCCCCGCCGAAGGCAACCAGCGTGTAGTCGCGCGGATCGTGGCCGCGCTCCACTGAAATGACGCGAATGGCTTTCTCCATCACCGCGTTAGCGACATCCACGATGCCTTGCGAAAAAACTTCGGCCGAATGCATGGGCCCGCGCTCGCGATTCATAAAGCGTTGCACTCGTGGAAGGTCGAGTTTGAATGTGCCGCCTAAAAGCCCTGATTCCGGGAGGCGTCCCAGAAGCAGATTCGCGTCAGTCACGGTAGCGCGCTCACCGCGTCCGTAACAAATCGGGCCGGGGTCAGCGCCGGCGCTTTCGGGACCGACGCGCAGCGCGCCGGCGCGGTCAAATCGCGCCAGCGATCCTCCGCCGGCGCCCACCGTGTGAATGTCCAGCATGGGAACCGCCACCGGAACGCCTGACACGACGCTCTCCGAAGTAGTCGCCAGCGCTTCCCTGCCCAGGCTGTCCAGCAGCGCGACGTCCGTGGAGGTGCCGCCCATGTCAAACGTGATGATCCGGTTGAATCCGGCGGCTTCCGCGACATACTGCGCGCCCAGAATTCCGCCCGCAGGCCCCGAAAGAATCGTACGCACCGGCTCGACGGCGGCGGCGCGCGCTGAGAGGATGCCTCCACTCGACTGCATGATCCGCACGCGGGAAAATTTCTGCGCGCGGTTCGCGCGCCTGGATTTTGAGCGCGCCCTCCGCGACACAGCCTGCGCGATGTCCTCGATCGCCGACAAATAGCCGCTCATCACCGGAACGAGATAAGCATTGATCACGGTCGTCGAGGTGCGCTCGAACTCGCGGTACTCGGGAAGAATCTCATGCGAGACGGAAATCGGAAGCTTCGTCGCGGCCAGCGCGCGCTGCATTGACTTTTCGTGGGCGGGGTTTAAGAAGGAAAATAGCAGGCAAACGGCGACCGAATCGGCGCCGCTTCGCAGAATCTGCCGTAAGATTCGCGCGATTTCGGAAGCGGAGGGTGCAGCGAGCACACGCCCGGCCTCATCGAAGCGTTCGCGGAGACCCAGGCGCCGCGATTGGGGCACCAGCGGCTCCGCTTTTTCAAAGAGCAAATTGTAAAGCTGCGGCCGCGCCTGGCGCGCGATTTCGAGGACGTCCTCGAAGCCCGCGGTGGTCACGAGTGCCACGCGACCGCCCTTTCGCTGCAGCAGCGCGTTGGTGCCCACGGTGGTGCCGCACACAAGTTCCAGTTGGGCCAGATCCAAATCCGTGCCGGAAATTTGCGCCAGAGCGTTGGCAATCGCGTCCGAAGGTTTGCGAGGAGTGGACGGCACCTTCAGAATTTCCAGATGTCCGTTGCGAACGTACACGCAATCGGTGAAGGTGCCTCCGGTATCGAACGCGATGCGCATGCGAGGCGGGATTGTACCGCAAGAAGAGTGGCACAGGCTTCAGCCCGTGGGGGTCCATTCGCAGCCACGGACTGAGCGCGGCCGCCAAGACGGATGAAAATCCACAAAATAGTGGAGCCATTCCGCCCTGTGCTCGTCAGGACGGAATGGCCCAACTTGCGGGCGGTCAGGGAGGTCTGGCGAATTGTCTCCGCTACGTTGCTGAAATTCGGTGGCCGCTTCGGCTCGGAGTTCGATGGTTTTGGCGGTTCGTATTCCACGGATTCAATGGATCGACGGGTTCCACGAGCCATCGAACGACCGAGGAGGCCGCGCGTTGAATTTTCGGAAAGCTAAGTTCAACAAGGTCGAGCTCTCGCCATCGGCGCCACGTGCTTAACGCGGAACGAAGCCAGGCGTTCGCATCGACCATTTGGATTTCGTCCGTTTCTTTCGCAAGACCTCCGCCCATGGATGATCGAATCGGCGCGGACGGCAAGGAGAAAGCCTCCTCAAGGACGGGACCGGGCATGGCCATTTCTTCTTCTTGAATTTGTTCTGGCGCTTCCGCCGCAGGTTCGAACGGGCTGGGCGGGAATGCCGGCCTCGAAGCGGAGACGAACGACGCGGCCAGCGCGTCTTCTATGCTGGATTGATCGACTTCGGATCGATCCGGTTCAGCTGGATCAGGTTCAGGCCGGTCGATTTCGAATCCACGAAAACCCAGACCGGCTCCGAGCGGCTTGATCTTGTCCAGATCGAAGTCCCTGGCAACTTCCCTTACGATCTCCGCCGATATCCGCGGAACGCCATCCGCATAGGCGTTGATCATGGAATGTTCGCACAAATTGTTGATCACTCGCGGAATCCCACAAGAATATTCGAACACCGATTCCATGGCTTCCGGTGTAAAGGCCGATTCCCCGTGGGCGCCCGCGACTCTCAGCCGGCGGAGTATATACGCCCGCGTTTCATGGGAATTGAGCGAACCGATGCGGCACCGGACCATAATTCGCTGGCGCAGTGCCACCAGCTCCGTGCGATTCAGGGTTTGCTCCAGCTCCGGTTGACCGACCAAAATTACTTGCAGCAGTTTTTCGTTGGCCGTCTCTAAATTCAGCAGCAATCGAATTTGTTCAAGCACCGGCAGCGGCAATCCCTGCGCTTCGTCCACGATCAGGACGGGCCTTTTCCCGGCGCGGTTCTGCGCAACCAGCCAGCCGGTGAGCATCGCCGACTTGTCACCCTTCATTCTTGTGGGAAGCGTAATTCCAAAGTCTGCAAACAAAAAATCCAGAAGATCGCTGGAACTCAATCGCGGGTTGCAGATGTACGCCGTCGGCGTTTGCCGCTCCGCCAGCCAATTGAGCAAATATTTTGTCAGCGTGGTTTTTCCCGTGCCCACCTCGCCGGTGAGCACAATCAGCCCCTGGCGCGACTGAATGCCGTAGACGATGGAGTCAAAGGCCTCCTGGCTGCGCCGGGTGAACGACAAGTAGCGAGGATCGGCGCTCACATTAAAAGGGTTCTCGTGGAGGCCAAAGTAACGAAAGATGCGCGAGTAGCTTTCATTGCCGGCGTTGCTGGTGGCGTCCGGATTGGCGGCGCCGTACATACGGCTCATGCGAGATGACATATCGATTCTCCCGGTTCGGCGGCCCGCAGACAGTTATAGCGAGCAGCCGTGCGTACGGGGGACATGTGAGCTAATGCAGATGTGCGGCCAACGGGAGAGCTCCCGCAAAGCATTGGCATGGCGGCGCTTGGATGATTGTGGAAGGTTGAGCCGAGTTGTTTAGGCGCGCAAATTTACGCGCCCGCGGCAGTATCTATATTGGTATAGAACTATCAGTACCGAAGCGGATCGAAGATGAAAATGCGGCACGCTTGGCACAGCAGATTGTCTCCGTACCGGTGTCAGTTCGGGCGCAGCGCCGCCGGCCCCTCGTCTGGCGCGAAGCCGGGCGTTGCGGAGTTGGAATTCACTTTGAATTGGTTCACCAGGGCTCGCAGTTGCGCCGACATCCGCGCCATCTGCTGCGCCGACCGTAAGGATTCGCCTGCGCTCGAGGACGTGCCCTGCGCGGCCTGCGAAACTCCCGCGATGTTGTTGGTAATTTCCGTCGAGCCCCGGGCGGCTTCGGTGACGTTGCGGGACATTTCGTCGGTGGTGGCGCTTTGCTGTTCGACGGCCGTGGCAATGGTGGTGGAAATGTCGCTGATCTGGTTGATGATCGCGCCGATGGTGGCGATGGCGTCGACTGCGCCCTTGGTGTTGCTTTGAATGGCCGAGATTTTCTGGCTGATGTCTTCGGTGGCCTTGGCGGTCTGCTTGGCCAGCTCCTTCACTTCATTGGCAACCACGGCAAATCCTTTTCCTGCTTCTCCGGCGCGCGCCGCTTCAATGGTGGCGTTCAGGGCCAGCAAGTTGGTCTGCTGAGCGATGGAAGTGATGACCTTGATGACCTGGCCGATTTCGGAACTGGACACGCCCAGCCTGGAGATCGTCTCGGTGGTGGCTTCCGCGGCTTTCACCGCTTCTCCGGATACGCGCGCCGATTCCGTGGCGTTCTTGGCAATTTCCTGAATCGTGGAGCTCATTTGCTCGGCGCCGGTGGCCACGGTTTGCAGGTTGCGATTCACCTGCTCAGTGGCCGTGGAAACGAGATTGGCCTGCGCCGTGGTTTCCTGGGAATTGGAACTGATCTGCTGGCTGGCCGCGGAGAATTGCTCGCTGGCGTTGGCCACCTGCTGCGCATTCTCCGCGACCGCGGCAATCATCGATCGCAGATGTTCCTGCATTTTGCTGACGGCCGTGGCCAATTCGCCGAGCTCGTCCTCGCGGGAGTCCTGGGCATCCTGAGTCAGATCCCCGGAAGCCAGTTCCTTCAACCAGGCCGTGACCATCGCCAGGCGGCGGTGAATGCCGCGCGCCGTGCGAAACGCGATTACCGTAAGAAGCGCTGAACATAACAGGCACATGCCCAGGATTGCCGATTCCGAACGGCTAACAACTCGTGCGGCGTCAGACTCCGAGCGCTTCGCTTCTTCCTGAAGTTTGTCGCTCGAGGCGTCCATTTGGTTGCGCAGATCCTGATATTGCTGAAGAAACCCGCCGAGCAGCGGCATGGCAGCCGCGGCGGTCTTGCGAAGAGCGGCGATTTTGGAAGCCTGGCCGAGATAGTCCTGGGAAAGCGATGTCTCTTTGCCCAGCTCCGCCAGTAATTCGGGACTGTGGGTGAACGATACCGCCTTAGCCAGGCGATCGCTCAGCAGCTTCTGGTGATCCTCAAATTCGGAGGCAGCGTTATCCTGGGCGTCACCCGCGGAGTTCAAAATTTTGGAGACATCCGAGCGGGTGAGTTCCAGAAATGCGCTGGCCTCCATATGATTGCGGATCGCCGAAGATGTGGCGCCGACATCCTGAACGCCGTGGCTCACCTGGCGGATGCCATACCAACCGGTGACGCCAATGGCGATGGAAAAAAGCAACCCGAGCGCACCGAGGCCGTAAAGTTTCTGGCGAATGGTGATGGTCATATGAGCTCGCTTCCCTGCTGTGGGCCGCTCTATTGCACCGTGAGAACCGCTTTTACCGTATCGTCGAGATCGGATTTCTTGACGTAGCCGATGGCCCCGGGATTGGCGGCCACGGCTGCTTTCATCATGGCCGCCGTGCCGACGTCCTTGGGCGGGGCGGAAATTTTTCCGGCGAAGGCGGCCTGCACGAAATATTGTCCGAGCTGATCTTCCGGCATTTTGTATATCTCGCGGAGAATCACGGCGCGTTCGGGTTGTCCGGCGCCGAGCATGAGGATGGTGACGCGCTTGCCGCTGGGCCAGGTACTTTTATCACCCATGAAAAACTTCCTGGCGTCGGCGAGCGGGAGATCGTCGACGGTATTGGTCTTGTTCACGATGACGGCAACTTCGTCGCCGGCTGCGGCGGCCCTGCGAAGCGGCAGCGCACTGCCGGCAATGAGAACGGCGGCGAACAACAAGAATGAAGCGCGTTTGATCACGGGTTTCTCCTCGTCCTCAGAAAGTGAAGTCAAACTGCCCGCTCCCGCCATAGGTCGGCAATTCGCCGCGCATCGACTCGCGATCGAATTGCAGTTTGAAGGCTGAGTGTCCGGTGAAGTCGTAACGCATTCCCAGCGTGGGCCCGTTGATGCGGCTGACCACCGGCATCTCCAGTTCATTGCCATAGATCGGATCGTCAAGCGGGGCGTTGACGTAGGAGTAGCGGAAATACGGCCGGAAATGGCCGAACCGGCGGGAAAACTGAGTATAGAAACCCGGCGTGCTAAATGTGGCTCCACCCGGAAGCTTGTGGGTCACATACATTCCCTCATTGAGCCACTCATAGGTGGGATTGGTAAAGACCGCGTACACCACTGGGATGAGCTCGGAAACGCGAAGGTTCAGAGGATCGCTGAGATAGTCGTGGCGCACACTGAATCCCACAGTCAGGCCCGGGGCCTGCTCGGGCTTGATGGAGAGGCCGAAATTAATCGCCTTGCTATTGTTTCCATCGCTGGTGTTCTGCGCGGGCTGCGCGTCCGCGCCATAGGCGCGCCCGTTGGTCACTTCAAAGACGTAGTGAAGTCCGAGCTTGCCGGAAGGAACCTGCCCGCTGAGGACAATTCCCAAATCCTGCATCGGCAGGAAACCGCCCTGATCGTCAAACTCAAACATCGCCGGGCGCCCGATCGTCGTTTGGAAATAATCTCCGCGATTGAAGGCGGTGTTGTAGTAGCCGATCGCCGTATGAATTCGCCCGATGGAAGCGGAGAAATAATCGTTGGGCTGGTACTTGATGTAGAGCCTTTCGAGGTCCAGGCTCACGAAGTTGTTCGGGCCGCTGGTGAACAAAACTTCGGCGAGAGCCGAGACGCGGTCGGTGAGGCGCGCGGTCGCGAACATGTCGAATTCGCCGAATTCAAAAGTGCTCGTAGGGCCGTAGAAGTGGCCAACCTGGTAGCCGGTGTCGCCGAAGAGAAGCAATTTTAGGCGGTCGGCCACGGCGTTGACCTGCGGCTGCTCCACAATGGGAACCGGCTCGGGAGCCGCCGCGGGCGCTGGCGCAGCGGCGGCAGGCGCAGGCGGAGCAGCGCCCTGTTTGCTTTCGAGTTCGTGCACCCGGGCTTCGAGATCGCGGATGCGGTCCAGCAACTGTTTCGTCGTGTCGTCCTGGCTGGGTGTGGCGTTCTGTGCCTGGACTGTAGTTGCACCGGCCAGGCAACACGCCAGGGCGATTGCCAGGCTGGGCCGCGCGACGTTTTTCAAAGAAATCTTTGGCATAGAAGATCTCCAAATTGGTATGACGCGAATTCCGGCGCTTCGATTGCTCTTGGTGGTTTATCGGCAGAAGGCAATTCGGCTTGAGGCAGAAACGCGCTGCGGTGAGTTCTGAGTCCGCTCAAAGATTGCAAGTTTCTAATGAGAACCGTTTGGAGGAACTGCCGCTACCTTACGGAAGGACGGCAGGCATGAGGCACGCGAAAATGATCCATAAGGTGGAGTCTCATGTTGTCATTCTGAGCGAAGCGAAGAATCTCTCTTCGATTTACGTTTGGGCAAAAAACCAAGAGAGATTCTTCGCTTCGCTCAGAATGACAGCGTTTTGAGAAGTGACGCTCTGCCGTTCATTTCGATTCCGCGGATAATTCATCCAGCAAGGCTGCGGCGGTGGTCAAATTGTCCACGCCGAAGACCAACAGCACTTCGTTCGATCCCGGCTCGATCCCACAGTAGGAATAATCGATGTTGATCTTGCCCTTGCCGAGCTGCGACGCGGCGCGGCCCAACTCTCCCGGGCGGTTCGGTACGCGGATTACGGCGACGTCCGACTCCTCAAAGTTCATGCGCAGCGTTCCCAGCATGGACTTGGCGGCGGCTCGATTGTCCACCACGAAGCGCACCAGGCTCTCGCGCTCTTCGACAAACGATTGAAACGCCAGAACGTTGATTCCGCGTTCGGCCAGGCCGAGAAAGCATCTCCCCAGAGCGCCCGGTTTATCTTCAATCGTCACGGTGAATTCCGTTGCTTTCGCCATGCCCGTTGAGTTCCTTTCTGCTCAGAACATCGCCATCGCTGTTGCGGTGCGACTCCATCGCGTGGAGACGCGGGGAAAATACAAAAATGAATTTACCACGTTTTGCGGAGCGCGTATGAGAAGCCGGATTTTTGCGCCTGCGTCCCGGCCAGTTGTGCCAAACGGCGATCTACAGGCACAATCTGCAGGATGGCCAAGGAGATCCCATGGATTATGTGAACCTCGGAAGGACCGGACTGAAAGTTTCGCGCATTTGTCTCGGATGCATGACGTACGGAGAGCCGGTCACGGGCCCTGCCAAGCCGGGGAGCCATGCGTGGGCCCTGAATGAAGCGGAGAGCCAGCCGTTCCTGCGCCAGGCGCTGGATCTCGGAATTAATTTTTTTGACACCGCCAACGTGTACTCGCACGGGGAAAGCGAAAAAGTTGTGGGGCGATTTCTGAAAGCCAATACCCGGCGCGAGAGCATGGTCATCGCCACCAAACTGAATGGCGTGATGCGCGAAGATCCCAACGGCCGGGGCCTCTCGCGGAAGGCCGTCTTCTTCGAGCTCGATGAAAGCCTGCGCCGCCTGCAGACTGACTATGTGGACCTGTATCAGATTCATCGCTGGGATTACGAAACGCCGATCGAGGAAACGCTCGACGCGCTGAACGACGCGGTGAAATCGGGCAAGGTGCGATACATCGGCGCATCTTCCATGCATGCGTGGCAATTCACCAAAGCCCTGTATCTTTCACAAATGCACGGCTGGGCACGCTTCGTTTCCATGCAGAATCATTACAATCTGCTGTATCGCGAAGAGGAACGGGAGATGATCCCGCTCTGCCAGTCCGAAGGGATCGGCATTATTCCCTGGAGCCCGTTGGCGCGCGGACGCCTGGCGCGGCCCGCCGAGGCGGAAAGCACCAAGCGCCACGAAACCGATCAGGTCTCCAAACGGATGTACTCTCCGACGGAAAAGACGGACCGCCTGGTGATGGATCGCGTCGGGCAGATCGCCGAGCGCCGCGGCGTTTCGCGCGCCCAGGTGGCGCTGGCGTGGATGCTCGGCAAGCCGGAGATCACCGCGCCGATTGTCGGCGCGACGAAGCCGCACCATCTTTCCGACGCTGTTGCGGCGCTTTCGCTGCGGCTGTCTCCCGAAGAAGTCGCCTCGCTCGAGGAGCCGTACGTTCCTCACCCGATCCTGGGATTCAAGTAGCGCCTCGCCGCTGACAACCCCGGTTCCACCGATCAGTTGTAGACCCTCGCCTCTGAAGAGGCGAGCTACAATTTTGCCGCCGCGAGTTGGCCGATGAGGCTTTGGATCCGTGTCCCGAACCGGGTCCGCGTTCACGTCAATCGCAGATTGGGTTCGGCGTTCAAGTCGGGGGAAGCCAAGTCTCCGGCGAGCAGGTGGGGATAGGCGGCCGCGGCAATCATCGCAGCGTTGTCCGTGGAGAGCGCGCGGCTGGGAAAAAAAACACTGACGCCTGCTGCCGCGGCTTTAGACTCGAAGCTTTGACGCAATTCGGAGTTCGCCGCAACTCCGCCGGAGACGAGCACGGTGCGCGAACCCGTGTCCGCCGCCGCTTCCAGAGTGCGCGTCACCAGATCTTTCACCACCGCGGACTGAAATCTGGAAATCAGCGCCAGCGTGCGCGGACTGCATAGCGGCAGCAGATCGGCAGCTTTCCTCCGGCCTTCCTGTAGGGCTTTTTTGCGCGCTTCGATTTCCTCCGCGAATTCAGGATGGGACTTCACGTAGTAGAGGACGGCGGTTTTCACTCCGCTGAAACTGAAATCGTAGGGATTGCCTTTTATTTTTACCGGGCCAAACCTCAGCGTGTCTTTTTCCTTGAAACTTGCGACGGAAGCGGCGGCTTTAGCGGCAATTTGATCGATGATCGGGCCGCCGGGATATCCGAGAGCGAGTAGCCGCGCCACTTTGTCGTAGGCTTCGCCAGCGGCGTCGTCGCGCGTGCCGCCGAGGCGCCGGAAAGCGAACCCGCCCGCTTCTCCATGCCCATTCCCTGCCGCGGACTGCACGTGATAAAGCAGCGTGTGACCGCCGGAAACGATCAGGCAAACCGCCGGCAGCTCCGGAATTTTGCCCCCCGATTTCCCGCCAATGTGCGCCTCTAGGAACACCGCGTGGACGTGGCCTTCAAGATGGTTCACCGGGACCAGCGGCTTGCCGAGCTCGGTGGCCAGCACCCGGCCGTAGGTGACTCCCACGAGCAGCGAACCGACCAAGCCCGGGCCCTGCGTGACGCCGACGGCATCGATGTCCTTCAAATCAAGTCCAGCCTGGACCAGGGCTTCGCGAACGACGGGAACAATTTTCCGCAGGTGTTCGCGCGAGGCGAGTTCGGGCACCACGCCGCCGTACTTGCTGTGAATGTCCAGCTGGGAAGAGACCACGCTGGATAAAATTTCACGCCCGTCCACCACCACGGCGGCAGCCGTTTCATCACACGAAGATTCGATTCCCAGAATGCGCGTTGGCATGTTTGGAGTGTCCGAAGTAAAACTGAATTTTAGCACAGGGGGAGTCCGGCACACTTCACGTGCTGCTCTTAAACTCAGACTTTGTCATTCTGAGCGAAGCGAAGAATCTCTCTTCGATCGAAGTGTAGGCAAGAACCTCGGAGAGATTCTTCGCTTCGCCTCGGCGCGAGCCTTCGGTGCGAGCGCTCAGAATGACAAACATTGCATTTTTTGAATCGCTACCACAAACGATGGATTGACACCGCGCGCGAGCGCCACGTAAGGTGGCTACAGAATTCAAAACCTATGGCCGACAAACCGAAGCGTGTTCGCAAAGCCGTTCTCCCCGCCGCAGGACTGGGCACCCGATTTTTACCGGCGACTAAAGCGCAGCCGAAGGAAATGCTGCCGGTGGTCGACAAACCTCTCATCCAATACGTCGTCGAGGAATGCGTCGCCTCGGGCATTGACAACATCATTATCGTCACCGGCCGGGGCAAGAACGCCATCGAAGATCACTTCGATTCTTCGCCGGAACTGGAAAGCTTTCTCGAAGAGAAAGGCAAATCCGACCTGGCGAAACTGGTGCGCGAGATCGGCCACATGGTGCACTTCAGCTACACGCGGCAGAAAGAGCCGCTCGGACTGGGGCACGCGGTGCTGGTCGCCAAGGAACTGGTTGGAAACGAACCCTTCGCCGTCTTGCTGGGCGATGTAATTATTCCGGGCCTGAATCCCGCGACCAAGCAACTGGTCGAAGCCTACGAGAGTTCCGGCCAGGGCGCCATCGCGGTCGAGGAGGTGCCCCGGGAAAAGACCAGCCTCTACGGTATCGTCGACGTGGAGCAGAAGAACGGCGCGGGCGCGAACAAGCGCGTCCTGAAAATTCGCGACCTGGTTGAGAAGCCCAGCCCGGCCGAGGCGCCGTCGACGCTGGCTGTGACCGGACGCTACGTCCTGCCGCCGGAAATCTTCGACTGCCTGGAACGCACCAAGCCGGGACGCGGCGGCGAGATTCAATTGACTGACGCGCTTCGCCTTTTGGCGCAGGAACGTGGGCTGCTCGCCTACGTGTACGAAGGCAAATCGTATGACGCGGGAGACAAACTTGGGTTCCTGAAGGCTACCGTTGAAATCGGGCTGGAAAATCAGGAGTTCGGGAAGGATTTCCGGGAATACCTGCGCGCGCTGAAACTGTAGCAAGATTTATAATCGAGTCCCGCGTGAACGCTGCAAAAACCGCACAGGCAAGAGTGCCGGTGCTACTTCTCCTTCGCGCCGCTACCCGCTTTCTTCGATTCTTTCGCGGCCGGTTTTGATTCCGGCTTCTCTGATTTTTCCGACTTTTCGGACTTCTCCGCCTTTTCGGATTTCTCACCCTTTTCCGATTTTCCGCTGTCTCCGCCCGTGGTCTTGCGCCCGTAGTCGGTGACGTACCAGCCGGACCCTTTGAACTGGATCGCCGGCGCGGTGATGACCGATTCGACCTTGCCGCCGCAGTGCGGGCACTTCTTCAGGTGCGGCCCGTTCAGGTTTTCGATCTTATCGGTATGGCGCTTGCACTTCAGGCACGCGTATTCGTAGAGCGGCAATGCAGGTCTCCTTCAAAGTCCAAATGGAATCTTTTATCTTAACACGACAGAGGGTGCAACCCGGCGTGCAGGAATCGCCGGCGCCGGCATGGGCAAATTTTACGCTGTGTAAGGTCACGACCGGCGCGCCCCGCGTGCGTGCTAAAATCGCAGCCCTGAGGAACGCACCATGACGGAAGGACATGACAACTCACAAACCGGATGCCTCTACCTGGTCGCGACTCCGATCGGCAACCTTGAGGATATTACGCTGCGGGCGCTGCGCGTGCTGAAAGAAGCGGACTTGATCGCCTGCGAAGACACGCGGCAGACGCAGAAATTGCTGCAGCACTATGCCATTCACAAAGAGATGGTTAGCTACCACGCGCACAACGAGCTGACGCGCGCTCCGGAACTGGTGATTCAGCTGGAAGAAGGCGCGCAAGTGGCCCTCGTGAGCGACGCCGGCACGCCGGTGGTTTCGGATCCGGGCCACCGGCTGGTGGTGCTGTGCCTGCGGCACCATATTCCAGTGGTGCCGATTCCCGGGCCGTCCGCATTCGTGGCGGCACTGGCTGCGTCGGGGATGCCGACGGACGAATTTTTGTTTGTGGGATTTTTACCGCCAAGGGCGGGCGCGCGCAGGAAGAAGCTGGACGCGTTGCGGTCCGAACCGCGGCCGCTGGTGCTGTACGAAGCGCCGCACCGGCTGGCCGAAACGCTGGCGGACGCCGCGGAAATTCTGGGGGCGCGGCACGCGGTGGTGGCGCGCGAAGTCACCAAGATCCACGAAGAATTTCTGCGTGGACCTCTCGGCGAATTGCGGGACGCCGCCCGGCAGCGCGCGCCTCGCGGGGAAATCACACTGTTGATCGGACCTGCGGTTGAGGGCGAGGCGCAGGCGGCGCCATCCGTATCCCTGAAGCAGCGCGTCGCGCAACTGGAAACGGAATCGGGGCTGGATCGCAAAGCGGCGCTGAAACAGGCCGCCCGCGAGCGCGGGCTGGGCAAGCGTGAAGCGTACAAGCAGCTGCTGCTAGAGCGGTGAGTTTGGTGGGGCAGGCTTCAGCCTGCCCGGTTTAGACGTTCGTGCCTGCAGAATTCGAGCCGTTCTCTCAGAAAACAAACAGGCTGAAGCCTGTTCTACTTGATGGATTCCGGCGCGAACATGCGGTTGAAACGCGGGCCGGTGAATTCCACTCCCACAATGGTTTCCTGCGGCGTGTTCCCGGCTTTGATGTGAACGATGCGGCCCTGCGTGGAAAACTGCGCGTCTTCGCGCGCCGCGCCGGCTGCGGTGGGAATCTGGATTTCCAGTTGATAGCCGCGATTCAGATGCAGGCGGGTGATAATCGCCGCGCCGCCGCGGCACAGGTCTTCGCTGAACGTGCGCTCCTCGAAGGAAGAGCCGGCATGATCGATGCCGCGAATCACCAGCGGTAGGTGGACGGCGACGCGGCGTTCCCGTCGGCGCTCGAGGGCTGGGGCCGAAGCGCTGGCAGCGGTCATGCGGTACCTCCTTAAGCTACAGTCCGGCTCAAGCCACAGTCTGGGCAAAAAAAGCGTCCACGCGATCCAGAATTTCAACGGGCGTGCGCGAAGTGTGAACGTTTCTGCGCAGCTCGGCGCCATTGCGCACGCCGTGCGTGAAATAGCACGCGAACTGTTTCATTTTACCGATGGCGTCGGGCCATTCGGTGTCGACCAGATTCCGGAAATACGCGGAGAGCAATTGATAGCGGTCCCACTCGCTCGGTTCGTCGTAGGAACCGGTGGCGGCGAACTGCGCGATCTGGCGGAAAATCCACGGATTATTGGAAGCGGCGCGGCCAATCATCACGGCGTCGCAGCCGGTTTCGCTGAGCATGCGCATGGCGTCCTGCGGCGAATTGATATCGCCGTTGCCGATCACCGGCATGCGCACGGCGCGCTTGACGTCACGAATCACGTTCCAATTGGCGCGCCCGGTGTAGCCCTGCTCGCGCGTGCGCGGATGAACCGCGATGCCTTCGACGCCGATCTGCTCGGCGAGTCGCGCGACTTCCACGGCCACGATACTGCGGTCGTCCCAGCCGGCGCGGATCTTGATGGTCATCGGAATTTTTACCGCGTTGCGGACCGCGCGCAGAACTTGTTCTAGGCTTTTCAAATCGCGCAGCAATCCCGAGCCGCCGCACTTGACCACCTTTCGCGCGGGACAGCCAAGATTCACGTCGACGATATCAAAACCGAGCTGTTCGACCATACCGGCGGCACGGCCCATCACGTCGGGCTCGGCTCCGAACAGCTGTCCAGTGATCGGGTTCTCGTCCGGCGCGAAGAACAAGTAGCGCGACGTGCGCGCCGAATTGCGCGTGATGCATTCGGCGCTGGTGAATTCCGTCATGATCAGGCCGCAGCCGCCGAGGCCGCGAATCATGCGGCGAAAAACCGTGTCCGTGACTCCCGCCATGGGCGCGAGAACCGTGCCTGGTGAAATTTGGTGATCGCGAATGGAGAAAGACTGGTGAAACATGGGACTAGAGTAATCTTTCGTCGAGATTTGGAGTGGGCAATTCTGCAACAGGAGATTCCGGAGCGTCAACCGTAGTCGCGGACGGGGCGGCGGCTGTGGCGGGTGGCGTCGCGGGTGGCGGAGTAGGAACCGCCAGTGGAGCGCGGGCGGTCCTCTCGGCGGTAGCCCATCCGCGCGAGCCGTGTGAAGACAGGTGCGCGGCAAGAGCCTCGGGCGAACCGTCGAAAAAACCTTCCACGATTTTCCGCACCGCTTGCAGACGGGCCTCCTCGGCGCTTAGACGCGGCTGGTAGCGGAAGGCGCGGCCCACCTTGCGGCGGGTCACGATGCCCTTCTGCTCCAGCCTGTCCATAATGGTCAGCACCGTGGTGTACGCGCGCGGGCGCGACGCGGCCAGCGCGCGATGAATTTCGCGCACCGTGCTTTCGCCGGTGGGCCAGAGCACGCTGAGACATTCGAGCTCCAGCGGCGCCAGATCCAATATCGAATGTCGCGGACCTGCTGCGCGCGCTATAGGTTGTTCCGTGGATTGGGCCGTGGGTTCCACCGCGTTCGTCGTTTTCTCCGGATGTGCCGCCCCTTACGGGGCTTCGATCTTGCTTGCGCTTTGTTCCCACCGCTTCCGCGGTGGGCTACGTTGTTTCGTCCCTCCGGGACTTTCGAAGGGTTACTGCTGCGGCGGCTCGGTGTTTCCAGCGGCGGTGTTTCCGCCGGCGGTGTTTCCGGCCGCCGTTTTTGCCGGCCGATTTTTTTCCGCGGACTCCGGCGGCGCACCTGCTAGAAAACGCTCGGTGCGCAGAATGCGCCGTTCTAGCGCTCCGTTATACGCGGTCCAATTCCCTTCGCCCTGATCGGACTCCAGCGCGGAGCGCATGGCCGCCATCTTGGAATCCAGATCGTCGAGGTAGTGCAGCATCAGCGCTTCGCGGAACATCGGCAGTTTCGGCGAGCCGAATTCGTATTTTCCGTGATGCGACACCAGCATGTGCTGCACCAGGGTTTTCAGCGCCGGGGGAAAGCCGTCGATGGCGTCGATGGCCTTGGTCACCGACTCGTACTCCAGCAGGATGTGTCCCAGAAGCTGTCCCTCGTCCGTGTAGCCGAGCGAGCGCTCGTAGCTCAACTCTTCCAGCTTTCCAACGTCATGCAGAACCGCGCCGGTGAGCAGCAGGTCGGCATTGGCTTCGGGATAGTGGCTGAGTACCACGCGGCAAAGATCGCACAGGCTGAGAACATGTTCGAGCAGGCCCCCGTAAAAGGCGTGATGCATCACTTTGGCCGCCGGCGCACGCTTCAGGCGCGGAACGATTTCGGGATCCTGCACCACGCGGTCCAGCAGTTTGCGGAGCCAGGGATTGCCGACTGATGCGACTACCTGCAACAGCCGGGCGTACATCTCGTCCACGTTTTCCCGGGTATGGGCGAAAAAATCGGCGGGATCGACTTCGCTTTCCTCGGCGCGGCGGATTTTGTCGATGGCCAGCTGCAATTTGTTGCGGTAATTTTCGACGCGCGCCTGCACTTTCACATAGTCATTGCATTCAAACGACGATGCCATCTGGTCGAAGCGGTCCCACATGCGGGCCTCGACGCGCCCCGTGGAATCGCCCAGCTCCAGGCGCAGGTAGGACTTGCCTTCGCGCGTGGCGCGAACTTCCTTTACACAGACAAGAAAGTGGGTGGTAACGGTCTGGCCGTCCTGGAGAGTAGCGACGAAGTTCTGCTTCATGTGCCCGGATTTCTTCTTCGGGGGAGGATTCCAAATTTCTTGCCGCCCTTTTTGGAATCGTCCTTGTCGGGGGTGGCCGCGACTTCCTCGATCGGTTCGGCCTTCACGGCGGCCGTGTCCACATAGCCCGGCTTGATCTGCAGGTAGCTGTCTTCGCGCAGCGTTTTCAAGTACTCGCGCAGGGCCGGTTCCATATTCTGCTCGTAGAGTTTGTTGGTGATTTCGGGTTCGACCTTGTCCAGCGTCTGCTCGCCCGCATCGTAGCGCTCTACCACTTGCAGGATTTCAAATCCTGTTTTCGTCTCCATCACATCGGTCATCTGATTGCGATTCAGCGCGAAAACTTTTTCGGCGATCTTGGGGTCCAGCTGCGAGCGCTGGAACGAGCCGAGCTCGCCGGACTGCTGGGCCGTGGGGCTGTCCGAATAGTGCTTGGCCATCTCGCCAAAGTCATCGCCGTTGTTCAGGACGCGGTTGCGCAATCCCTCGGCCTTTTTTTGCAGCGCGGGAATATCGGCCGCCGGTTTATTTTCGGTGGAGACAAAGATTTCGCGCAGCACCACCGTTTCCGGCCGGACAAAATCGTTCTTGTGAGCGTTGTAATATTTGACTACGTCCTCGTGGCTGACGATGATCTTCGAGCCGACTTCCTTGCGGATCAAGTCCTGCGTCAGCAACTGGTCGCGCAGCTGGCTCTTGAAATCCTCGAAATCCTGGCCGCTCTTGGTGACTTCGGCCTCCAGCGCTTCCATGCTGGGCAGCTTGTTCTGCACGCGAATGGAGTCCAGCCGCTTGATCACTTCGGTGTCAACGTTGATCCCGCTGTCCTTGGCCCGCTGCGTCATCAGCGATTGATCGATCAAATCGCGCAGCAGATCCTTGTCCTTCAAGTTCACTTGCTCGCGGACTTGTTCCGGCGTGCATTTCGCGCAGGATTCCTGCGCTTCGCTCTCGAGAGATTTCCGGGCTTTTTCCAGATCCTCCCGGGTGATGATCTCGTTGTTGACGCGGGCGACGATTTCCTCGACTACGGTGCCCTTATTCTGCGCGCCTGCGGGAACGCTGAGGCCCGCGAAAATCAGGGGAAAGATCAGCCACTTGCCTGGTTTCATCATAGAAATTGCCATAAAAATGCCCGTTATGCAGTTTATCGCTTCGTTTCCAGCGGAAGCAACACGTTTCTGACGCTTTCGGCGACGCGCCCGCGGCGGTCCAGGCGGATCCACAGAGTGCCGCTGGGATCCAGGCGCAGGCCTTCTTTCTGCGAGCGAATGAATTTCACCAGATTTTCCGGCGAGAGCGGCGTCTCCGGATGGAACTTGATGGCCACTTCGTTGGCGCGGCGTTCGATGGATGAGATCAGCACGCGCTCCGCGAGGCCTTTCAGCAGCGCGTAGTCCAACAGGTTACCGACGGCCGGAGGCGGCGCGCCGAAGCGGTCGGTGAGTTCGTTGTGAACCTCTTCCCTTTCGGCATCGCTGGTGATTCCGGCGATGCGCTTGTACGTCCGCAAGCGAAGATTCTCGTTCGGGATGTACTCCTCTGGGATGCGGATATCGAGCCCGAGGTTGATCGTGGCGCGCATCTCGGGCTTCACTTCTTCGCCCTTCAGCGTGGAGACGGCGCGCTCCAGCATCTGCACGTAGAGATCGAAACCGATCGCGTTGATGTGACCGTGCTGCTGGCCGCCCAGCAGGTTTCCGGCGCCGCGCAGTTCCAGATCGAGCGCAGCCACGCGGAATCCCGCGCCGAGTGCGCTGAATTCCTTCAGCGCGGCGAGGCGGCGCGTGGCCAGCGGCGTGAGGGAGACATCTTCCGGAACCAGCAAGTAGGCGTAGGCGCGCTGGTTCGATCGGCCCACCCGGCCGCGGAGTTGGTACAACTCGGAAAGGCCGAAGCGGTCGGCGCGATTGATGAGGATCGTGTTGGCGCGCGGGATATCCAACCCGTTCTCGACAATCGTCGTGCAGACCAGAACGTCAGCCTCACCGCGGACGAATTTGAACATCACCGATTCGAGTTCCTTCTCATGCAACTGCCCGTGCCCGACGACCACGCGCACTTTCGGCACCAGTTTGTTCACCAGATCGGCGATTGCGTAGATGGATTCGACGCGGTTGTGCACCAGAAAGACCTGGCCGTGCCGGGACAATTCCTCTTCGATGGCGCGGCGAATCAGCGATTCGGAAAACGGTGAGACCACCGTCTGAATGGCCAGCCGGTCTTTCGGCGGCGTTTCGATCACGCTCATATCCCGCAAGCCGACCAGCGACATGTTTAGCGTGCGCGGGATGGGAGTTGCGGACAGCGTTAGTACATCGACGTTCAGCTTCAATTCTTTCAGGCGCTCCTTGTGGGCCACACCGAAGCGTTGCTCCTCGTCGACGATCAGCAGGCCGAGGTCGTGAAATTTCACGTCCTTGGAGAGCAGGCGATGCGTTCCGATCACGATGTCCAATTGCCCGGTCTCCACGCCCGTGAGAACAGCCTTCTGTTCGCGAGTCGTGCGGAAACGGCTGAGCAGTTCGACCTTCACAGGAAACGCGGCGAAGCGGTGGCGGAAGGTTTCAAAATGCTGATAGGCCAGCACCGTGGTGGGGGCCAGCACGGCCACTTGCTTGGAATCCGAAACCGCCTTGAACGCGGCGCGCATGGCGACTTCCGTTTTGCCGTAGCCCACGTCGCCGCAAAGCAGGCGGTCCATGGGCTGGCCCCGCTCCATGTCACGCTTCACGTCGGCGATGGCAATGGCCTGGTCCGGCGTTTCGTCAAACTCGAAGGCGTCTTCAAATTCGCGCTGGAACGCGCCGTCCGGTGAGTAGGCGAAACCCTCTCCGGCCTTCCGTCCGGCGTACAGCTTCAATAATTTCTCAGCCATATCTTCGACCGATTTTTTCACGCGCGCTTTACGCGCCGTCCAGGTGCTGCCGCCAAGTTTGTCGAGGACCGGCTTGGCACCCTCGACGGCGCGATAGCTCTGCACCAGGTCCAGGCGCTCGAGCGGAACATAAAGGCGCGCGTCATCCGCATAGCGCAGTCGCATGAATTCGCCGCGAGCCCCGCCGTTCTCAATCTGGTGCAAGCCCTCGAACTGGCCAATGCCGTGATCGACGTGAACGACGTAATCGCCCGGTTTCAGCTCTGAAAAATCGCTGAAGAAGCTGGCGGTTTTCGGGCGGCGCCGGGTCGCGCCCTGAAACATCGATTCAAAAACATCGCCGGTGCCGAAGATGGCCACGCGCGCGTCAAGAAACACCACGCCATCCGTGAATGGCGCGCGGCACAACACCACCGCCGGAACACTGCCGGCCGAGGAATCCTCAGCGAGGCGAGCGCTGGTGGCGTTTTCTTCGAGCTCGCCGAGGCGAAATGGAACTTCGTACTCGTGGCACAGATCGGCGAAGCGTTCCAGTTCGCCGAGGCTCTCCGCTCCGAGCAGGACGCGCTCGCCCGCGGCGATGCGGTTGCGGGCCTCCTCCATGAACGCCGGCACGTCCCCGTGAAAGCGCGTGGTCGATTGCGTTTGAATCGTGCGGGTTTCGGAAGCTTCCCGCGCCACGCCGAGGAATTCCAATTCCAGACGGGCATGGCGCGCGAACTGGGCGTCCCAATCATCGGTAAAGTAATACGAGGAAAGCATGTCGAGCGACGCGCTCCCGCCGGCTTCCAGATTTTCCGTCGCGCCTTCCAGAAATGCGCGGGAAGCCTCGGCAATCGCGGCGGGCTCGTCCAACAGGATCACCGTGTCCTCATGCAAATCGAATAGAGAGTGCCCGCGAGCCGCGCGTTCCGCGCCCGCGGAATTTCCGTTCCCGCCACCGAACGCCATTCCAGCCTGCTCGACAAGCGGCGGCAGCGTTACGCGCTCGATGGGGCGTACGGATCGCTGAGTGTTGGGGTCGAATTCACGCAGAGATTCGACGGAATCGCCGAATAATTCGAGGCGCACCGGGCGCTCGGCTTCGGCGGGAAAAATATCGACGATCCCCCCGCGCACCGTGAACTGCCCGGGCATTTCCACCATGTCATGCGCTTCGTAGCCGACGAGGCGCAGATGCGCGACCAACTCGTCGAGGGACACGTTTTCATCGCGCGCCAGCGTGCGCGCCTGCTCCGCGTAGTGCGCCGCATCGGCCAGGCGCATGCGCGCCGCGGCAATCGGAACCACCACGATGCGCGCTTGTCCGGTGGCATATCGCCACAGCGTCACCGCGCGATTTTCCAGAATCTCAGCGTGCGGCGCCGCGTCTTGCCACGGAAGGACGTCCATCGCCGGCAGAACGGTAACCTCCGTGGCTTCCTGCCCGGCCAATGCGGTGTAGAAAAATTGCAGGGACGCGGCGAACACTTCCGCGCGCGCATTGGATTCGACGAGCACCACCACGGGGCGGCGCAGCTCCGTCGCGACGATCGCCGCAATCAAAGCTTTCGCCGTGTCGGTGAGGCCCGCGATCCGTTCGCGCGCGGCCCCTTTCCGGAGTTCGGCGATCGCGGACTCCAGCGCGGGGTTCCGGCCCACGGGCGCCAGAGTTTCCGAAACCGATGACAGGATCATGATTTGGTATGGGCGTCGCGTGACGCGGC